>Ga0116226_10005372_pt1 | contig 11437 bp, 4 predicted proteins | sample S1TSphfallax_FD_89692 | JGI IMG/M metagenome (GOLD analysis project Ga0116226, IMG submission 89692) | Host-associated microbial communities from peat moss isolated from Minnesota, USA - S1T2_Fa - Sphagnum fallax MG | ecosystem: Host-associated > Plants > Peat moss > Unclassified | place: USA... | reverse complement strand
CATGCAGCTGCTTCTTCGGCAATGTCAACCGATTTCCATACAACAAAGTCATTATGCCCTCCTAATTTTGCACACACTTTCTCTCCCTGGTTTCAATTTCTTTTCTTGTGAAATTTCAGATTTTCACTCTCTCTGAATCTCTGAATCTCTCTCTCTCTCTCTCTCCCCCTTTCTTTCTTTCTTTGTGCTTGCCAGATTTGCTAGCAATACACACGCCCGCACAAAAGGACAAGGACTGGCAACGAGAAGAAGAGAAAAGCTCAGAAACCCCCAAAACCCCACGAGCCTGCAAAATGCGCATCTACACGAGTCGCTTGTGCGCGTCCATTAGGGTTCCATCCATAAACTAGTTAGCTTCCAAGTTCTCATCCATCTGCCGCCTTCATCAATCCATGCAACTGATACATCCGTGCTCTCAATTCCATCCCACCATCATCCATCTTTTCCATCTTAATCCATGACACTGACACATCTGTGCTCTCGATTCCATCTACCTGTCCATCCATTCGCCTTCCTACTCCATGAGATTTGATGTCTTTGTGTTTTCAATTTCATCAATACTTCATCCATCCACCAATAAAGTAGGCAATTATAAATGTTTTTTCATTTTTTTGGAGCCACTGCCCCAAGGAATCATTAGGGATTTTTTCTCCACAAAATTTGTCACATTCTTTTAAAATTTTGGTGTATATATATTATTTATTTATTTTAAATGTAAATTCAACTAATCTTGCTAAACTTTTTGGGAAAAATTACCAAATTTTTTATATCACCAAATTGAAAGAAAAACCATGTTCTCATCCTTTTTTTCTCTTTTTTTTGTCAAGGAAGAGGGTTCTTTTGAGGGTTTTTCATGAACATTTTTTATTTTTTCATTTGGTGATATTGAAAATATGGTGATGTAACAAAAAAAAAAAAAAAACTAGTCAAAATTTACACAAAAAAAATCAATTATTTTCTCAAAATTTTCCCTTTGTCTATGAAAATGACAAACTTTGTCCCAAAAAAATCATTGTTAAGAATGGGTGTTTAACTTTCAAATTCAAGTTTTTTTTTTTTTTTGGTTATTAAAAAATAATGATGATGATGATTTTGGATCCTCTTAGGAAAGTCTCAAGATGGAGGCATTTTCAAAATAAGTGGTTTTGCACAAAAGTTTTTGTTTTAATATAAAATTTTGCAAGAACATGCAATGTAAATGTTTTCCTCATTATGAAATTGAATTAAATGGGTTAAGAGTTTGTTGGCTTTTAAATGAGGAGGGTTTTTGAAAATCATGTTTTTCATTTGTATTAATAAATCATATTTACAAATTCAAACTTAATTCCATAATATTTAAGGTTGTATAGGCCTAGGCGCCCCTTTCCTTCAACCTCACAAATGAATGTAAACACGTAAAGAAATCATATTGTTTGCAAATAAATCCAAGTTTTTTTTTTTTTTTGCATGTGTAGGCATTTTTTTCTAAAAGGGTTTCACATTATGCACACACAAAACTACATACTTAGATGTTTTATGATGCACTCCCCAAACTCCTCAAGAGACCCAAAGGTGGGTTATAGAATGAAACAACAAAAAAATAAAAAAGTTGGGCATGTTCTTTAATTCGCAACACTTGGGAGTAGGAGGGAGTGTTAAAGTTCCAAAATGGGATTAGAACGAACTCACAAGCGAGAATTCATGATGAAATCAACCCACACAACCAAGAAAAGAGGGCGATTAGTGCAAGTTGAATGGAAATAATGCGATGGATTTAGTAAAGACAACTTCAAGCACAAATTTTACACGGCCCGCAACCTTTGGGAGAAGGCACAACTCCCCTCCCTATAGTATATTTTGTGCCTCTTCGCAAGAATTACATCCAAATGTCACTTTTCCCCAAGACTCCCAAGTGGGAGTCTCAAAATTGGGACTCTTATTGTCGCAAAACTTTGAACGTTCATATCTTTCTCAAATCAAGTATTTTTTTAAAGTGCGAACACACTATCTTATAACCCTTGAAAATATTTTTTCAATGATGTATAACATGCTTTAACTAATTTTCATTTAACCCTTGTTTTAAGGGATTTGTGATTGGGAGTCAAATTCTCAATTTAACTCCCACCCCTTCTTTTGATCATAATTCATGCAAATCAAGTCTAAATGAATAATGCAATAGCCCTTTAAGCATCTACATTTCAAGATCTTTTTTAATGGTTTCCTGGGGGGCCCAATTTGGTACTAGTTTTTCTTTTCAACTGAGGCTCTAAACATTCATAACTTTCAAACAAGTGCAACTTCCCAAAATGGGAATGCATTTAGGAGTCATTAGGCTTCATCCCTTGCATTCTCCCCCAATTGTGAGAATGTGTTTCAAACCTAAACACATTCTCAACCTCATGGGCCCTTACACTTCACATTTTGTCACGAACCCAATGTTAAGGTTGCGACACATAAAATTTTGTAAAAACATGCAATGTAAATGTTTTCCTTATTATGAAGTTGAATTAAATGGCTTAAGAGTTTCATGCCTTTTGAATGAAAATGGCTTTTGAAATTCATGTTTTTCATTTGTATTAACAAATCATATTTACAAATTCAAATTTAATTCCACAATATAAAAGGTTGTATGAACCTAGGTGCCCCTTTCCTTCAACCTCACAAATGAATGTAAACATGTAAAGAAAGCATATTGTGTGCAAATAAATCCAAGTTATTTTCTTTTTGCATGTGTAGACATTTTCTTTAAAAAGGTTTCACATTATGCACACACAACACTAGATACTTAGATGGTTTAAATGAACAATAATAATGGATGGATAGAATCCCATAAATAGATGGATAGAATTCGATAAATAAAGTTGAAAAAACTTCATTCCTAATTTTTGCACTTTGTTTTGCTTTCATGATATTTCAACTACAAGTTTGAAGGTATGACAATTGTCAAATAATGTAGTTTTTTTTTTTTATGGTTGCATTTTGGGTTCAAGGATTTCAATGAACTTTTTTTGTTGTTATGGTTGGTGGGTCTACTTACAAAGACAAATGTCCAAGAAAATTCCATGTAGTGGTTGTGAAATGGAAAAGTTTTATGCACACAATCCTTGAAGAATAATAAAATAATAATAATTTAGGCCATGAGATGCCCTTTGCATCTAATGATCAATAAGGGTTTTGTGCAGTAAATGATGAAACATCAATGGTAATAAATGTTGAAACCATAATCCTTCAGGGGGTTACTAGATGGAAAATGCAGCATGTACACACACACATGTAATTGCATACATTACACTTCAAAGAAATGGAGATGTTAATAGTCTCTTGTTATACATTAAAAGGTTTGTTTAATGGTTTGAATGCAATATAAAGTTATTTGTGTAAATTTGGCCATTATGTTTCAATTACACCAAATTTAAACTCATTTCCAAGGAAATTCTCCCATATTTGAAATTGGACTTTTGTGGTGTTTCCATTGAATTGTGATGTTACATTGTATTCACCAATTCATCAAATGACAATTCTTAGGAAGGATATATGGTGCTTATTGCTACAAATTGAACTAGAACTTAAATCCTTGTTGTGATAAATGATCACATTTTATTAACTTTTACATCTTTGATGAGAGGTTCATTTAGTGTTCATTTTGATTCAATGTGATTATAATAGTAATGATTAAATGTTTTTTTTTTTAGTGTTCCAATTTCAGAATTTTAAAACATTATCCATATTTTGTCATTATCTGTTTCTTTGATGCTTTAAATTTATTATCAACTTCATTCACAAGACCATCATATGTCAACTATATATTTATTAACACATAATTCAACTAACATATTTCTTTTATATGAATTGCGGAATGCAAACCTACAATTTTGCTTAGATCATTTGAGAGTTTATAAAATGGCAAACATGATGGGTGATTAACATCCATTGCTTTGAAAACAAATGTGTGAATTGTCGTGTTATTGAACACACTGTCATTATGTTTTTTGCACAATTTTATTTGTGTATAACCATGGAGCCGGTAACCTTACTACTATCAAGACAAAAAGTTGTCAAGTAAAAAATGAACTACCAACATGGAAACACAAAATAGGAAGAGGACTACCTTCAGGAAAACAATCCTACTTTTAGTCGAAAATCAATAAAAAAACTCAAAAGATGTTAGTTATTATAAAATCAAGAATGAAGAAATGGGAAGGAGCTAGAAGGTAACTACCTTCTAACCCTTTGAAACTATTTCCTCCAACCAAAAATACCATCATGTTTATATGTCCATTCCATTATAGTTGTTGCCTTTCACCAATTGTTTACAAAACTACTCTTATTGTCTTTTTATACCTAACTTTTAGCAAATTATTAAGTTATAGAAAATAAGTTTTAAAGGAACAAAAGAAGAAATTAAATTAATCTAAAACCTATATTATTCTACATCAAATTCAAATGAACTATCATTCTAAAAGGGAGGTGAAAATACAAAATAAAAATAAGAAAAGAAAAACATCAAGTTCCATAACTTCACGCCAAGGTTTTTTTTTTCAAATTCATCAAGTAGATGCATCATTAATAAATAGTAAATGGCAATTGTCCTAGTGGACGAGTATATTGTTTTTGGAATCCTACCTAGTTCTGGCAACATGTAGGAACACATTTTCTAAATTTGGCAATTTCTAGTTTTTTTCCCTCAAGATATGGTTATTTTCTTTTTAAAGTTTGCAAAATTCCCTTTGTTGGATTCGCCAACCCTTTTTTTTGTTACCAAGTTGTGAAAATTCGCAATTAAAAAAATGTTACTTCACACATTCCCTTGTATTGTTTTTCCTTTCAACATATAACCTCTCCTCCATTCCCCCATGATATGCTCATATAGCAATCCCCCTAGTCGATAAACCACACAAGGTTCACATCCCACCCATAAAAATGAGCTTTTATTCTAATCTTTTCACATATCCAAGCTCTTAGTTGATTTGTAAACAAATATCAATCATCCATCCCCATTGGCTAACCTCATGGATTCACTTTCTAAATAAATTAAAAAACAATAAACATGTTTATCATTAGTAATTACCTAGTTATTAGGAGGCCCAAAGGACTAGTTAGTCTAAAAATATTTTCTACCCTTGACAATTTGTATAAAACAAATATGGAACAATAAAATTGTTGGGTGGTTGTTAATAACAAATTAAATTTATAAATTGAATATTTTCATTTTTATTTTTTGTGATATGAGATTTTATTCAATTTTTTATGAACAACATATCAAATTGTTACATAACTTTATTTAGTTCATAATATTAGACATATGTTTGCCAAAAAAATGGGTGTTAATGCATTAAAATTATCCTTGATATTTTGAAAGATTTAACTATCTTTCACATGGGATGTTTGATAGAAAACATTTATCATGATAAGCTCAAGACCACCACAAATTTTGTTTTGAATATGTTTTATGAACGTTAGCCTATTATTTATAACATTAATCATTATAACATCAATAAGTGATATTTCATCTATCATAACAAGTTGCAATTGTTCATATCAATACATAAACCTATTCAATCAATTTGATAATAAATTTGGTAAATAAATGGGAAATATCAATTTACCAAATAATGATTGTTGAATGTTGAATGTTTTATTTATAAACCATTAATATTGAATGTAACTAAATACATACAGACGCCATGGATAGAACTTTGGATTTTTGTTAAATTTAAATATATATTTTATATTTTATAATCATAATAATATCTACATTATAAATTTTAATGTGAACGTTTTGCCTATTCTAGCACCCCCCATCAAAAATAAACAAATCGATGAATCACGGTACATTTGTTTTATGTCATGTCATCAAATATTAATCATTTATTTTGTTTAATTCTTTAATCAAATTGTGATATTCATGTTCTTCCATCATCATGGAATATGACGATTTTGTAAAGTTTTCAATTTTTTATTTAATCCATTATGTGATTGAATTGCATAGTCATATCATAAATCATATTGTTCAATATTAATTATGTTTGTAATAGGACTTGCACAATGTGAATCATTCATTTCATAATTTGTTCTATCAATCCAAATATTAGATAGATGTGATGCTTTTGATTTTGAATGGATTGAATCATTTTTAAAAATAAATAGATATGGCATTTTATAATTGATAATAGATTTAGAAATTTTCATCATGTAGTTGACAATATGCATCATGCCATTTGACATTAATTCCAAGTTGTGAGTTTTCTAATATTTAAATTGTGAATACAATAGAACTTAATTGTTTTATCAACCAAAATTTCATATCTTTAAATTTATTATACTTTACAAACCTATTGATAATTTTGGGTTTGCAATATTTAGAAATTTTAATTTTGTATGTTATTAAAAAACAAATTAATAATGCAAAAGAATCATAACACAATTAGGATGATTAATATATCGATCTATGATCAATGAACACATTATATCATTTGAATTTAGTTTTAATTAATTAATGTTAGTTGAAGTTTTAGCACAAATTCATGTCCTTCAAAAGGAAAAATATTGACGAATTGAAATGTTTGAAATGAATGGTATAATGGTAAAAAAAAAGAAAAGGTAAACAACAAGTTGAACAACAATTTGTTAGAGATTAATACATTCATTACTCAATTTTTCTATTTGCACCTATTCTATTTTCAATGCATTTTTGTATGATGGAATGTAGTTTTGGTGTTATGTATTTATAAATTGATACTTCCCAAGTTTTAGGAGGTTCTAAGATTTTTGTTTCATGCATGGGAGGTAACGGTAATGAAATTCACAAACGACATGGTTTTTTTCTTACATGTATGTGTGTCGATGTTGTTGATTTTTTGCAATGGATTTTATAATAATGATAAATCACAAGAAATATGCATATTTACAAAGCATTCAATTTCTTCATTTGTGTGCACTCCACACAAAAGTGCATTTTTAATCCATAAAAGTCCATGATCATATTCACCACCATGATTTTGGGATTTTATGACAAAGAAAAATCAGCAATGGATCCAAATAGAAAATGATCTTTCACCATAGGTTTACAAAATGAAAACATTTTATTCTTGTAATATCTTGCACATGTAATAAGGTTAATTGATATCAATTTTGTTATGTGAATGGATTGGAGGTCTTCAACTTTCAAAGGGAGATTTAATCTTTTAACATGTAGTGTGTGTAAAGTCTTAATGAAAGGGTCCGATAACCTTTTAGCTAATGTAAGTCTCAAAAAATGTTGGAGGACCAAGTTGCATACTCAATTGTTTCCAAATGTTAATAATTATAGCTATATGTAAAGGGAAAAATTGAAAATCTATTCCACATTGAAACATTACATATTTTGACATTTTATTCCAAATGTAGATTGGCTTCATAAATATTCAGTTTTCCAAAAAATTACAATAATTTTTTTCCACAAACCTCCCATTGTAGCACTTTGTGTCATTATTGTCACATATTCATGCATATTTTTTCACTATACCTTGATTCAAATGAAACAAAAAACTTGAATTTCATTATCAAATGCAACATTGTTGGGCTTTTTTAATATTCAATATAAACATTTATTTAAATATGCCAAACGTTTTTGCCTCACTTAAAGGGATGATGATTGATTATTTAATAAGTAAAATATAAAATCAGAAAGATAATTGTCAACCTCATATTTATATGTTGAAATTACATGAAGGCCATATAAATGCATTAAATGTTCAAATGATGAGTGGACAAAATTTGATGTAAATGGTTCCATTATTGTGAATTTAAATTAAACAAATTCTTACACACAAAATCACCTTCACTTACACACACACACATTAAAAAATATTTACATTGGAAAAATGTTGCATTCAAAAATGATTTGTATTGAAAATCTAGTTATGTTGAAAATTTGTTTATTTTGAATAAGTTCTTAACTTGAAAACATGTCAATCGACCATTGAGATGATGTTGTAATGGCATTGTAATAGAATGATCAATAATCATAATGTGTTACAATGCCATCACATCATCATATCAATGATTGCATCAACATTTTGTTAACACTTAACTTTGAACACATTGTTAAAGTGTTGTTAAAACACAAATACATGGAAGGGGAAAATTTGTGATGTGAAATTTTGATTTTTTCATCAAAAAAGTTGTATCAATAAGGACAATCATATTAATTTATTTAATAATTAGGTTACATTCCAAGGTTTGATCAAAAAAAGTTAGGGGGACATGAATACAAAATAAAAACATTATTTGATGTTTTTAATAAAACTTTGGCATTCCAAATGAAACAATGCACCTCATGCCTCACAACAAAATGTTAAACCTTAAACCCTTTGTAAATGATTTCATTCATTTTATAACTACATTTAATGTTTATAAGACCATTTTAAATTCATTGAGTTATTTTGAGTGATTTAAAAACTCTCGGTGTGTCAATGGAAGATATACAAAACTTCTTTGAACTCCATCCATAATAGAAAATTGTCCAAGGATCTTAAGCTTTGACACTTTATTTTTTAAAACTATTGTCATAGAACATTTTTTCCAACATTACTCTCAAATACCAAAAATAAATAAAAATCCTCCCACAATACATGTTGAACCGTTTTATTGGTTGCACAAGCTTTTTTATTTTTGAAAACTATTGGTCACCATGTTGAACTTGGGTTAATACACCTTCCCAAGAACATGGGTACCTATTAAGCTATATTGGTTAAATATTTAATGTGATAACTATTAATTAGTTGTAGCATGTGCCACAATTTTATTTTATTTTATTTTATTTGTAATGGGCCTTGTTGATTGACCCAACACAAAAAATTCCAAGACTTTGGACACTCTTCTAAACAAAAGCTTTTACTCTCAATTAAATTATAGTATTAAGTTTTCCCCTTTGGCTTGCTTATATACATTATAGGAGCACACCTTTCAACACATGATATGTGATAAAAATGAAGTGTTATTAGGAACATTTTAGGAACTTGAAAAACATGTTGTGAACATAATGAAAATACATTGTGAACAACAAAAATCTAGTACCTCCCATGGGGTAAAAGTCATGTGCTATTGGGAACACATTGTGAATATAAAAAATCCCAAAAATCCCAAAACCCCCATCCCCATTTCGCCCCCCCACCCCCAAATTGTGAATCTTGTAGGTGCATATCGGATCATCTCATTGGTTGAACACAATTTCTATTTCGGATATATTTTCAACCCTTTCAGAGAAAAGAAGAAATTAAATACACAATTCTTGATCATTTATTTCATAAAAATAGTGTTATAATGTTCACAAGGCAAATAATTTCAATATCCACATGTGATTTTGTGTGCCCAAGCTCCATCATGCAATTAATTCTTTTGGGGGGAGGGGGGGGGACTATTTGTATATTTATGAAACACCTAAAACAAAATTTTATTTTTTAATATGCTATGAATTAATGAAATATTGAAAGAATATCTATTAAATTTGAAAATATTCTAGGTATATTTTCATAATGAATTATAGGCACCCTATTTGCATTTAAATAAATCATAATTGTTACTTTTCAACAAATCAGTTGCAAGTTTTTTTTTTGTGCATGTTGTTTGGGAAAAATGGAATTGATTTCCTTAAGAATTAACTTGATCCCAACAATTTATTGAAGGGATAGAAAATGATATCTAATGGTAATTTGTGCATCAACTAATCCTTTCACATATTCATATCACATAAAGGGATTTCATACATATATTTTCATTTAATCTATTTCAATTCTGGAAATTTTATGTATTTAATATTTACATGCAATGTTAACATTTGGTAGTATAATTAACATCACCATGTATCACCTTCATAATATCATGTTGTTGAAATGTGTTAGATCAAGTCCATGCATTATTTTATAGCCTTCATGCCCATAGAAAAAAATTAAATTTTCACCCAACATAATGTGCTACTTTGAAAGAAGCTTAAATTTTAGGATTGTATGGAATCCAAACTTTGAAAAAAATTGCTAGCTTTTCAACCCTTTCCTTGCAAGTGAACAATGATATATTTCAAAGGAAAATCCTCGAATAGGAAGCTTTATAAGTTTAGAAAGCACATTAATAATAGATTTATGAACTTGAAGTTATGACCATTCTAAATTGGGTTCAAAGCTAAAATGGTGCATGTGAAGTGATGAATTTGTAAATAGATTTTGAGTAGGTACCAAAGCTTGGAATGGAAAACTCCACTACTTTGTTCTCTTTTTGTGGTGGACAATAAGGGAACTTGAGTAATGCAAGTAAACAACATATGTGATTAATTTGATAACAAATGCATTCCCCTCCTTTCATTAAGTTGTGTAGACCATGTGAACAAGGATAGTCAATACATTTAGGACACAATTTCATATAAGTCATATTTTGAAACCTTACGTTACATATATGAGGCCCTTGTCACACACACACACACACACACACATATTGTTGCACATGCACCTAGTACCTATAACTTGATGTAAATAGTTTGATAATTATGTAATAACCTAAGGGTTAACATAGGTAACTTATTAGGTGGTGGGGATTCATAATTTATCTATGATTTAATGAGTCATCACCAATTTTGCAAGCCTTAGCAAGGTTGAGGCTCAACTTCTTTTTTTACCTTTTTCGTTTCTTTTTATGATGTTGCTTTTGTTACTTCTTCTTTTTGAGTTTTTCCTTTTTTTGGTTTTGGGTGGAAACTATGACAAGGTTAGGTTTAACCAAGCTCAACCTCATTGTCCTCTTATTATATTGTGGTTTTTTTTGCAATTATCAACAAGGTGAAAATTTGGCATTGACAATGTTTGTGTTTGGTTAGTTATGCTTGTAAGTGATAGTACTAGGGTTAAATTAAAGTAGGTGATATCAAGGTTGAACTCAATTAAATTTAACATCATTAATTTTTATGTTTTCATTGTCATTTGTTTTTTTTTTAATGGTAGCTTTCATTATCTTTTGTTTTGGTGTAGATTTGAAATTATTAGGCGTATGCCATTAACAATAACAAAAGGTTGCATTGTACCAATCAACACTTTAAAACCTTAGTTAAGTAAACATAAGGTTAAATGTGTAATACCAACATAATTATAGAATTGTGAAATGTAGCTAAACATCATTTAGATGTGGGTCAAAAAATGTGACATTGTTTATTTGGGTTGATCTTGCAATATTTGCATCCACTTCCATATCTACATTTAGATGGCATATGTTGAATCTAATTAAAGGAGGAAGAAAATGAAAAAGAATGGAGAGGGAAAAAAAAAAAGGGGAAGGAAGAAGAAAAACGAAATTAAAAGAAGAAAGAAGGAAAAAAAAGAAGGGTGGGGGAGGGGGGGGGGAGAATTTAAAAGAAGCCAAAATTAAAAGTCTTATAATCTAGCAATAAGAATCCTACAAAATTAATTTAACAATGAAGATATTGCATTGCCTT
>Ga0116226_10005371_pt1 | contig 11437 bp, 12 predicted proteins | sample S1TSphfallax_FD_89692 | JGI IMG/M metagenome (GOLD analysis project Ga0116226, IMG submission 89692) | Host-associated microbial communities from peat moss isolated from Minnesota, USA - S1T2_Fa - Sphagnum fallax MG | ecosystem: Host-associated > Plants > Peat moss > Unclassified | place: USA... | reverse complement strand
GCGACGCCAGTTCTCTCCGGCATGCGCCTTGAGGTACTCTTGGCGCATGGCATTCGCGTTGCAACCCGTGCTCCACAATGAGCTGATCCGTTTGGAGCCGCTGCGGGCGGATGACTTCGAGGCGCTGTACGCGGTGGCCTCCGACCCCCTCATCTGGGAACAGCATCCCTCCAAGGACCGGTACCAGCGCGAGGTGTTCGCCGCTTTTTTCAAAAGCGGTATCGAGTCCGGAGGCGCGCTGCGGGTTTTCGACAACACCACCGGCGAACTGATCGGCAGCTCCCGGTTTTATGATCTGGATGAGGCGCAAAGCAAGATATCCGTCGGCTACACCTTCCTTGCACGCAGCCACTGGGCCCGGCACTTCAATCGCTCGCTCAAGCAGCTGATGCTGGATCACGCCTTCAAATTCGTGAAGCGCGTGACCTTCCAGGTGGGACGCGACAACTGCCGCTCGCGCAAGGCCATGGAAAAACTCGGCGGCGTGTATATCGGCGAGGAAGTGGTCGCCTACGTCCCCGGCGAGCAGGCCAATGCGAACGTCATCTTCAAGATCGACGCGAGCGATTGGTCGGGGATTCAAGCTGCACCGAAGCACTGACGGTGATGGGCAGCGTCAGCAGCTCTGATGAATTTGCGATTATCTTTGATCCTCGCGGCCGCTCTTGTGGGGGTGCCGATTTCCTGTCTGGGAGCATCGCACGTCATCGTCGTGCGCCGCGGTTGGCACATCGATGTGGGGTTGCCGGCCGCTGAGCTGGGCCCGCGATTGCAATTCGTGGCAGCGGACCTACCGGGCATCCGCTACGTTTTTTTCGGATTCGGCGACAAGCATTACCTGGAGTCACGAAAGAAGGGGTCATCGACGTTGGCGGCCGCGCTGTGGCCGGGACGCGGCATCATGCTGGTCACCGGTATCGACGCATCCCCGCAGCAGGGCTTCGGCGCACAGCATGTGATCGAACTCACCGTGAGCGAGCGGCAGGCGAGCGCCATGCAGGATTTCATCGTTGCTTCGATGGTCACGCTGAATGGCAGCGCGCAGGTCTACGAGCCGGGTCCCTATGAGGGAAGCGTGTATTTCTTGGCGGTGCCGAGCTACTCAGCGCTGCATACGTGCAACACGTGGGCAAGCGAGGCGCTGCGCGCAGCGGGGCTTGACGTGCAAAGCGCGGGAGTGCTGTTTGCCGGTCAGCTTTGGTCTCAGGCAAGGCGGTTGCAAACACAGGAGGCAATGAACCGCCGGGGTGCAAGCGCGCGGCAGCCGGGGCAAGCCGGTCTTTAGCAAGTTGTGCGAAGACCGGCCGGCACCGGTCCGGCTGCAGCCGCTCAGGGAGAATCTGTCAATTGCAGGGCGGCCGTGTACCGTCCTGGCATACCACGGTCGTCGAAGAGTTCGGCGGCACCACCACGGTGGTCTTGGCGGGCGGCGGCGGACTGCTGCTGCTGATGCATCCCGATAAGAGCGATGCTGTCAGCAGTAAACTGGAAATGATTTTCATGCGGGCCTCCTGGTTATGTTTTCAGAGGCGATGGTGCTGAAAACGCCGGAAGAATTGCACAGGCCAGATTCGCATGTACTTGTAAAAGGCGTCCTACATGCGCAACGCAACTCGAGGGGCGCGGATCATCCATACAGTACTCGCACGCCCGTTTTACTGGATTTACCACGCCGGCACGGTCTGCGTAGAATCCGTTCATGTCGCGAAAGTTCATCGGGTCGCAAAGTTTCAAGGGCCGTGGTGCGCTGTCGAATATCGCGGGCCGCTTCGAATCGACCACCTTGGAGCGAGCGGACGACGGGTGGTATCAGGAAGGCATGGAGCAGGCGCCAGGCGAGACCGTGCTCCCGGACAAGGCCAAGAGCATCATTTCGAGCAACGAGTCGCCTGATGTTGGTTTCGATCTATCGATCAACCCGTATCGGGGCTGCAGCCACGGCTGCGTATACTGCTTCGCACGCCCCACCCATTCTTACATGGGCCTCTCGCCGGGACTGGATTTCGAAACCAAGCTGTTCTACAAAGAAAACGCCGCGCAACTGCTCGAGGCGGAGCTCGCGAAGCGCAGCTACGTCTGCAAGACCATTGCGCTCGGCATCAATACTGATGGCTATCAGCCGTTGGAAAAACGTCTGCTGGTGACCCGCAGCGTGCTCGAAGTGCTCACGCGCTGCCGCCACCCTGTCACCATCGTCACGAAAAGCGCACTCGTGCTGCGCGACCTCGATCTGCTGGTCGATCTGGCCAGGGATCGGCTGGTCTCGGTGAGTGTCAGCATCACCTCCCTCGAGGATGAAATAAAGCGCACGCTGGAGCCGCGCGCAGCGTCGCCACAGGCGCGGCTCCGTGTGGTGCGCCAACTGGCCGAAGCCGGCGTGCCGGTCGGTGTTTTAGTGGCGCCAGTGATACCTGCGGTCACGGATCATCAATTGGAAGATATACTTGCGGCTGCGAAAGAGGCGGGTGCGCGCAGTGCCGGTTACGTACTGCTGCGTCTACCTCACGAAGTGAAGCATTTGTTCCGCGAGTGGCTCGCGGAACACTATCCGGACCGGGCCAAGCACGTGATGTCATTGATCAATCAGTCCCGCGGCGGGAAAGACTACGACGCCGAATTCGGGGTTCGTATGACCGGGACCGGTGCATACGCCGGGTTGCTGCGCACCCGTTTCGAACTCGCGCGGCGCAAACTGGGCCTGGACGACGCTGAGGCGCGCCACGAGCTGACGACTTCGTTGTTCCGGCCGCCGTCCGCGAATCAATCGCAGTTGACCTTAGGGTTCTAGACGATGGCAACGATCGCGACCGAGCGGGTGCTGACCGTTCATCATTGGAACGACACGGTATTCAGTTTCACCACCACCCGCGACCATTCGTTGCGGTTCGAGAACGGTCACTTCGTGATGCTCGGGCTGCAGGTCGACGGTAAGCCGCTGATGCGTGCGTACAGCATCGCCAGCGCCAATCACGAGGAGCATTTGGAATTCCTCAGCATCAAGGTGGCTGATGGACCGCTGACCTCGCGGCTGCAAAACATCAAACCCGGCGATGAGGTGTTGGTGAGCCGCAAGCCCACAGGGACGCTGACGCTGCACGACGTCAAGCCGGGCAAGCGGCTCTACATGCTGAGTTCCGGCACCGGCCTTGCGCCGTTCATGAGTCTGATCAAGGATCCTCTTGTTTACGAGCGCTTCGAGAAGGTGATCCTGGTGCATGGCGTGCGCTACCGCAGCGAACTGGCGTATCGCGACTACATCGAGTGGGAGTTGACGCATCATGAATACCTGGGCGAGCTGGTGCGAAATCAGCTCATCTATTTTCCCACCGTCACGCGCGAGCGCTTCCGTTGTCAAGGGCGGATCACGACCTTGATCGAGACGGGCAAGCTGTTCTCCGATATCGGCATGCCGCCGCTCGACGCTGCGCACGATCGTGTCATGATCTGCGGCAGCCCGGCGATGCTGGCCGATTTGTCCAAATTGCTCGAGGAGCGCGGCTTCGGAATTTCACCGCATGTCGGTGAGCCGGGCGATTTCGTCATCGAACGGGCATTCGTGGCGCGTTAGAGAATCCTTTGAACAGTTCAAGAATGCGCGTTTGCATTGTATTGCTGGCGGCGATCACTGCGATGTCGGGTTGCAGCTTCGTAGAGTTTGGCGCGGCCAACGCGCCGGACTCGTTTGCCGGCATCCGACGTCATCGCGATATTCACTATGGGGAGGATCCGCGCCAGCGATTGGATGTGTATGTGCCGGGGAAGTCAGTGCCGGATCAGGCTGCGAATCGCCCGGTGGTGATTTTCTGGTACGGCGGTTCGTGGGTCAAAGGCAGCAAGGCGGAATATGCCTTCGTCGGTACCGCGCTGGCAGAGCACGGCTTCGTCGCGGTGCTGCCCGATTATCGGCTCTACCCGCAGGTCACGTTTCCTGCGTTCGATGCGGACGGCGCGCGTGCGGTAGCATGGGTCGAGCAACACATCCGCGAATTCGGCGGCGATCCCCGCAATATCGTGCTCATGGGCCACTCTGCCGGGGGGCATACCGCGGCCTTCCTGGCGCTCGATCACGCCTTCCTGAGTCAATACGGCGCGAACCCTCGATGCATCTCAGGACTCGTGGGGCTGTCAGGCACCTACGTACTGGTTCCCGACACGGCGGAACTGCGCGCCACCTTCCCTGCGCCCTATACGGAGGCGGATTGGCAGCCGATCCGCTTCGTCGATGCTGACGCGCCGCCCACCCTGTTATTGCATGGGCTCGCGGACAAGGAGGTCGCACCCCGCGAGGCTGAGGAATTGCGCGATGCGCTGACGCGCGCGCACATACCGGTGGAGTTGCATCTATATCCGCATCGCGGCCACGCGGCCACGGTTGCTTCCTTCGCCCTGATCGCGCGCTGGCATACACCCGCGTTCACCGAGGCCGTCGATTTCATCGACGGGCTGAAGCCCCGCGATGGGTGCACTACGGCAGTGACTCCATGAATTCCAGGTGCGTCATCGGATGGGAGAACATACCGAAGTCGTAGTCCAGCGCCGCTTGCTGCGCCTCGGCGCTTACCGTGGCGGTGCAATCGCTCAACGTGATGACCTCGTAACCGCGCTCATAGGCGCTGCGCATGGTGGATTCGATGCAGCAGTTGGTCAGAAACCCCGCGAGCGCCACGGTGCGGATGTGCCGGCCGCGCAAAATGAAGTCCAGATTGGTGCTCGGGAACGCATCGAGACCGCGCTTACCTTCGATGACGATGTCGTGCTCCCTGGGCTGCAAGGCATCGACGATGGCGGCGCCCCATGAACCTTGGCGAAACGCCTTGTTCTCCACCACGCCCTTGAGAATGCCGTAGGGATGCGACCCGAGTTCGGGATATCCGGGTGCAAAGCTGATCGGAACATGCATGATGGTGGCGCCGGCGGCGCGCGCTTTGTCCACCATGGCAATGGTGTTGCCGAGCATGCCATTCGACTGCATCACGCCCTTGACCGCCTCGTGGAAGGCGCCGCCCGAGGTGGTGAAGTCGTTCTGAAACTCGATCAGGACTATCGCCGTGGTTTTGGGATTCAAGCGCGCTCTCCTTACAATTGCCGGTACAACTTCAGAAATTCCCCGGCCGCCTTGTGCTGATTACCCTGCCAGTCGCTAGCGGCCGCTTCATCGGCACCGTCCGTAATATATTTCGCGCAGGCAAGGTGTGAGCCGAACATGCGGCACACCTTGGCGAGGGAAAAGGCTTCCATGTCGACCACGTCGTAGTCGCCGCGCCAGGCGCCCATCTCGAACGAATCGCCTGTGCCGCACACGGCCGCCGGCAGATTTGCGAAGCAGCGCTCGAACTTGAGCCGCGCCGGTGCATCCTCGAAGGGGGTCACGCCGGGCGCGAAGCCCAGACCGCTCGCGTCCATGTCGCGTTGTACGAATTCATGGCAGGCAACCAGCGATCCGGCCGCATGCGAGCGGCTGCCCGCAGTGCCGAAGTTGACGACAGGGGGCGGCTGACGGCCCCCGTATGTGAGCCGGCACAACTCTCGCGTCAACGCCATGGCAGCATTTACCTTGCCCACGCCGCAGTAGAGGACCTCGACGCCGGCGGCCTCGAATACCCCTTGCGATTCGGACCGCAGCGCCATGACGATCAGATAGGGATGTGTAGCCACTGCGAATCACGCTGACCGATTTTAGGGTCAGATTCAAGTTCCGCGGCGCGAACTGCGCCGTGCCGCTGCAACGCGATAAATGCTAAGTTAACGGCCGGTCGTATCACTTTCGAAACCGACCTGACGCCGGAATATTCAATTAAATGAATGACTTAGACCGACGGTTGTGCGTCGCTCCGATGATGGAATGGACGGACCGACATTGCCGCTACCTGCATCGGCTGTACGCGCCGCACGCGCTGCTGTACACGGAGATGATCGTCGCAGCCGCCATCGTGCGCGGCAATGCTGCACGCCTGCTCGAACACGATGCGCGTGAGCAGCCGGTCGCCTTGCAGCTGGGCGGTTGCGATCCGAAGGAGTTGGCCGCCGCCGCGCGCATGGGCGCCGCGGCCGGCTATGCCGAGATCAACCTGAACGTGGGGTGCCCGAGCGATCGGGTCAAAAACGGCTCCTTCGGCGCTTGCCTGATGCTGCGCCCCGCATTGGTGGCCGATTGTGTGCATGCCTTGCGCGAGGCGTGCACCTTGCCGGTGACGGTGAAGTGTCGCGTCGGTATCGATGATCGCGAAGACTACGAGTTTTTTGCCGATTTTGCGCACACGGTTGCCGCTGCGGGCATCAGCGCGCTGATCGTGCATGCGCGCAACGCGGTCTTGGGCGGTCTTTCACCGAAGGAGAACCGCGAAATCCCGCCGCTCAAATACCACTTCGTGCATCGCTTGAAGCGCGAAATCGGCGCTTTGCCCATCGTCATCAACGGCGGACTGGTCACGGCGGCCGAGGCGCTTACGCATATCGAGGCGGGTCTGGGTGTCATGATCGGCCGTGCGGCCTATCATCGCCCCGCATTGTTGGCAGAGCTCGAACGTGAAGTGCTGGACCCGGCGCGAGCGGTGCCGGAACCCTGGCAGATTGTCGAGTGCATGATCGCCTACGCGGAAAAATGCGCCTCCCAAGGCGTGCGGTTGCATGCGATCACGCGCCATATGCATGGCGTGATGGCAGGCCGCGAGGGGGCGCGGGCCTGGCGCCGCTTTCTGTCGGAGGTCGCGGCGCGTCCGCAAGCCCGGCCGGAGGTACTTTATTCGGCCCTCCCCATCATCAAGATGGGGCTGGCGGCGTAAAACGGCCCGAGCGGCCATGGATTACGTTAAGTATACTGGCGGTGGCAATGGGCAAAGAAATCGAAGTCGCCATCCTATTTGCTGATGTCGTGGGCAGCACCAAGCTCTACGAACTGCTGGGCGATCTACGCGCTCGCGACATGGTGGGAATCTGCATCGATGTGATGCGCGCCGCCACGGATCAGAACAACGGAACGGTCATCAAGACCATGGGCGATGAGGTCATGTCGACCTTTCCGACCGCCGATGACGCGCTCAACGCCGCCGCGCAGATGCAGAAACACATTTCGCTGCACCCGAAGCTGAAAGTCGACGAACAAACGGTGGCGATCCGCATCGGCTGCAACTTCGGGCCGGTGGTGCTCGAAAACCGCGACATCTTCGGCTCGGCGGTGCACACCGCGAATCGCATGACGAGCCAGGCGAAGGCCGGCCAGATCATGACCACGGCGACCATCGTGGAGCGCTTGTCGGTGGAATGGCGCACCTCGGTGCGGCAAATCGACATCGCCACCTTGAAGGGCCGCAGCAGCGAGGTCGCCTTGTTCGAGGTGCTGTGGCAGACCGAGGACATCACCAGCATGGTGCCCGCGATCGCGCTCACGTCGCGCGAGCGCGAGAAGGCAAAAAATTCAGTCCGCCTGCGGCTGCGGTTTCAGGGTCAGGAGGTGCTGGTGGACGATGCTCGTGCCAACATCACCATCGGCCGCGCCGAGGAATGCGATCTGGTGGTGAAGGGGAACCTCATCTCGAGACTCCATGCCCGCGTCGAAATCAACCGCAACAAGTTCATGCTGGTGGACCAGAGCACCAATGGCACGTTCGTGATCGGCAAGGACGGCGAAGAGGCCTTCGTGCGCCGCGATTCGATGCAGATACGCGGCGAGGGGCTCATCGGCCTCGGCAAGGCACCGGACAGCAATTCCTCGCAGGTAATCCGTTACACCTGCGAGGAGTGAACCCGCTCGAGCGCGCTGCGCAGTTCGCTGCGCAGCGCCGCGGGCACGCGCTCACCGAACTCCGACAGGTATTTCTCGATGCCGGCGAATTCTTCCTGCCACAGCTTCGGATCGACCGCGAGCAGCTCGTTCAGATTCTCGCTCGAGATCTGCAAGCCTTCATGGTCGAGGTCGTGCGCCTGCGGCATGTGGCCGATCGCGGTGTCGCGGGCGGCGGCGGTACCCTTGCAACGGTCGATGATCCAACGCAACACGCGCATGTTCTCGCCGAAGCCCGGCCACAGGTACTTTCCCGAAGCATCCTGGCGGAACCAGTTGACGTGGAAGATTTGCGGCGGAAATTTCAGCTTGGCACCGACGTTGATCCAGTGCGCCCAGTAGTCGCCGAAGTTGTAGCCGGCAAACGGCTTCATGGCCATGGGATCGCGGCGCACGACGCCGATCGCATCGGTGGCCGCGGCGGTGGTTTCCGAGGCGACCCCGGCGCCGACCAGCACACCATGCAGCCAATTGCGCGCTTGATAGACCAGCGGTGCGAGGGCGCGCCGGCGGCCGCCGAAGACGATCGCGGAAATCGGCACGCCGCCCGGCGCATCGGCGAGCTTGGAGTAGCTCGGATTCTGTTTTGCGGCAACCGTGAAGCGCGAATTCGGCTGCGCGGCGGGACCCTTGGCCGGATCGTACGGCCGGCCCTGCCAGTCGATCACCGGCTTGCCCTCGGTAAGTCCTTCCCACCAGGGCTGGTTGTCGGCGGTCAGCGCGACGTTGGTGAAGATGGCGTCGTGGCGGATCATGTCGTAGGCGTTGCGGTTGGTATTCGCGTTGGTGCCGGGCGCCACGCCGAAATATCCGGACTCGGGATTGATGGCGTACAAGCGGCCATCGCTGCCCGGGTGCAACCACGCGATGTCATCTCCGACGGTCCACACTTTCCAACCTTTGTAGCTGGCGGGCGGAATCAACATGGCGAGATTTGTCTTTCCACAGGCGGACGGGAAGGCGCATGCCAGGTAGTGCGTCTCGCCCTGCGGACTCTCGATGCCGACGATGAGCATGTGCTCGGCGAGCCAGCCTTCCGTGCGCGCTTGCCAGCTGGCGATGCGCAAGGCGTGACATTTCTTGCCGAGCAACGCGTTGCCGCCGTAACCGGAGCCAAAGCTTTGGATCGAGAGCTCCTCGGGAAAGTGCATGATGAAGCGCCGCGCCGGATTCAAATCGCCGGTGGAGTGCAAACCCTTGACGAAAGTACCATCGCGCGCGATGCGCTCGAGCGCGGCGCGGCCCATGCGCGTCATCAATTGCATGTTCAAGACCACGTAGGCACTGTCGGTGATCTCGACGCCGCAGCGAGAGAACGGCGAGTCGATCGGACCCATGCAATAAGGCACCACGTACAGGGTGCGCCCTTGCATGCAGCCGTCGAACAGCGCATCCATTTTCGCGTGCGCCTCAGCGGGTGCGATCCAATGATTGTTCGGACCCGCGTCCTCTTGTTTCTGGGTGCAGACAAAGGTCAGATGCTCGACCCGGGCCACGTCGGCGGGATCCGAACGCGACAGCACGCAGCCCGGAAAGGCTTGTTGATTGAGCGGCAGCAGCTGCTTGGCGGCCACCAATTCGCGTTTCAGCGTTTGAAACTCCCCCTCGCTGCCGTCGCACCAATAAATCTTTTGCGGCTTGGTGAGCGCGGCAACTTCATCGACCCAGATGGCAACTTCACGGTTCATGGTGGCGAGTGACGTGAAGTGTTGCGGAGCTGTAGCCATGCGGATCCTTGTCGGCGGAATTTTACTTGGGACGCGCAGGATGACAGAAGGGTGTTGGTGCGCCAACTGGCAGCGAGGGCGAAATGCAAACTGGATGAGAAATTCGTTTTTTGCCAGTAGCCAGCGGATTCACAGGCTGTAAGAATGGTCCGGCGTGATATGGATAAGTATATGATTTCATTTGCTTTACAATTACCGAACGGGATTATGCAACGCCGTCTTCACATTATGTCTAAAGCACTTGCCGGGTCGCGCTTCGCCGTTTGCCTATGCACGCTCGCGATATCTGCCATAGCGCAGGCGCAGAACGCCGCGGAGCACATCGTCACGAACGTGACCGCGGAACTCGCCGCGCGAGCCGCCGATCACGGCGCGCCCATGCCGATGCTGCGAACCGCGGAGCGCGTCGTGCCGGGCGATGTCCTCATCTACACCGTCGAGGTGCGCAATGCCGGAAACTACGCAGCCGAATCGGCGGTGGTCGTGCAGCCGGTTCCGAATCACATGATCTACGTCGCGGATTCCGCGGTGGGACCGGGCGTCGATGTGGACTACTCGGTCGATGGCGGCCGCACGTTCGGCCAGCCCGAGGATTTGAAACTCGCGGGTGCTGTGGTGACCGCGAGTGCCGCTGACTACACGCACATCCGCTGGCGGCTGCGCAATCGCCTCAAGCCGAATTCGATCGCCTACGTGCGTTTTCGCGCGCAGGTCAGATAGCGCCGTTGAACACCGACTTCAAAGATGTGTTCGGACAGAGCGGTCCTTTGGCGCGCGCGTTGCCGGGTTACGCACATCGTCCGGAGCAGGCGGCGATGGCGAACGCGGTGGGTGCTGCACTGGCACGGCTCGACACGCTCATCGTCGAGGCGGGCACCGGCACGGGCAAAACCTTTGCGTACCTCATTCCGGCGCTGTTGTCGGGCCGCAGCGTGATCATATCGACGGGTACACGGACGCTGCAGGATCAATTGTTTCGCCGCGACGTGCCGCTGCTGGCCAAGGCGCTGGGTCTGCCGGTGAAGATCGCGCTGCTCAAGGGACGCAGCAACTATCTGTGCCGGCACCGGCTCGATCTCGCCACGCAGCAAGGTGCGTTGTTCGAGGGCGAGCGCGGCGCGCAGCGAATGCTGTCGCGCATCTCCCGCTGGGCCGCCTCGACCAAGAGCGGCGATCTGTCCGAACTCAGCGACCTGCCGGAACAGTCGGCGGTGTTTGCGCAGGTGACCTCGACGCGCGAGAACTGTCTCGGGCAGGAGTGTGCACAATTTTCCCGCTGCCATGTCGTCGACGCGCGGCGCAATGCGCAGGCGGCGGATATCGTGGTCGTGAATCATCATCTGCTCCTGGCGGACCTGGCGCTCAAGGAGGAGGGCTTCGGAGATCTGCTGCCGGGCGCGGAGGCGGTGATCTTGGATGAGGCGCATCAGGTGCCCGACATCGCCGCGCAATTCTTCGGCCGGGTGTGGTCCTCGCGCCAGGCGCAGCTGTTGCTGCGCGACACCCAGGCCGAATTGGCGGCCTGCGGCGCGCGCGCGCCCACCCTGTCCGCAGCGGTGACCGCCCTCGCATCCGCCATCGATGAATGGCGGGCGTTGTTGCCGCGCGCGGCGTCGCGCTTCGATTGGGCCGTGTTGTCCGATGTCTTTCTCGACACGCTGACGGAGCTGCAGGTCGCCTTGAACGACGTGGCCACTCAGATGGAAGGGCTGGGAGCCGGCGCGGGGGCGGCGAATTGTGCGCGCCGCGCCGCGGCGTCGGCGGCGGATCTGGCGGCGATGCGCGATTTGGGCGATGACAGCGGCCTGCGGTGGGTGGAAACCAATGCCCACGGGCTGACGCTGCAATTCACGCCATTCGAGATCGCGGCGCGCTTGCGCGAGTACGTCGAGTCGCGCCCCTGCGCCTGGATCTTCACCTCCGCCACGCT
>Ga0116226_10005369_pt1 | contig 11438 bp, 11 predicted proteins | sample S1TSphfallax_FD_89692 | JGI IMG/M metagenome (GOLD analysis project Ga0116226, IMG submission 89692) | Host-associated microbial communities from peat moss isolated from Minnesota, USA - S1T2_Fa - Sphagnum fallax MG | ecosystem: Host-associated > Plants > Peat moss > Unclassified | place: USA... | reverse complement strand
TCGCCGAGGACGCTCTCCAACTGTTTCTTGAGTGCCGCGGCGTCGAAGGAGGGCGGCATGGGGCCGGGCGGGTGCGGCGCGGGAGAGTTGCCGCCACTCGGCGCGGTCTCAAGCCCTTTGTGCGGAGGCCCGAGGGACAACTGTTCAAAGCCGGAGTGAATGCCGGCCGACATGGTCTGGATGGTGGGCTGCTTGTGTCCCCGGGAGAAGGCGAAGAGCACGATGAAGACGGCGAGCAGGAGCGTCACCAGGTCGGAGTAGGAGAGCAGCCAGCGGTCGTGCGCGACGGTCTCGCGGCCTCTTTCGACGGAGAGTCTGCTTCGACGGCGTCTCATGGGGCGGCCATCTCCGGCGCGGAGAGCGCCTGCACGCGCGGTTGTTTTTCCGTGAGGTAGGTTTCGAGCTTGTCCTTGAGCGCGCGCGGACCCAGACCTTGCAGGACGTATACGACGGCCTCGAGGGTCATCTCGCGGACCAGTTGCCGCTGCCTCGTGCGGATGCGGAGCTTTCCGGCGAGCGGGATGAGGAAGAGGTTGGCCAGTCCGAGGCCATAGAGCGTCGAGACAAAGGCCACGGCGATGCCGTTGCCGATCTCGGCGACGTTGTCCATGCGCTGCATGACCTGGATGAGGCCGAGCACGGCCCCCATGATTCCGAGCGTGGGTGCCAGGCCGGCGGCGGATTCGAGCACGCTGACCACGGCGTACTCGCGCTCGTCGTAGAGGTCGAGTTCGACTTCGAGGGAGGCGCGGAGTTCCTCGAAGGGGACGCCATCGACGGCGAGGGTGAAGGCCTTACGCATGAAGGCATCCTGCATCTGGTCGAGGCGCGGGTCGAGGCTGAGGATGCCGTAGCGGCGGATCTGCGCGCTGTACCCCACCAGCTCGTCGATCGCCTCGGAACAGAGCGGCGACCTGTCGAAGAGGGCATGGGGAAGCTGCCTCGCGGTCTCGAGGATGGTTTCCATGGGGAACTGGACCATGACCGCGCCGAGGGTTCCTGCAAAGACGATGAGGGCCGCCGTGGGTTGGAGGAGCGGCTTGATGCTTCCTCCGTCCAGCAGGAGTCCCGTGATGACACCGGTGAGTGCCAGCAGGAAGCCAAACGCGGTACTTCTATCGATGCGGCGCTTACTCATGAGAGTGATCTATCGGTAAAAGCGGTTGCACTTTACAGGCCAATCCTCGATTGCGGTCTCTTGCAGGGAGTAGCCGCTGAAGTGGCCGTCAAACTGCAATCCATTGCGGCGGAACGGCGGGTTTTGCCGCGGGGACGGGAGATGGGACTGGAGGATGAGAGTTGGATGAGAGTTTTTCTCTCATAAATAGGTGAGCGAGATAGATGGCCAAGAAGAATAGAGGCGAGATGCACAAAGATTCGCGTGCTGTCTTCACGAATTCCGCGATAACGCCTGAACAGCATGAGTGCGGCTGACGATAGAAGTCCAGCAGCAAGAACGGAATGCCCCGAAGGGCGAAGAACGAAAGCGGCGCACGACATTAGATTTGGAAACTAAACTTAAAAGGAGCAACACATGGCACTCAGCATCTTGAACAACATCCCCGCACTCCAGGCAGAGAACGAACTTGCCATCACCACAGCCGCCGCGAACAAGAGTCTTCAGCAGCTCTCCTCGGGTTCGCGCATCAACTCCGGTTCGGACGACGCGGCCGGTCTGTCGATCTCCGACGGTTTGAACGCGAACGTTGCGGCGCTCAACCAGTCTTCTCTGAACTCGACCAACGCGATCGGCGCGTTGCAGACGGCGGACGGCGCTCTGTCGCAGATCACGTCGCTGCTGAACCGTTCGGTTACGCTGGCGACGGAAGCGTCGAGCAGCGGTCTGAGCACGGCGCAGTCCGCCGCGATCAACACGGAGTTCCAGGCGCTGGTCACGGAGATCGGCAGCATCGGCACCTCGACGAACTTCAACGGCACGGCGGTGTTCGGCTCGACGGTATCCGCGTTCACCAGCGACGGCACGACCAACGGCACGGTGAACATCAGCGCGACCGTGGCTGACCTCTCCGCGACGGTCACCGCGTTGCAGGCGACCTCGCTGACGGGCGCAAACCCGGCAGCCGGCGCGACCGCAGCGCAGGGAGCCCTGACGGCGATCAACACCGCGATCTCGGCCGTTTCGGCACAGCGCGGCACGCTCGGCGCGACCGTCGAGCAGCTGCAGGCCGCATCCACCGTCGACACCAACGAGTCGCAGAACCTGGTGACCGCGTCGAGCAACATCACCTCGGCCGACATCAGCACCGTTGTGGCCAACGACACCAAGTACAGCATCCTGGAGCAGACCGGCATCTCGGCCCTGCAGCAGGCCAACCAGCAGGCGCAGACCGTTCTGAAGCTGCTGCAGTAGACCGAAGGGCGTGGCCGCTGAGCCTGTTCGTTCAGGTCCAGCGGCCGCATCCCTCGATGGCGGTCTTCGATCTTCGCAACCCAGTCTTTCGCAACCCCGATCTTCGCGACTCCGATCTTCGCAAACCAGTTTTTCGCAACCCCGCTGGACGCACCAAGGAGCTTTACCTTTATGGGTACCTCTTCCACACTCACATCGGTCCTTTCGGCGCTTGGCGGATCGAACGGGATCGACGTTACCAGCGAGGTCAACGCGATTTTGTATGCGGACCGCGCCCCTGAGCGGGGATGGCAGGCGCAGCAGGCGACGCTTGCGAGCCAGACCTCGGCATTGAACCAGCTCGATTCCGAGGCATCCACACTGAGCAATTCGCTGAATGCCCTGGGAGAGATCTCGGGCGTTCTCTCCGCGGTGACGGCGACGAGTTCCAACAGCAGCGTTCTCACGGCGACCGCGGCGGACGGGACCACGGCAAGCAACCACAGCATCAGCGTCCAGAACCTCGCGACGGCCGGGTCGTACTACTCCGCGGCAGAGTCGAGCAGTTCCGCGGCGCTTCCCGCGGGCAGCAGCTTCAGCATCACGGTAGGCGGCACGACGACGCAGATCACGGTGGGCACGGATACGGGCGACAGCGGCGATACGCTCGATGCGATCGCGGCATCCATCAACAGCCAGTCTCTTGGCGTGACGGCGAACGTGATCACGGACAGCAGTGGAGCGCGCCTGGCGCTGACTTCAACATCTACAGGCGCCGCCAACGACCTTTCGATCACCAGCGGCAGCGGCCTTGCGTTTACGCGATCCGGCACGGGCACAGACGCCAATCTTACAGTGGACGGCGTTCAAATCCAGAGTGCCTCGAACACGGTAACGGGGGCTGTCAGCGGCGTAAGCCTGAACCTTCTGGGTGTATCGACCGGGAACGTCCAACTGACGCTCGCCCCGGACTCGAGCTCCATCACCAGCGCGGTAAGCAGCTTCGTGAATGCGTACAACACGCTGATCTCCGATGTGAACACGCAGGTGGGCTACAACAAGAGCACCAACGTGGCGGGCGTGCTGCAGAGCGACAGCGCGGCCACGGGGCTGCAGTCGGCCCTGCTGGCGGCGACGAACTACGGCTCGGGCAGCGGTGCCTACCAGAGTCTCAACTCGCTGGGAATTACGACAAACGCGGACGGAACGCTCTCGCTGAACACGACGACACTGGCCAATGCGGTGCAGACGAATTCCGCCGCGGTGACCAGCTTCTTCCAGGGGTCGGCGCTGAACGGCTTCGCAAATTCGCTTACCTCGGCGCTGAACACCTATACCGATCCATCGGAGGGTGCGTTTACGGTCGATCTGCAGAGCATCAGCAACGAGAACCAGGACCTGACGAACCAGACCACCCAACTCGAGACTTATCTGAGCGCGCAGCAGACGATCCTTACGACGAAGTACAACAACGCAGACATCGCGATCCAGCAACTGCCGCAGGAGATCAAGCAGATCCAGGCGCTGCTGAATCCAAACTCCAGCAACTCCTCATCGTAGGCAAGGCAAGGCGGCGAGAAGCGGCGCGAGCGCCGACGATCCCCCGCGCGCGCACGCTCCCAGAAAGCATCGGTGGCGGAGAACGGCCAAGGGGAACTCGCGACCACAAGCGGGAACCCGCGAACGCAAGACCCAAAGAAGGAGCAAGATCATGGCAATGAACACGGCATCACTGGAGTATCGCCGGGCGGCCACACAGCAGGCGTCGGTGGTCGGGCTGGTCATCGCGCTGCACGACACGCTGATGGGCGACCTGAGACGGGCCGCGGATGCGATCGACCGGGGCGACATCCAGACGCGGTGCGAGCAACTGGTCCACGGCTTCACGGTGCTACAGCAGCTCGAGTTCATGCTGGACATGGAGAAGGGCGGCCCGGCGGCGATCAACATCCGGCGTTTCTACTCCCATGTGCGCCAACAGATGCTTGCGGCGCAGTTCAAGCTGTCGTCGGAGATGCTACGGAAGCAGGCGCAGATCGTGCTCGAGGTCCGCGAAGCGTGGCAGGTTGTGGACAGCTCCGCCGCGGAAGGCCGGTCCAGCAAGGTATCCGGCAACGATGCGGGCCGCCGCCAAGAGCCGGCGGTCCTTGCGGAGACCCGGGTGTCGTTCTCATGCTCCTTCTAGTGGAGAGGTGACTGGGTTGCTGCCTCTGGCTCCGCATGGCGGCCAACGATATTGACTTTGAAGTACTGCGGTCTTCGGACGGCGATCTGAGCTCTCGGATCGCCGTTCTTTTTTTCGTGTGGCCTGGCGCGCGCATCTTGATGAGAGGCCTTGCGAAGGATCCCGCGGAGGAATCCTCGGCCGCTGGCACCGAGTGCGCGCCACGCCTGTATGTGGAGGAAGGGATGGCGCGATTCGTTGCCACGGCCCGAGCATGCCTCGTGTGGCGTCTCGGCGGTCGGTTGCGATGGTTCGTGGGCAGAAGGGTATGGGCGGTCGAGGTGACGCGGAGATTCCCGGGGTTCTTCGACTGCGTGTGGCGCGATGCGCGCGCCAAACGCAGCTCAGAATGACGGCTCCATCTCCTGATGATGGCTTTTATCTTGTGGCGACTTCCTTGAGACAGGACGCGGCATGGCCCTGCCTGTTGCGGCGACCTTGTGGATTGCGGTCGCGCGGGTAGCGGAATCGAGACCTGGGGTACCCAGATTCCTTTGCCTCAAGAGGATGATCGAGCCAGGTTCGGCGGAGGTCTTTCGGGCCGAATACCCCAGAACGGCGGCCACAAACGGCGGATACAAACGGCGGGCACAAACGGAGATGCGACCGCCGGAGCGGCCGCATCGCTGTTTGCGGGGCATGGTTCTTACTTCAGGTAGTTGAGGAGGCTGTTCTGTATTACCTTGGCGGCGGCGGCCAGCACGGAGGAGTTGGCGGTCTCGGCCTGGCTGAGGTTCTCGGCGGCGGTGGCGGAGTCGATGCCGACGAGGGACGACTCGCGGGTGGTGAGCGTCACGGTCTCCTGGCTGAGATAGGTCTCCTGCGCGTTGAGCTGGTTGATGGTGTTGCCGTAGATGGTGTGCTGTTGGGAGACATAGTTGAGCGCGGTGGTGACGGCGGTCGTCGCGGTTCCTATATCGGTTGAGGTACCGGTCTTGAGCGCGGTGACGAGGCCGCTGAGGGCCCCGAGGACGCTGGCGTTCGGGTTGGTGAAGAGCGTGCTGCCGGGGATGTTGGCCTGTACGGTCAGCGACTCGCCGACGCCGACCTGATTGACGCCGCTGTTGCCGGTATAGGTGTAGCCGGTCGGGGAGGTGGAGTCCGCCACGAAGGCGGCCTGGCCGTTCGCGGTCCCGCTGAAGAGCGAGGCGCCCTGGAAGGAGGTGTTGGCGAGGCCGACGACGCTCGACAGAATGCCCTGGACATCGGCGGCGAGCGAGACCCGATCGGAGGCGGAACTGGTTCCGTTTGCGCCTTCGGTGCCGGTGGTGATGGCCTGGTTGAGGAGCTGGACGACGGAGGTCAGAGTGCCGTCGGCCGTCTGGGCCTGTGAGAGGACCGATTCGGCGTTGGTCGAGTACTGGTCGACGTTCGCGGCCTGCGCCTGCACCTGAATCAGCGCGGCGGAGGCGGCGGGGTCGTCCGAGGCGGAGTTGACGCGCAGACCGGTGGAGACCTGCTGGAAGGCGGTCTGGACGTTCTGTTCGCTCTGCTGGATGTCGCTTATGACGGCGGCGTTGATATTCGGATTGAAGCGCATCGGGAGGACCTCAGCTGTTCGGAATCATGTTGATGGTTGTTTCAAAGAGAGTTTGGATGGTGCTGATGACCTTGGCCGCGGCGGCGTATGCCTGTTGAAACTGGATCAGGTTGGCGGACTCCTGATCGATGGAGACGCCGGAGATGGATCCCTGCTGGTTGGTGAGCGCGGTAAGGCTCTGGCCAATGGCGGTGTACTGGGCGTTGGCGTTTGCGGTAAGGTTGCCGACCTGGTAGACGAGGTTGGCGGACTGCGAGGTGACGCTGCCGGAAGAGAGCGCGGCGTTCTGCACGGCGGTCAGGTTCGCGACGTTGCCGTTGCTGCCCGATGTGCCATCCGAGCTGGCGGCGATGGCGGTGGGGTCGGTGGTTGCGAGGGAGATGGCCGCGGCCGAGCCGGCGACCGTGGCCGGGACGGTGAAGAGGGCGGTGCCGGCGGTCCCGTTCTGGTTGTAGCCCTGCTGCTGGGCGGCGTTGAAGGCGGTTGCGAACTGGTTGGCGAGGGTGTCGAGGGAGTTGAGGACGGCCGGAATCTGGGTGTCGCGGACCTGCAGCGTGCCTCCGAGATCGCCGCCGCTGATGGACGAGGTAATGTCGGCACCGGTGGAGTCGATGACGTGCTGATGGCCGTCGGCACCGGTCTGGGTCTGGAGCGCGTAGCTCTGGTTGCCGAGAACGAGCGGGGTTCCGCTGCCGGTCACGATGGAGTCGCCCTGGTCGGTATGTGTGACGGAGATGTTGGTGAGGCCCGCGAGTTGCGACTCGACCTCGCTCAACTGGTCGCCGATGGTCCCGGTGTCCTGGCCCGCGGCCTTCTGCTGGACGAGTTCGAGGTTGAGGCTGGCGGCCTGGGTGCTCAACTGGTTGATCTGCGCGACGTCGGTGGTGACGGTGGTGTCGAGCGCGCTGCTGGGGCCGGTGAGTCCGGAGGAGATGGAGTTGAATTGCTGGACGACGGCCTGCGCGCCCTGGATGGCGGTCTGGCGGTCCGCGGTGTTGGTCGGGTTCGCGGAGAGCGCCGAGAGGTTGCTGAAGAAGGTGGAGAGCGTGCTGGAGAGGCTGGTGCCCGTGGTGGGGAAGAGGCTCTCGATCTGGGTGAGGGCGTTTACCTGGGCGTTGGCGCTGCTCTGTTGGGATGTCTGCTGCTGGATGCGGAGCGTGAGGAGGTCGTCTCGCACCGACTGGACGCCCTGGATGTAGACGCCATTGCCGATGCTGGCCGAGCCCTGCTGGGTGGGGTCGGCTTCGCTCAGGTTCACGGTCTCGCGGGTGTAGCCGGCGGTGTTGACGTTGGCGATGTTGTTGTTGGTGACCTGGATCTCAAGCTCCTGCGCCTGCAGGGCCTGACTGGCGATGGCTAGAGATGAACTGAGACTCGACATAAGCGTGGACCTTCCTTGAAGCGGACCTACTCTAACCGCTTCCGCGGTTATCCTTCACACGACCAGGTGGAAGGAGCGTTCTTGTTTCCATGGGACGGCTGGGACCAGCCTTGATAGCAACGGAAGAGTTCCGCGAAGAGGCGCAAGGTGTCCTCGGAGTGGCGGAGCAGCGCGGAGTAGTTTCTGTTGAGCAGGACGAGGCTCTCGGCGGCCTCTCTGATCTCCGCGGCGAGGCCGGGGTCGAGCGGATCGGCGTCGAGGTCGGCCTGTTCCGCCCCGCGGGTGTGGACACGCTGGGCGAGGAAGTTCAACTGGGCGCAGGCGGCCTGCTGGAGGTAGAGGCTGTCCTGGAGCGAGGGAAGTTCCTGGTCGACGACCGCCTTCATGGCGCGGTCGAGTTCCCGGCCGAGTACCTGCAGGTTCGCGAGGTACTCGTGGCCTTCATCTCGACGGAGCCTTCCGGGTTTCAACGTCTTGTTCTTGTTGTCCATAGTCCCCGTAGTCCGATCCGGTTATCCGACGGACTACCCGGTCCAAGTGGCAGGCTGAGTCCGCGGCTAAATGTCCGCGCTGGCGAGCGAGGCGGCGATCTTGTCGGCATCGAGCTGGTACTGCGCGCTGCTGACGGCCTGCTTCAACGCCTCGACCTTGTCTTGACGCGATGGGACCACGGCAAGAGCAGTCTGGGTGAGCGATTGCACGGTTGAGTTTCCGGAGGTGAAAGCGGTGGTGTCCTCCGGCGTCGTTTTGGTTGTAGCGGCGGTCTGGCTGCTTGAGGCTACAGGCTTTCCGACGCTGATACTGTCAAGCTGGCTGGCGGGATCCGTGGTTGAGGTGCTGTAAAGATTGATTGCCACGACGAACCTCCTTCTGAACGATCCTGCTATCGGCAGGTAGAGAATTTCCGTTCAGTGGAGGAAGTTTTTTTCTGCTACTTCTGTTGGATTTTCAAAGCGGTGCCTGGATCCGGGGCGGTGGACTGCGCGGGCGGGCTTTGCTGTGGCTGCGATGCGGCGTGGAGACGCTGTGTAATCATGCGAGCGATGCCGATGCCTCCGGATGCGGTGAGGGAGCCGGCGAGCGCCTGCATGGCGATGCCCTGAAACTGGTCCTTGCTGGAGTCGTCGTCCTCCTCGCCGTCGCCGCCGGGCACCTTGGCGAAGCTCTGCTCCGCCTGTTGCAGCCAGTTGCCGAGCAGGATGGACTCGAAGTCCTTGCCTGCCTTGTCGATCTTGGCGTCCTCGCGGGAGTTTGGCGTTGCGTCCTTGACGGAAGAGCGGGCGCGGTTGAGAAGCCTGTCGGCTTGTGAGCTGAGCAGGTCGGCGGAGTGTAGCGTTGCGGCGTCGATGGGCATTTAGATGACCTCCAGATCGGCCTGCAGGCCGCCCGATGACTTGATGGCCTGGAGGATGGAGACGATGTCGTGCGAGGTCGCACCGATGGCGTGAAGCCCGCGGATGAGATCGTCGACGTTGGCGCCGTTTTCCAGGCGGATGGATTGTGCGGGCAGGTCCTTGACGGCAACGACGGTGTTGCTGACGGTGGTTGTGGTGCCGGTCTTACTCAAGGGGGAAGGCTGCGAGACCTCGTTGATGGTCTCGACCTGGATGCTGAGGCTGCCATGCAGCACGGAGACGGGCGAAAGGGTGACGTTGCCGCCCATGACGATGGTGCCGGTGCGCTCATTGATGACCACCTTGGCCGGCGCGTGGAAGTTGATGGCGAGCGCCTGCACGCGGGAGATGAGCAGCGGGACCGAAGAGACGCCGGCGGCGGCGACATCGATCTGCACGGTGCGGTTGTCGAGCTGGGTGGCGACCTGGCGGCTGAACTCCTTGTTGATGACGTCGGCGATGTCGCGGGTCGCGGTGAAGTCGGGGTTGCGGAGCATGAGGGAGACGGTATGGAACTGGTTGAGATCGACCTGGGCCTCGCGCTCGACGATGGCACCTTCGATGATTCGCCCGACGGTCGGATGGTTGATCGCGCGGAGGTTGCCGTTGCCGCCCTCGGAGTATCCGCCGAGAGCGAGCGGGCCTTGCGCTTCCGCATAGACCTGGCCGTCCGGGCCGCGGAGCGAGGTCATCAACAGGACGCCGCCTTCGAGGCTCTTCGCATCGCCGGCGGAGGAGACGGTGATGTCGAGCTTCATGCCGGAGCGGGCAAAGGCCGGCAGCGATGCGGTGATGAAGACGGCGGCGACATTCTTGACGACCACCTGGCTGGGAGATATCTGCACGCCCATGCGCTTCATCGCGTTGGCGAGGGTCTGCACGGTGAAGAAGGTCTGCTGGCGGTCGCCGGTGCCTCGGAGACCGACGACGAGACCGTAGCCGACCAGTTGGTTGTCGCGGACGCCTTCGACATCGGTGATGTCGCGCAGCAGTACGGTGTGGTCTCCCGTGATGGCGGAGGCCGTGGAGATGGGCACCGCAAGGGCCGCGCCCAGGCAACCGACAAGGACGAGGCGTTTTGAGACGAGCTTCGATGGAGAGAAAGAGGGTCGCATGATTTTCTAGAAGTTGAAGAGCCAGAGAACGGCGCGCGTGATGGGGTTGAGGTTGCGGACGCTGTCGGAGATGATGCCCTTGCCCTTCATCTCGATTTCAAGGTTGCCGAGGGCGGAGGAGGGAATGGTATTGGCGGAGCTGATGTCTCCCGGGCGGACGATGCCGCGGATGATGAGGTCCTCATGCTGATTGTTCATGGCGATCTTGCGCTCCGCCTCGATGACCATGTTGCCGTTGGCAAGCACCGCGATGATCTGGCCAGTGAGATCGGTGGAGAAGGTCGTGTTGGATGCGGTGGAACCCTGGCCCTTGAGTGAGTTTGCGGAGTTGGCCGCGAGCAGTGGATTCGTACCATGCGTGGCGACACCGCCGACGACACCGGAGATGCCCGAGGTGGTCGAGAATGTGCGTTCGCTGTCGACGGTGCCGCTCTGCGCGGCGGTGGTCTGGACCGAGACCTGGATGATGATGGTGTCGTTGACATTGCGCGCGCGATAGTCCGAGGAGAGGTCGCCGAGCGCGTTGGCGGCGGACCAAAGGCTGCCTACGCTGCGCGGATTTGGCGGCGGCATGTACTGCTCATTCAAGTGGGCGAGATACTCCGCGCGCAGCTCCTGCGAGGTCTTCTTGTCGGGCTTGACTTTGAGATTGAGGGCCGCGCCCGCCGGCGCGAGCGAGAGAACGGAGAAGGCCACGGCAGTTGCAAGCGCGGATGCATGAGGGAGGCGGATCATAGTTAGAGAGTTCCTTTGACGAGCGTGGGATTGACGATCCGTGCAACATAGGTCTCTTTGCGGTCGCGGGTAGCGACGCGAATGCTGTCGCCCTCCGAGCCACCTTCAAGACAGATCACCTCGACCAGGATGTGGATGCGGTCGCCGTCCATCTGCAGCATGACGGGCGCACCGGCGCGCAGCGCGGGTTCACGGTGGGCACCGTTGGCGGAGGTATCATGGCCGGGCGAGGCAGGTGTTGCGGTGTCGGCGGTGTGGCCTTCGGGTTGCGAATTGTCGATTGCCTTCGATGACTGCTGCGCCGCATGAAGAGCAACTGGGTCGACAGGCTCGGGGTAGGTCGCGAGGGCGAAGAAGGAGAGGCATTCTGCATGGTTGCGGCACGAGATACGCAGACGAAGCTCATGCGAGCTGACCAGTTGCATGGACTGAACTTCAAGCTGCGGATTCTCGGACAGGGCCGTGATGGGAGCGGCGATGACGATGCGCGCGTCCCTGGTGGGGAGCTGACGGCCCAGCATGGCGGTTGCGATCTGCGCGGCGGTGATGGGAAAGCGGGCGCGTTGCTGCGCACGGACGGACAAGGATGCGACGAGACAGGCCGCCGCGGCCCACAGCAGCGGGCACGCGGTACGAGAGCGACGACGCCTAGTCCAGGGCAAGATCACAAGCACGCATCCTTTACTGCGAGAGTTGGTT
>Ga0116226_10005368_pt1 | contig 11440 bp, 11 predicted proteins | sample S1TSphfallax_FD_89692 | JGI IMG/M metagenome (GOLD analysis project Ga0116226, IMG submission 89692) | Host-associated microbial communities from peat moss isolated from Minnesota, USA - S1T2_Fa - Sphagnum fallax MG | ecosystem: Host-associated > Plants > Peat moss > Unclassified | place: USA... | reverse complement strand
ATTCGATCAAATCACTTGATGCACAGAGCTTGTCTGCCTCCACCAAGGCCTGCTCCGCCTCGGAGAGGCGATGGAGGTGCGTGAGTGCCACGGCTTCAAGGCTCAGGCGCTGGACTCTATCTGCAGGGGCAGTCCACGGAATTCGATCGTCCGCGAGCGTCTCTATGACAGACTCATTTAGCCCGCGGAACGCCATTGCAGTCGCGGCCAAAACTTGGAATCGCCTTGCCAGGGAGGGATTGGAATACAGGAATCGCCGGTAGCCATCCTCAGACTCGCGCTGGCAATCCTCAAGAAATCCTTTGACGAAATTCTGCTGCGCACGGTTCAGAGCCGCCGACGGACTGTACGAAGGTACATCCGAGAACTGGAGAAAAACGCCCAGGAAAGCCAGCGAAACCAGCAGATCGCGCACGAGCGCGATTCCCGACAATCGCGAGTCCGACGCCCTCGGTGTTCGCGTCGTCGAGCCTGACCCTAAGGAGTCCCGCCCCCGTTCGTGATGAGCGATCCCGCGTTCGCATCCCCCGTGACCGCGCAGCCCAGCTTCGCCTCGATCATCGTCAGGGCCACCGTCGTCTTCTTGGGAGTACCCTCTTTGTTGAAGTCCGCGCTGATGACCTTCACCGTCGCCAGGTAGATCTCTCCGAAGTCCGGGATGCGGATCATGTGACCGCAGTAGTCCGCGGGGTAGTCGCCCGCCGAGCTGGTCACGAGGGAACATTCGAGGATCTCGGTCTCCTTCGGCTTGCCTTCTTCGTCGGTCTCGACGATCTTCCGCGGAACCTGATTGTATCGTTCGCGCACGGCCTCTGGAAGACCGTCGTAGCGCAGAATGCGGCCCGAATGGCCGCGAAGGCTCTCCAGCGGCTTCGGGTCGCGGCTGTATCCGGCGTCGCCCTCGGGCTTAGGGCCGAGGATGTCGCGGTTGATGCCCAGTTCCACCTTGTGGCCCGCGATGCACAGGTTCTCAAACCGGGTCGCCAGAAACGAGATGCGCGGCACGTATCCGATCAGCGGATGGTCGGTGTAGACCTGAGCGACGATCCTGTCCGCGGTCACCACGTCGAGGATGTTCAGGTTCTTGATCGCGCAGGTGGTTAGCGTGCACCAGCCCGCGCCATCCTTCGTCTCCAGGCTACCCGATACATGCGTGTATGCCGCCTCATAGGTGATCGCCCGCTCCGCGCCGAAGGCCTCGCTGGCCTGGTCGAGATACCCGCCCAGCGGATGCAACTGCGCCAGAGCCTGCGGCGGGATCACCTGCTTGAAGGGTCGATGCAACTCGCCATGTAAGGCCTTGGCTTCGGCGTGGTATTCGTGCGTCCGTCCGTCGACTACGATCAACTCCGGCATCAATCTCTTCTCCTCATGGGGTCCTGGCATGCTGTTTGGCGTGGTATCCGATAGTAACGCTACTTTTTCAAACGCAGCTCAAAGATCTGCTGCTGGAGAGGAATATTTTCGCCGTTCGCGGTGATGCCAGTGACCACCAGCTTGTAGGAGTCCTGGCGGACCCGGCCCGGAAGCCAGATCGATGCCGTATCGTCCATGTTGCCGGCAAGTTGGGTCGTCGACCATACGAGCTTGCCCTTCGCGTTGTACACATCGAAGCGATACGAGACGTAGCCGCCGCCCGAAGGCAGAACCACCGAGACGGAGCTTCCGCTGATCAGGTCTGCATGAACGACCTGCAGACCGCCGCGCGTCTCGCCGTGCAGCACCGTCGCCGCTGGCAGCAGACGCGGTTCGCTGGCGGCCACTTCAAGTCCGGGGAGGACAACCAGGTTTTGATAGCCGACGATCGCCATCAGGCACGCGAAAGCCGGAACCATCACTGCCGGCCGCAGCCATGCAAACCAGTCGCGCTTCTCCTGCTTCTTGTGGGTCTTCTTTTCCGGCGACTGTGACGATTCCTGCTGTGTCGCCATCTCCGGAAGGATCTCCTTCGCATGGCTGATAAACGCCGCACCCAGCTTCACATCCGCCGCGCACTCCGCACATCCGAACATGTGGTCCTCATAGGCATCGCGCAGCTCGGGCGTCAGTTCGCCGAGGAGATACCGTTCCGCTGCCATCGTCTCTACTGCTTCGTGGTGATCCATGGCTTCACCTTCCTCTCCGCCCGCGCACTCAGGGCTGTTTATCAAAACGATCACCGGGTTCATGATTCACCTGCCGCTGAGGTGAACGGATGCTGGTCTCCGCTGCGTTTCAGGTATGCCGTCTTGAAGACATGCTTGGAACGGTGCAGCAGGACACGCAGGTAGTCGCGGTCCACGCCGAACTCGCGGCAGACCTCCTCGCGGTCGCGCTCGTCCAGGAAGACTGCCTCCAGCAGGGACCGATCGTGCTCGGGCAGACCCGCCAGAACCTCGCGCACCTGCTGGGCCATCTGGCTGGATTGCGCGACATCGTGCGCGCTTGCGGCCCGGGAGTGCGGCTCGGGAGCACCCTCTTCGTCCAGCGATTCGTTACGGCCAGCCTGCCGGTAGTGCTCCAGCAGCACGTTGTTGCAAACCGTGTTGACGAACGGGCCAAGCCGCTCCGGCTGGCGCAACCCGCCGGTCTTGCGGACAGCTGACAGCACACGCGCGAAGGTCTCCTGGCGCACGTCCTCGACCGCCTGCGGGGAGCGCAGGCGGGAGCGCAATTTCAACTGCAAAAGCTCCGTAAAGTAGCAGACAAAATGCTCTTGGACCCGAGAGTCTCCCGCGCGAAGAGCCTCAAGGTAGTCTGCATCGAACGCTTGAAGTTGCAAGACAGGCCCCATTCTCTTCAGAGGCCGCAAGTATAACATTGCAGGCTGCTGGGCAGGATGAGCGCCGGCCGTTCCGCCAATCAACGACGCGGGCATGGACTGCGGAACGCGCGGAGTAGCGATGTGGGCAGCGCTCATCGGGCTGCCTCGCGGGAACAGCAGGGAAGCTCCAGACGCGATACATCCCGCAGTTCGGTGGGCTGCTCGGACGTTACGCGTGAGTGAAGGGCCGCCGCATGCGAGACTCCCAAGACAATCAGCCAGCTCAGCACTACCGCGGCGAAGCCGTACGCCACCCACAGCGCCGTCTGCGCGGAGAGCCACACGTGCAGCCAGTACAAGCAATCCATGATACGGCTGCCGAGAAAGTTTTCCGGCCTTGTGCGGAGCAATCGGCTAGATCCCCTACGCAACGGGCCGTCCACGAGCAGGGACGATAGCCGACAGACCGCAAGTCCAGCTACCGAGATTCGCCAGATTGTCCCAAGTTCTTCCATCGCGGTCCTTCCGTTCGAACGTGCGGCAGGCATCAGGGCTCCCGCACCGGGCCGGAGAAAGAGTGGGGTGCGGGAGAGAAATTCATGCCGAGGTGGCGGAGTCTGCCCCTGCCGCCAGCCCCGGCTGCCGATTGAAACTCTGGCCGGCCGATGCAAGGTAGTGCGGGCACGAACGGAAACGTTTCAGAGGATGGCCGTCCCGACAAAGATTTCTTGGAGGCAGGGAGATCGGAGCGGGAACCAATCAGAAGGGCTTCTGCGTGTTTAGCTGGGCCACCGGCTGGTTGGCGCTGCCGAAGTATACGTCTCGGCGAATGGCGATCGTCGTGTACTCCGGCAATGCGCGCAGCGGTTCGAAGGCAAAGTCGCCTTCGACGCCGACGAAGCTGGCCTCGCGTTGGTCGCAGGCAAGGTGGAGGTAGTGCAAGGCCTTCTCCGGCTCGCCTGCAAGGCTGAATAACTCCGCGGTCTCGTAATTGGAGACCGCGTTGCCGCCGGCGAGCCCGGCATACCCGTCAGCTAGCTCCCGCAACATCGGTCCGGGGCCGCGAGAGGCGAGTGTCCCCGGCGCGCGATCCAGAATTGGCACCAATGCGGAGGAGCCCCCTAGCGATGCCGCCGCGCGGCTCTCCGCCAGGAAGCCCCCATAGTCGCCGAGCCGGAGGTAAGCTCCGGCAAGATACCGGTGCGTCGACCGAAAGTTGGGCTCGGCCTGTACGGCCTGCTCCAGCGCAGCCACGCCGGTGCGGGGATCGATCGCGGCGAGAATGAGGCCGCGGTCTGCAAGGACGGAGACCGACTGCGGCTCAAGCGCGCGGGCAGTGTCGATCTGCTCCAGCGCCTCCCGGGTCCGGCCACTGGATAGCAGCGCCGTCGCATACCAGTGGTGCGACTGTGAGTCGCCAGGATTGAGGGCGATCGCGCGTCGGTACTCCACCTCGGCCGCGGCCATGTCCCAGTTCCAGAAACGAAGGATGAAGGCGAGCGACCGGTGAGCATCGGGTGAAGAGTCGTCCAGAGCAATCGCCTGCTTCGCGGCGGCAAGAGCGCGTGGAAACGCCTCAGAGTCGGGCATGCTGCCATATTGCCGCAACAGCATATACGAGTCGGCAAGTCCGGCATAAGCTGCAGCGTACTGCGGATCGGTCACAATCGACTGTGTGAAGAGGTCCAAGGCACTATTCAGCCCCGCCTCAGTGCGCAGATTCCAGAAGTATCGGCCACGCAGATAAAGCTCGCGCGCCGCGGGTTTCGGAGCGCGAATGCCTGGAGGCTGAGCGCGATTCTCATGATAGCGAACGATCCCGGCGGCAATACCGATTGCGAGGGCGAGAAGCGCCATCAGGGACGCCGCTTGTAGGCTGTTGATCCGCAGCAGACTCTCCATCGGTGGCCTGAAATTTGTACTTCGTTGTAGGCTTCCGCCTCTTCCATCGTCCCGGTCCGGCAGGGACACGGCAGACTCGAGCGGAACCGCGGCCGCGAGGCCATTCAGGGATTGGAACGCAGAGACCGGATGGGCATCCTGAGCGCTCGGGGGCTCAGGCGTGGGCGCGGGCTGGGGTGGGAACGCGACCTCCGCTTCGACGACAGGCTTGGCGGCGTGCAGCCAGCGCTCCAGTTCGCCGACGTATGCGAAGACGCCGCTCCGCTCGCCGCCTGGGACACGGTGTACCGGAAGGTGCCGCTCCCTCTCCCATCGGCGGACAGTCCGCGCATCGCGGTGTAGGAAGCAGGCTATCTCCTTCCAGGAGTCGAGGCGATCGGCACTGGTCTCGCGAAGGTTTGAATCCTGGCCCATGACGCTCAATTGACCCTCAAGTGACCCACGGTGGGTGAAGCGGTTGCGTGAGATTCCTATCGAAAGAAGCACGTGCCCGCGAACTTGATGCGTCGAGTATAAGCCGTCTGGCGGTCGTTCACGTAGCGTGTCTGTCGCCTGATGCCGATTTCCGCATTGTCGTTTCGCCACATAGTGTCTTAGGTCGTTGGCGCGTTTCAATCCCGTGACGCTCTACTAGCATCGACCCGCGCCTTGGTGGAGACGCTCCGGCCGACCAAGCGGATTGTCAGAAGATGGATTTAGTGGACGGTCGCCGACACAACCTGCGTACGGGACAGGAGCAGCGTCAGCTCAGCTTCAAACGTCGGATCGCCCGCCGAGCCGCCCAATGCCCACACATGCCGTGAACTCCGCCACCCGGCGGTGTCGATGCGGAGCATAGATAGAGCCTTGGGTCACTGGTGCTGTAGAGTCTTGCAGTCGGCCGGAATAACAGTTGCTTCGCCGTCATGGCACCGCCCGAGAGATCGCCGCCAATCAGATTGGCGTTCCAACGCTCGAACTGGGCCGGTGCGGTGACACTGCGGGCGAGAATGCACTCGCCAAATCCGGGAGCGAACCGCTCCACCTGCGCTTCGATCGCCGCGATGCCCTCGTCGGCGGAAATTCCAGACGAATTCTGGACGTGACAGTACCCCCACGCGGTATGGCGGCCTGCAGGCGCGCGCGAGGGATCGAAGAGGCTCGGCTGCACCAGCAACACAAATGGCCTTTCCATCGGACCGCTTTCCGAAGTCTTCGCCCACGGTACGGCCTCCGACGCGGTAATCTCTTCGAGCGTCCCGCCAACATGCACCGTCGCCGCCCGCAGGCATTCCTTCGCCGTCCAGGGGATCGGCTCGCTCAGTGCCCAGTCAATCTTGAAGCTTCCCGGACCGTACCGGAACGCCGCAAGCTGCCTCCGGAACCCAGGGGTTAGGCGGTCGCCCGCAATCGTGAGAAGCTGCCGCGGCGAGATGTCGCAAAGGATCGCGTCAGTAGGATGTACCTCAGTGACACTCGTGACGGGTTGATTCAACGCGATTGTCCCGCCAAGATCTTCCAAGTGCCGCGCGAGGGCATCTGAGAGCTGCTGCGCACCGCCCTCGGAGATCGGCCAACCCGATGTGTGTCCGGCGGCGGCGAGGACCATGCCAATGGCCGCGGAGAACGCGCTGGTGAGTGGAAGAACCGAGTGTGCCGCCATACCCGCGAAGAGCGCCCGCGCCCGTGCTCCCTTGAAGGCGCTGCGCGCGAGCGTCGCCGCTGGAAGCACGGCGTAGATGCCGAACCGGGCCAGAAGCAGCGGACTGCGTGGAAGGTGGATGATGGGCGCGAGGATCTCGCGGCACAGGGAGGGCCACTCCTCCACCAGCGGCTTCATCAGAGCCCGATACGACGCTCCGTCGCTCGTGTCGCCAAGTCCCGCGCAGGTTCTAGCAAGATCGTGCTCCAGCATCACGGCCGTTCCGTCGTCCAGCGGATGCGCCAGCGGTGCGTCGGGTTCGATCCAGCGATGGCCGTACCGAGCGAGCGGCAGGCTGTTGAAGAACGGTGAGGCCGCGCCCATGGGATACGCTGACGACCCGAGATCGTGGTGGAAGCCCGGCAGCGTTGTCTCCGCTGTGCGAGCAGCCCCGCCGACGGTCGTGCCGGCCTCCAGCACCGTCGTCTCTATGCCGGCCCGCTGCAGCGTGATTGCAGCGCTGAGTCCGTTCGGCCCCGCGCCGATGATGGTCGCCTTTGCCATGTCCCTTGAAGTCGAGCATAGCCTAAGGCCGCGACATTGCCGCGGCCTTTTCCAGGGTTGTGCCGTCGGGCACCCGCGTGTACTCCGTCTGCACTTCGTCCTGCTGTTGGCCGATGCTCTTGAACAGCAGCGCCTTGCCGTCTATGTGGACGTGGGTCTCGGTGATCTGCCACAGCCCGGGGAGAATCTGCCGCCGCTCCACGCGGAAGGTGCCGCCCTCGCGCAGCCGTCCCAGGAGACCAAAGCCGAAGACGACATCCTGCGTCAGCCGGCCGCTGATCGTCATGATCCGGTGCTGTACCCGGTCGATGACCAGAACGCCGTTCATCGCCGATAGCACCTTGGACTGCAGGGTGGGCGGACGAAAGTCGGGCTTCGGTTCAAAGTGCAGCTTGATGGCTGCCGCGTTCTCGGTCTCGACGGTCCAGGTAAAGGCATCGGGAAGCATCGTAAGAAGCTCGCGGGCGCTCTTATCGTCCTGCTCGCCGTCCTTGCGCTGCTTTGCGAGCCGGGATGGATCGTGGATGAAGTGTTCGATGCGGGTCTCCTCCGCGCTGGCATCCGCGGGACTGAGCGGCTGACCGCCGCGCTCGATCAGCCGCTTCACGGCACCATCATCAGTCTGGACCACGATAGAAACCGTTCCAAGGTCCCGCTCGTCGTCACGGTAGCGCCAGCGCGAGTGGTCGTTCGCATCGGCGTCGAGTTCCGTCTGCACGGCGACCTTAAGCAGCGATAGAGCGTCTGTCGTCGGCTGAGCGGCGAAAAGGGGCTGCGCCGGGCCGAAGAAGAGGGCAGCGTAGACGGCAGTGGCCGTGGCGAAGATTGAAGTCGTTGAGCAGGAATCGCGAAACAAGGCAGGCAATCTGTTCCAGACGGCTCGAATCATATTGCTTCGACTATAAACTCAAAGGAAAGCGATGCCCGAGGCGCAAACAGAAGGTGCTGGTGGATGGGATGCATTCCGGTTCCGGCTGCTCGTGACGCTGGCCATGCGGCTCATCCAGTTGCGCGACGCGTTCGCTGTGGGAGCGAGTGAGGCGGAGCGCCGGAGGTATGCGGCGAGTATCGCAGCGCCAATCAATCTGATCAGCGGCGGCCGGCGACTCGAAGCGCGGATTTGTATGCCTGCGGAGGCACCCTTTGCTTCAGTGCTTATCCTGCACGGTATTGGGGAGCGCCTCGATTACTGGGCCGAAGTGCAGCAAATGCTGGCGTCGCATGGGATTGCGTCGCTGATCTTTGCGTACTCTGGGTATGGCAGGAGCCAAGGGTCGATTACGCCGTTCCATCTTCGCCAGGACGTCATCGCCGCCTACGCCGCGATGCGGCTGCGGCTGCCCGAGCTGGATCACCACTTCGTTCTCGGCCTGTCCCTGGGGACTGGCGTCGCGATCAACGCAACGTCCGCATTGACTCCACCGCCCGCGGGTATCATTCTGTGCGAGGCGTTTTCTAGCTTTCGCGATGCCGCCACGGCTGTCTGTCGGGCGCTCCCTTTGTTGCGATACCTCTCTCGTGGGCTTTCGCTGCTGGTGCCGGATATCTATCGTACGGCGCACTCGGTGCGGAGGCTTGGACTTCCATTGCTTCTGGTACATAGCGACGCCGATGAGCTGTTTCCTGTCGCGATGGCGAGGACCATCTTCGACTCGGCCAGGCTCGATCCAGAAGCTTCTGTCGAACTTCAAGTCGTGCACGGATTTGCGCACAACGAGGCCTACCTGTCGCCATCCCCCGGCTACTGGATGCCAATTATCGAGTTCATGTGTCGAGAGGCCCAACGTCAGGGCGGCCTCATGAAAGATGCGCCCAAGCGATAGAATCAACTTATGGAACCGACCGAGATTCAGGAGTTTGCGAAGGAGATGAAGGAGGCCGGCGAGGCCTCGCTGACCCGCATCTCGCTCGCTATTAGCATCCTCGCCGTGCTCGTCGCCATGGTTACCGTGCTCAGCCATCGCAGCCACACGGAGGCCGTGCTCCTCCAATCACGCGCTAACGACTCCTGGGAGGAGTACCAGTCCCGAAAGCTCCGCTCCGAGAACCTTCAGGTCGCCGCGGACCTGCTCACCCTGCAGCCCGTCAGCGACGCGGCAGCCGCGAAGAAGAAGATCGACGACTACAACAATAAGATTGCCAAGTGGAACGGCCAACTGACGGACGATCTGAACAGGGCGAAGGGCCTCGAATCCGAGGTCGAGACCGCCGAGGCACACGCCGCGAAGTTCGATCTTGGCGAGGCGCTGCTACAGATCGCCGTCGTTCTCTCCTCCATCACACTCTTTACGCGTAAGAACGCCTACTACTTCTTCGGTCTGGCGATTGGCGCGGTCGGCATCGCCGTCACCGTGCTGGGATTGCTGATCCACTAGACCCGTGGGACGATCCGTCAGGTGGCGAACCGCCCCACGTCGAGTAGCGAACCCACGGTGCCTTCGCGATCAACGCGGACAGTTGCTCCTTCGGAAAGCGCCGCATATAGGGCACTGCCCAGCCGATGTCTCCGCCCGCGTATGGAAGCTGTACGGCCTGCTTCACGCCCACTTGCTTCTCAACTGCGGCGGGATCTTCGAGCCCGGCGAGACAGAAGCCGACCAGCCGATGGATCGCGCCCTTGTCTTCGGCATACAGGTCCAGCCCGTTGGCCTCTCCCAGTTCGGCGAGCATCACCAAAGCTCCAAGCGCGTAGAGGTGATAGTGCAGTGTCATCTGGCCGCGCCATAGCTCCTGCGGCAGGCTGCCATCGGGCTTGATGGCGTCGACGCCCATTCTGTATGCCCCTACGCCCCACTGGAACTCGGCAGGATCGTTTCTGGCGATGCCCGCGGCGGCGACCGCAAGGCCCGCCCAGTAGATGTGGTTGTTCTCCCGGCTGATGCCGTTCTCTTCTCCGAGGCGCACCACCTCGTCATCGAAGTAGTCCGTCACGCGATTCGCCAGCAGGCCAAACCATCGCTGAATCTCAGCATCCTGCTCCGACGTCCCGACGCCGCTCGGACGGACCTTCAGATACGAGATCGCCACAGCACTCAGCAGCCAGTTCTGGATGTACACGCCGTTGAAGTCGTGCATCTTTCCCGCCCACGCCTCGACCTTCGCGGCCGCGCCCAGCAACGAGTAGACGCAACCTGCCGCGGCACCGCTGCCCTTGTCGAGATAGGCATCCGCGGCGAGCGCCACCGACCGGCTAAGGTTTGTCGCGGCATCCGATGCCTTCTGGAAGGCGGCCAGCTTCTGCGGATCGGCGACCGAGGCGTTCTTGTCGACATAATAGGCCGAGATATCCATCGTCTTCGCGAAGGGCGGAGGCGCGGGACACTCAAAGGCTGCGTTCGTCATTGCGGTCTTGCGATTGTCCCAGGGCGAATGCAGCTTCTCTGCTCGCGCTAGTGTGCACGAGACCAGCCATGCCAGCAGCGCAATTATCCGAACGTGGGAGCTCATTTTAGAAGCGTAGCAAAGAGTCGAAGAGCCGTTAGTCCGTCGGCCTCGAAATCGCCCCCAGATCTACGAACCCGTTCACAAAGTATTGCATCGCCAGCGCGACCAGCAGCAGACCCATGATCCGCACCAGGATCCGTACGCCCGTATCGCCCAGCATCGCCGAGACCTTATCCGAGTTGCCCAGCACCAGGTAGCAGATCGCTGCCGTCACAAAGATCGCCGCCAGGATCGCGAACATCCGCCAGGGATTGCCCTCTACTTGGCCGACCAGTACCATCACTGCCGTGATCGAACCTGGGCCGGCGAGCATCGGGATGCCGAGGGGCACGATGCCGGCGTCATCCTTGGTAGCCGCCGCCTCGGTGTCTCCGGTGGCCTCCTGCGTCGCCGAGCGCTTCGCCTGCAGCATGTCGAGGCCGATCAGCAGCAGAATCACGCCGCCGGCAAGCTCAAACGCCGCCAGCGTGATGCCGAACATCTTGAAGATGAGCTGACCGGCGATGGCGAATAGTGAGAGAAGAATCCACGCCGTAAGCGAGGCCTTAAGGGCCATGGCCTTGCGACGAGTCTTGTCGACGCCGGCAGTGACGGCGAGGAAGGTGGGCAGAGCGGCGAATGGGTCGACGAGAAAGAAGATGGAGCTGAGCGCGAGCACGGAGAAACGGACATAAACCGACGCTCTCAACCCGGAGAGGGCGAGACCTGGATCAAACATGAAATTCCTTTATGGGGCGGGACGGGGCGGACTCCCATTTTGAAAGGCTGCCCTGGGGATTATCGGGCCATGCGCTTACCGGGGGTCTGATTCGCCGCTTCTACCGCTGTTACCGGCCCTGAACCGTCTGGGCCTGCGAGACGATGGGCATTCTTGTTGGATGACTCCCGGTGTCACTTCGACCCACACGGCAAGTCACAAGTTCTACTCCAGTATACCCGGCAGCGTGGGTATCCTGTTACAAGACGGGCAATTCTGCCTGCAACGAAGATGGGATATGGCTCGACGGTCGGCCTATAATCTGAAGTCTGAAGATTCAGGAGGAAACAGGAGCGAAGATGCCCATCGAAACCACCAACTACATCTGGCACAACGGCGAACTCATCCCGTGGGAGAAGGCCAACATCCACGTAATGAGCCACGTCGTCCACTACGGGTCTTCGGTCTT
>Ga0116226_10005367_pt1 | contig 11440 bp, 9 predicted proteins | sample S1TSphfallax_FD_89692 | JGI IMG/M metagenome (GOLD analysis project Ga0116226, IMG submission 89692) | Host-associated microbial communities from peat moss isolated from Minnesota, USA - S1T2_Fa - Sphagnum fallax MG | ecosystem: Host-associated > Plants > Peat moss > Unclassified | place: USA... | reverse complement strand
TGAAGCTTTTGTGCCTAGAGCATCTGCATCCACATGTGCCTATTGGAGTGTCTACCAATGAATACCACATCCAACATAGGTCTTAAATCAGGCTCATGCTAGTCATAGACTGTATACATCCAAATGTGCTGCTGATTATATTGCTCCCACTAGGGGAGATCCTCTTAGGTGAGAGGTGTTGTATGTCCTCATGAGTTCATTGAACCATGAGTTTAGGTAAGGACTACATTGGGTCTAAAATACCTTAATTATCACATTAATATATAGTGTTAATTGTTTCCCCATCCCCTCTCCTAAACATGAGAAATTAGACTACTAAGGGGGTTTAGACCTTTGATTATCTTCCAACTTGAATGCTTATTCAAATCAATACTAATCTGCAAAGAATCAATCATATAAAATCGGAAAAAAAAACCTTTAACACTCACATTGCATTTTTAGGATTATCATCCCCATTATGCTTCTTACTTCAAAATGATAAGTAGAGTGGAGACGGATCTCTTAAGATCATTGCTAATTGAAAAAGTAGCTAGAAAAGGTTGTTTTGTTGTTTTGCAATTTCAACATAATCTTTGCATGTGGAAGTGATTGTCACCCCAACTTTATTGGGGATTCAAATGAACTTTGAAGTTGGAAGATAAATAGAGGTTTGAACTATCTTTTTTTTATTTGTAAAATTTCACCAAAAAAAGAATAAAAAATCCAAAAATCGAAAATAAGTTATTTTGGAGATTTTCAGTTGCAAATAGTGGGGGGAAAAAAAGTAAAAATCAATAGACTTTTATATTTGGTTTTCAATGTGTAGCCCAAAATACAGAAAGATGATTAAAGATTCATACTTTATATATAGTTTATAGCCAATCTTTGTAAGGCTGATTGTCACTTTTTCTACATTTTCTTATGGATGATTGCCACTTTGGTTACAAACCAATTTTTTTCTTAAAAGACACTGGTCTGAACCCTAAACCCTAAAAAGAAGTTGAAAGACTATTTAAATATCACCAGTTGAGTCCAATCATTACACCCGACCAATTATGATTAGTCATTTTTTTCACTAAGCCTTGTGAAGACCATTATCTCCTCTGGAAATTTACAGGTCCAAACTACTGTCGGCAAGTTTTCGTATTTGAGGAGAATCTTTGATCTAATTTTGACACATTAGAATTTTTTAGAGATTCTCTAACTGGAGGTTAAACCCTATGGTTCCAATTTTGACACATTTTTTCAAAAGTGTTGAATTTCTATTGGCTTTCCATAAAATCCATTGTGTATAAATTGGTGATAATATTGGTGAAGCATGGCCTTTATTGGCAATTCACAAATTTAGAATTTACACAATGACAAGTTCAACATATTAGAAATCATCTACACAATGCATTTCCTTCAATATTGAAAAGTCAAATGTGACTTTTGGGTGAATTGAACCCAAGCTTAAAAGGCTTTGCCCCTTGCAAGAAAAGCTACCTACTTAAACACACACATAAAATGTTCATTTAACATACAAAAATTGCAATGACTTTGAATGACATTGATCACAAAATTTTAGAAGCCAAATAAAGTGGCAAAGCACCGAAAACATGGATAAATTATCAAGTCCATGGGTGTATGTTGTCGAGGCCCAATGTTCAAATTGAGCCAATGTCAACCCACAAGTCTCAAAATTTGAGAGAGCTCAATGTTGTAATCAAAAGAAATATGAAATAACAACAAATGACTTGAGTGACCCAAGCCCCATTATCAACTTCAAACAACAAATATAGTACATAGAACAATCGAAAGCTTTGATGACTCACGCAAATGTACCAAAAGCCCAAACTTCAAAAATGAACACTTGGATGAATTTTCTTGTCCCTCCAAGCAACTATGGCATGTGTATAAGGAAAAGACTTAATGTTATAATAATGTTGTGAAAGCATTTTGACACAAGTTAAAATGGACAATTAAATGATTGTGAAGTTTGCCTTTCATTAAAAAAAAATTTGAAGCAATGTTCATCTTCAATGAACCTCAAAACCTACCACATGGCAAGCTTGACAAGCTTAATATACTCAAATATGGCTTGGGTGACTAGCCTAAAACCTAATACAAATAACCACATATGCTTTAGATGGTTGCATTCTTTGTCATCCTTCTTCAAAATCACAAAAGCATTGTGAAACATGGTTGTTTTAAAGAGAGAACCTAAAGACTCAAGCTTCAACGTATTAAGTGGAACAACCACCAACAATTCAAAAGCCTTCTTTGGTGCACAATAAAAAGTTGCAATGACCTCCAAGTGAAAAGGGAATGATTATTCAACAACCCAATAGTGTAGACAAACCACCCCCAAAGGATTCATCAATTCTTGAGTTAGGAAGCACTAGTCTTTGACTCTTTTATAAATGAGAAAGTTATTTTAAAACACTAAAATTAAATAAAAGCCACAAATTTTTAAAAACAAGGTTTAATTCACTAGTAAAGTAACCCTATTGGTCTAATCCTAATTATAAATAAGAATTAAGAATTAACCAAAGTGGTGTGACCATAGTGGCCACCATCACAAAGTCTAAAGCTAAGGAGTTTACCAAGTTAAGAGAGAAGCATGGGAAGATTCTACCAAACTACTTGAAGCATCCAAATGAAAATGCAACAAAACATTCCCCTAAAAGGATAACATCACCAAAGAACCACAAACAACCCATGGGGATGCCCCTTGTAAGGGTTGTACTTCCTAATAAGGAGATTTATGAATTGAACAACAATGAAATTTTTTCATCTACTAGAATTGCAAAAACAAGTAAGTTAATTATCTATTTTCATTTTTTGATTTTGGTAATGTAATGTGGGAGGTCAACTTTAAAAGTTTTTTATCAATTCTGCAATGTGTAGGTTTGGCCATAAACCCTATGGTTTTCAAGAAGCCGCTTTTGCAAAAAAATATATAGTGGATTATGGAAAGGCCCTAACATGAAGAACAAATCAGATGCAAATATGTCTTTGTTTTCTGCTGCAATTTTATCGCAAAAGGGCATACCACTTGCCAATAGATCACAAATTGTGGCAAAGGCAAGGTCAATTGCTGAAACTTTCATTGTGGAAAATACTTATGAGCTACCTCCTCCTCCTCCTTTGGAAGTCAAGATTATTGGGTTTTACATTTTATTGCCATAAACAAATATTATCATGGACATAAAATAATTGGAATAACCATAAAAGATTATGGCACTTCTAATGAAATTGGAAGCAAATGGCATTTTAGGCAACATGTTTGTTTCAACATTTGGTTAGTGGTATTTTTATCCACCAGTGAATACTTTACAACTCTTGTACCTTTTTTGGTTTATCATTTGTTTTAGTTTTGTTTATTTCTTACTTGTTGTTGCCCATCCCACAGGTTGGTGGAAGGATTGAAAGGACAACCCAAATTTTAAATGTTATCAAACAGTCCCTGAATGCATGGACATCTAGAAGAGGTGGAAAGAACACCATGCAAAGGTTCATTGAAATGAAATGCCTCTAAGAGTACTTACAATATTTGCAACATAAAAAGGAATATGATGCAAATAAGGTGAATGCCATATAATCATTCAAGAAAAAAAAACTTATGTTTTATAGGAATTGAAAAAATTTGACCATCAACTAAAAGTTAATGAGGAGAAGTCAAAGTGGGGCTAGTCACCATTGTACCACCTATTGAAGTAGTGTCCTTTGGACTTTGGTTCTCTATGCCCATGGGAACACACAAAAGCAAAATTATAAAACATCATTGTTGAAGTGGAAAAGGAATCATAACAATTAACATTGGATACAAAGTGCTCGCACATAGTCCGAAAATTCAAATTGTTTTGTAGATCTACATTTGGGAAACTACATCCACTTGCTCATGCAAACAAGGCATTAACTCTACACAACACCCTACATTATTGTCATGAACAAAGACATTCTATTAGGCTAACCATAGTAATTCAAGATGCTTTTAACTTTGGTTTCCTATGGTTTCTTAAACTACGCCAATGTCATGAAGATATTGCTTAATGCTAACAAGATTTATTGGGGCTACTTGGATTTGATCTACATCTACAAAATCTAGTTGTTGAAAAGATCCAACAATTCATGTTTAAGATTGTTCATAGAACAAGTTTAGACTTATTCAATCTTGGAATGGCAAAGGAGTTGGAAGACAAATGGTGCAACATTGATGTTGGGCATGATTATAGGCCAATATTGGACCAAGTATTTGCTTCACTACCTTTGCACTTGCACTTTTTCTTGCAAATTGTTCTTTTAATAGATCTTTCACACATAATACATTGCTTCTAATATAACTACCAAATCTATTTTTGATATGTTTAATCCAACATATGTCTGTCATAGTGTGGAAATGTTCCACCTTGAACTAATGTTTGGCCTAGTTTGGAAATGCTCTGCCTTTAAATTAAATTTTTATGAACATGTGATCATGAAGTTTTGCTTGTGAAGGAGATCAACATTGGCTAGATTTTTCCAAAAATCCAAACTTTCAAAATGATAGTGCCTAATCTAATAATTTTCACGATTCTTATTCTAACCCTTCATACTTGCTCCATCTTATGTAAAAGGTACCAAAACATCAACATGACTTCAGAATGTAGAAGTTGTTGTGCAACAACCCATCCACTTTGATTAATCCTCCCACGACAAGCCCATTTAACAGAAAAAAATTGCACCAACTTATGGGTTGGATTTATTTGTTAAGGTAGCTCTTGGTGATAGGCTTAAGTGGGACTATAAACATGATGATCATGTTGACTTATAGTCATATGTCAATAATCCAAGTCGTACAACACCCATCCTATCAAGTTCCTTGTCAACATCCCATGTTGGTTTCAGGAAGACATTGTCCTTGTCTTTTAGGTTGTGGTTTCCAGGGTAGTCCTCACACAACCCTATCACACCAATACCAAATTTGAATGACATATATTCCCAAGATATGCATTTATTTGAACCAACCAGTTCCTATCATGCCCCAACTCATGATAATAATCCTAGTGCGGTTGCTTCATCTCCCGCCATTGTGACATATTATGGGAAAAAGCAAGTAGATGATGGACTTCAAATGAAAGATTCAACAAGTCTTGGAAAACAAATGTAAGTACTATCACAATTTCAAATAGTAATACTTCAGGTTGTTCATGGAATCTTCAATTAATAGGCCACCACTAATTCATGAAAGCTTGCATTAAGTGGCTTAAAACTATTGGATTCAAGTTTAAAGATTTGGTTGTCACTAGTTGTAGGTCTGTTATAGAAGACATGTTTAGTTCAAAACAACATCTACCACAAACTAGTGTGTCAAGACAACAAATTGTCAGAGTTTATGATTCAAATATAGCTCCATTTGTGTTTCATATTCCAAATGTGAAGTATTTGTGTTGTCCATTTTCCTTATTGCAAACATTTTACATGGGTAGAACATGCTAAAGGTTATACATCTAGAGAAAAAAAAATCTTGGAGCTAGATGTTTTACTCAATAACATTAGTTGTTATTATAAATTAACAACAATAATGGTGGATTTCATTACCAACAAAGGTGGGACCGACAAATCTACAGTGGAGTTTGTCATATCATGTGATTATTTAAAAATAAGAATTGATGTTAATATTTCCTTACTAGACAACACTATCGGCTACTTGTTTACAAATGCATTGGATTTCTTTAAATTGTGGTATACACACAACCATATGTCACAAAAGGATTCATATATCACCCATCCTCATATGTGGGATATGGTGAAAATTTGGGCAAAAGAAAAAGGGGAATTAGAGGGTAGTGTTGTGAATTTTGTGAAGAAAAAGTTCAAAGTGCCTTCCAACGTCTGAAAGGTCTTAGACCCTCTTCAATATGCTAAACACTAAAGTGTGATCGTAATGAGTGTTTCCCATTTTATGCACTATGACCCTCTCAAGACTACCAACATTTTCCAATTTGTAATTATGCATCATTTTTCTGCAAAAATGTGGGTTGTTACATAAAGTAAATTGTTAGGGACATTTGATGGAAGTAAACAATATCAAACAATGGTTGGGTGTGGCTTGATGGACCACAACAACTATCTAACTAGGAGTGTGGGTTTTATGTCATGAAATTCATGACCAAATATGTTAATTACATGTATCGAGACAATGCACTTGACATTAAAGTTAGTTACCTTTACCCAACCCATAGATGTTTTTGTTGTAATTGAGTACAAGATTATTTACATCGTGAATTTGGTAATTGTTTGCTAGTTGCAAGTGACACCAACTTGGTTTTCAAGGGATGTTGTGATTGCAATGCATTCAATTCTAGTGAATGCAATACTACATACATTGTATATGTTAGATTTTACAAACACAAGTTGGGTTGTTGACTTGGGAGATGTAATTAGTGATGAGGGATCAACATCAACACAATTTGTCATGTTTCAACATTTCGTAGAAGTGGCAAAACTAGGAAGTTGGTGTTTTATGCTAGCTAATGTTCAACAAAAATATTAAGTTTGAGATGGGTTTGTAGCAATGGAACATACTCATACCAAGTAGACTACAATGGTATAGTGTTTTCTATGTGTTTGGAAAGAACTTCCAATGTCTGGATGTGCTTTTGGTTTGGTGCTAAAGCTTATGAAACTTGATGGGTTTAGAAAGGTTTAACACATGTTAATAAATACTGAAACCATGCATTTCTATAGGTGGACAAAATGTAATATGTATTGTGGTACAGTTTAACAAGTGTTTATATTTCTACATTTGCAAAAAAAAATTTGATAGCAATGTGGTTATAGTAAAGGGGAAAGTGGGATTTTAATGGGTGCTTCCCATCTTGGTAGTTTGGGTTGATTTGGAAATGTTAGCAAGTGTTCATGTGCTAGTTTATTTTTGTGTTGCTACTCATACATCTTATAATGTTTTGTTCTTCATGCAGTTCGAGTTATTATTGTAGGTTGTGTTACAACGAAATGCAAAATGTCACTTGATCGTTTACTAGTCATGAATACAAGGGTTAAGAGACCAGTATGTCTATAATGGTGTCTTGGAACAATCATTGCAAGTTGTAAATACAATGTCCTATAACATACATATCATTAAAAGACTATGGCAATGGTATGGAGTCCCACAAAACAATGCATAAACAATAATAAAAAAATATGGCTTAAATGAAAATTTTAGTTTAAGTACACAAAGTATTAGTAACATGCAATTACATATCCATACCCACATTTGGTATTTGGATTCCCTTGGCATCTAAATGTGCATGTGTAGTTGTTTTGTCCTTTAAGTGATTTTGTTTTTGAACATGGGGTTTTAAAATTCCTCTATGCCATCTAAATGTGTTATCACCAGGAGGAGATGGAAACAAAGGGTCTATGTTTGGGTGTTCAAGACCAACAATCCCCCTAGCTATCATGTCTTGTTGTTTGCATTTCAACATCTTTAGTCATTACTAGGAAATGTGTCCTAGTTCACTTTAGGTTTCACTAGATTTTGAATGAATTTGGACATTTTTACCTATTGAAGTTGTTTAACCCCTTAATGAACGGGGACTAGTTGCTACAAACAATGATTTGTTTCACTAGTACCTAGTGAAACAAGATTACGTTCAAGTGAAACACAAATTTATCAAACCATTCACTTACTAATTAATTAACTAACTAGTATGGAAATCAATTAAATTTTAATTATTTAACATATAATATTATTGATAATGTCATTATTTTAAAAGCCTATTATTTATTGACATGTGTCATTACCTACACTAACCTAGGGTTTAAAGTAGGCCACGTAATCAACTTAAACACCTATTATAAAAATTTGATAGGAAAATATTTGGTCAACATATCATTGTTGACCACCCATAACACCACCCCTGAGGTTTGATGCCTTGACCTTTGGATTGGAAGTGAACACCCTTACCATCAAGCCACCCAATTTATTGTGATAATATGTTATATTACATTCTATTTATCAAATATTTCATTTTAAACATTATAAAAACATAAATTTTGAAAATTCATATTTTATTGAGATTTGATTCAAATAAAATGATTCAAATTTACATTTTAAATTTTTTCAATAATGTACATAATTACATTTATTTCCTTTTCAAAGTTTAAAATCATTTTAAAAAAAAGTTGAATATCATTATTCAATAACATTTCAATGACCATTATTTAGAATTTTGTTTATTAATAAATGGATAATTTTTTTGTTAATATAATAATATTACCTATGTTAAGCTACTTTCAATTATTATATGACTATTTTTCATTAATTTAAATTATTTCATCGTACATTATTTACGACTATTTATGGTTATTCTCAATTACTTTTTATTATTTTTGGCTATTTTATTAGTGGCTATTTTATTCGTGGTTATTGGTGGCTATTTTATTAATGTTTATTGGTGGCTATTCTACTAATGGCTATCGGTGGCTATTCTATTAATGGCTATCGATGGCTATTTTATTAATGCCTATCGATGGCTATTCTATTGATGCCTATCGGTGGTTATTCTATTAATGCTTATCGGTGGTTATTCTATTAATGGCTATCAGTGGCTATTCTATTAATGGCTATCGATGGCTATTTTATTAATGCCTATCAGTAGCTATTTTATTAATGCTTATCGGTGGCTATTCTATTAATGCCTATTGATGGTTATTCTATTAATGCCTATTGATGGTTATTCTATTAATGCTTATTGGTGACTATTCTATTAATGCCTATCGGTGGCTATTCTATTAATGCCTATTGGTGGCTATTCTATTAATGCTTATTGGTGGTTAATCTATTAATGGTTATCGGTGGCTATTCTATTAATGCTTATCGGTGGCTATTCTATTAATGCCTATCGATGGCTATTCTATTAATGCTTATCGGTGGCTATTCTATTAATGCCTATCGATGGCTATTCTATTAATGCCTATCGATGGCTTTTCTATTAATGCCTATCAGTGACTATTCTATTAACGCCTATTGGTGGCCATTCTATTAATGTTTATCAATGGCTATTCTATTAATGCCTATCGGTGGCTATTCTATTAATGCCTATCGGTGGTTATTCTATAAATGCCTATCAGTGGCTATTCTATTAATGCTTATCGATGGTTATTTTATTAATGCCTATCGGTGACTATTCTATTAATGCATATCGGTGGCTATTCTATTAATGCCTATCGGTGGCTATTCTATTAATGCCTATTCGTGGTTATTCTATTGGTGGATATTGGTGATTATTCATTAATATTATATTTGGCTAATGGTGGCTATTTTATTAATGACTATTAATGGTTATTTTATTAATGGGTATTGTTGAATGTTTTGTTGTGAGCCATTGGTGGTTATTTTATTGGTGGTTATCGATGGTTATTTTATTAATGGTTATTATATTATAAATTATTGTTTGATATTTCATGTTATAATATCATAGGCTATTGGTAGTTATTATATTGTAGGGTATTTAATTTTTTTTTTCATAGGTTATTATTTTTTATTCTAAGTTATTTTTACCTTAGGTCATTATGTTTTGTTTTAGATTATTTTAAGTTATTATACTTAGGATAAAATGATTTATAATAACGTAAAGTAGAATGACCTTGAATAATTTAAAGTATAATTTGAAATAACATATATTAATTTAAAATAAAATAACCTAAGGTATAGCCTAAAGTTACTTGAATAATTCAATTTAAAATAATTTAAAAGCTTATGATAAACTAATTAAAATACCTTAAGGTAAAATAACGTATAATAATTTAGGGTACAATAATTTATAATAACCTATAATAACATAAAATATAAGTTAGAATAATTAAAGTAGCTTAAAATAATATAGGGTATATCATAAAGTAACGTAGATATAATATTTAAAAAAACATAGAAATACACATGTTTACTATAATAAATTGTAATAATGAATTATGTTAACTATTAATGAAACATGATGTTTACATAATGATATTATAGTGAAATAACCTTCACCATGGTGAAATCAATAAAATGCAATGAAGTTATTTCACTTTTAAGGTCCCATAGTGATTTAAGCTAGTAAATTGCATCTCACTTTGGTAGTAGTGAGTCTTGAAAGTAAATGTAGTTGTAACATTAGATTTTCAATTGCAATGGTTTTTATGTCATGAAATACATGGTCAATGAATTCCCCTAGGTCAACATATTTGACTTGGGCAATAATGGTTTTCATATCCAAGATACCAACGTCTTCATTTTTTGGGTCAATGTCAAGTTGTTGATTAGGTAGGTTGTCACAAACCATGTGTCCAACTTTTGGAAGACCCTTATTTAGTCCATGGAATGTGTCCGTATCCCTAACAATGGCACCATCATGGATGTTAGGGTGTAGCATTTTGAATACCTTCATGACATGTTTGCATGCAATCCCTTGTTCGGCAAGTGGGCAATCACATTGTGGCCATTTAGATGATGGAGAGTGAATGGTCCATACTTTGGGTGTGTGGTTGATGGATGCAACATATGCAATGTCCTCCCCATTAAGACATAACAAGACATTGGAATTTGGAATATCTTGTGCCTTTAACACTACTAAGGCAACAATGCATTCTTGTTTCTTATGTTTCACATACACAAAAAACTTACATTGCACACCATACCAGTAGTGAGTAATAACATTTTCAACAAGATGAAAAATCAACCAATCTAATCTACATCTAGTAAACCATTATCTAGAAAAAAAATTTAATTTCATGTTGTTATGGAATGATTCCACAATTGCATTGGTGTCTCGCCCTACATGTGGAATGTTGCGATAATTGCCAACGCACCACATTGTCACCTTTTGCATCCAATGGTCTTTAAGATATTCAATGAATCAAGATGCATTGGGGTATTTAGTTGCCATGATGTCTATTTGTAATTGCACCCACAAAACGAGATCATCATCTAGTGGACAAGCTCTTTAATACATGATCTAGCCCAAAATAGATAATATTTTTGTTTAGTCTTTCGTTGTTGCTTTTTTTTTTACAACATTTTCTACCCATGCTTTGTGCACATGCCATAAACATAAAAAAACTTTGGCCCCTAACCAAACATTGTTGCATGGGAAAACATCATCTATAGAAATTAGTTTTTGTAATAGTCTAATAAAGTGTTTATGAATGTTAAACAAGCATGAAATAGAACATGCTTTGATGAAAACTAATGTTCTATAGAATAAACATAGTTTGTGGCAAAACATGATGTGTAGCAAAGAATGATTTGCTAAACTAATTTGTTCTACAACAAAGTATGCACTATAATACACAAGTAATAATCATGGAATTGTAGGTATATTTAGGCAAATCAAACCTCGACACATTGACTTCAACTTAACATTATTAACAAGGATAACATTAAACATCCAATTGTTTGGCAGGTTTTGATAGTGTTCGAAAAATTAGGTCAAGGTCACACTCTCAACTTTTT
>Ga0116226_10005366_pt1 | contig 11441 bp, 4 predicted proteins | sample S1TSphfallax_FD_89692 | JGI IMG/M metagenome (GOLD analysis project Ga0116226, IMG submission 89692) | Host-associated microbial communities from peat moss isolated from Minnesota, USA - S1T2_Fa - Sphagnum fallax MG | ecosystem: Host-associated > Plants > Peat moss > Unclassified | place: USA... | reverse complement strand
TGAGATGCCGTAGAGAAGCAGCGCAGTTTCATGGGACAAAGCGATGCATTCGGGGCCGTGATGACTGGCTTGCGCCCATAGCAGCGCCTCCCGGTACTGCGCGAACTTGTCTGCGGGATAGTAGGCGATGCGGTAGACGCCTCGGCTCACTCGCCCCAGGCGGCCCCGCTGGGCTAGTCGCACCAGCACGGAGTCTTGAATCCCGAGCGAACGAGCTTCTTTCGACGTAAATAGTCCGTCGTGTTCTTCGGCGATCGCGTACAACTCGTCCATGCGTGTGCGTGGCATACGTCGAGTATGAATCACCTTTTAGGTGAGTGTCAATATAGTTCCATTATTGAATGATATTGACGCTGTATCGCAAGCCGGTCGCGTCCAGCAGTCGTGCAGGTAAACTCCCGCGAATCAATTGGATCAACCGTCCGGCGCAGCCTTCCATGCTCAGGCGTTCGAGAGAGGGAAGTCCCCCGGTCTCCGTTCTTATGGGTTACCGAATCCAGATGCCTAGTGCGCGAGTAAACAAAACCTCGCCGCGGTCACGAATAGCTGCTTCATCCCAAGTCTTTGCATTCGAAAACGACTGATTGAGTGGAAGCAGCGAGTGCTTCAACATCACTGGAAGTTTCTGCTCCCAACCGTAATTCTTTTGTGCAGAATTCAAGCCTGTGCTTAGAATCGTCAAGTTGCCCAAGCATTGCAATGCCGTGTCCCGCTTGCGAGTGGCAATCGCCCTGGGATCGTTTTCAGATGCTTGATACAGCTCCTGGAGCGTCAAGCCTTTGGACCCGTCCGGAAGTTTCCAATTCGCGATCCATTCCTGTGGCAACAGGTGTTCTACGCTTGGCGGCTGTGCAAATACAAGAGCTTCGGCCTTCGAAGACATGTATGTCCGGTTTAGCTTTGTGAACAGGTGGACTAGCTTCGGGCTGTTCAGTGGTCCGTATAGCGGCTTGTGCATCCATGCCTCACGGAACTTCACGTCATCGGGCCACAGCCCAGAATCACCGGTCTGTTCGAGAAGCAGTTTCTTTACGTTCTCAGCCGTAAACCCGTCCTTGCGTAGGTTCTTTGTCAACGCCAGAAAGATGCGATTGTAATTCTTCGTGCCCAAGTTGCAGACCGCACGCCGAAGTAGATATGACTCCAGGTGTGTAGAGATTGCCCCCCATGTGGATTCATCAACATCTGCCTCCAAGAGGGCTAGCAGGAGTGGGTACGATGTTCGTACATCATAGGCTTCCAAGAAAGTGCAGAGGTCGTAGATAGGGTCGTCTGGCTCCGGCGCAACGATGCGACGAAAAGCCTCTCTTTGCCTCGCAAGGGCGGAGAGCTCGATGGTGACGTTTGCAAACGGATGGTCCTTCTCAATCCACTGGCGGTACTCGATGTAAAGATGCTTGATCGGAATGTCTCGCCCTTGCCGACTTGCCAAGAAATGCTGCATGAAGAGATCACCACGAGGACGGGTCAACCGACCTTGCTTCACTTCCTCTCTCCAGAACTCGTCATCAAAGCCGGCCCAATACTTCTGGTAGACGACTTCGACATCGACCCCTGGTTCCCGTCCCGCTCGGAAGAATACGTAGTTCCTGAGCAAATCTGCGGGTAGCAATGGTGCCCCAAGAGCATTCAGAGTTTCGAAGATGACCTGTGGATCATCATCCTTCTGCAGATCGATGACGACAATCATGAGTCCATTCTTCAGGGTCTGGAAGCACTCATCGACGCGAGCAGCTAATGGGTGTTCAGAAGCAAGCGGCGGGTTGCCCTCTTCTCCCATAAAGAACGTGCGGAGTTGTTCGAAGAAAAACAAGTATGCTTCGACCATTCGCGGACGCCGGTCGAACTTCCTCGCGTACGGTTTCTTCGTCAGAGGGTTTCGCTTGATAACCTCTTCCCGCGACCCTGAGACAAGGACGTCGATGAACTGTACCCGGTCGAGTTGTGTCGGCCACACTTTGAACTTGTCTACCTTTGGGTCCGACATCATCCCAGTGTTGAACAGGTATTTGTCGCACTCGCCGGCAATCGCGTCGCATCCTTGCCCCCTGCAAAAGTCCCTGTAGGCCGAAAGGAACAACTGGAGAGTCGTGAGGCGTTGTTGCCCGTCGATTACCTGGCGTACAACTACGTGTCCAGTGGGAGTCTGTTTCTGATCGAGCACCATGGCGCCGAGAAAATGGTTCGGAGCGTCCTTCCGTCCCTCCAGAGCTTCCGTGAACTTGCCTTCGATGTCCTCCCACAAAGGAAGCCACTGCGGTTCCTCGTCCCAGACGTACTGCCGCTGGAAGAGCGGCACTTCGAGACGCTGTTTGGCGTCGAATATCGCGAGTAGAGATGATTTGTGAACGTCCACTTGGGCTCCATGAATGAAGTGTCTGATCTGAGATTTGAGAGCTGCGTCGTCAGGCAACAGATTACAACCTTGCGTTGGTAATCCATCACTCGCCCGTCGGAGAAGGCTCTTAAGTGAAGCTGAGTGTGTCTACAGCATCTATTGCGGCTTGCACCTCAGCCTTCGTCAGCGGCTGCGGGGTCGAATGGCTCAGGGGATTGAGGACAACCTTCTTCGCCGCATCAATCGAGTGAAAGAGCGCCTCCAGGGACGTTTTCTTCGCCAAATCGCCCGCGTCGGACGCATCCTTGACCGATCTGTCTTTTGCCGCCTTCCACGCAGATTCGATCTTCAACTTGCGGATGTCCTTGGTGAACGGGACTGGTACGGAGTGCTTGTCGCAGAAAGCCTTCACCTTCCACTCGAATCCGGCTCGCGCATATAGCCCGGCGGCTCGCTGATCGTTTTCCGCGAGGTGGCGCTTGGCGCGTTGGATAAAGAAGTTGGCATCGCAAGGCCAGCTTCGATGCATCGGAGTGAATCCATCGTCAGCCAACCATAGTTCGTATGCACTCCAGCGATTCGGCGGCGTTTCCATCATCACCATTTCGTACCAGACCTGATCGTGCGTCATAAGGATGATCTGCCAGTCAGCAAAGTATTCGGCCAGGATGTTCAGAACGGGCATACGATTGGCCATGTCAAGGCCAACCAGAACATCATCCAGAACAAGCAGCTTGGGATATATGGACGCAGGCACGCTAATGAGTAATCCAGCGAGATAGATCACCAAGCCAATCGCGGACAGCCGCGCTTCGTTGAGGATGTTGTGGTGATCTGAAACCTCTGTACCGCCGCGCCGCACGGATAACAGCAGTTCTGTCTTCACGAACTTCCGTGTGGCCTCGTCGTAATCGACTGGCTGGAAAGAGGCTCCAAGAATCAAATCGCCGTTGGGAAACTTCTGCAGCAGCTCTGTAGCCTTGTCGATGAGCGGGGTAATGACGGGCTCAAAAGCATCGTTGAACCTCTTCAGGGTCTGGCGGGCCTTCTTCAGATACGTCGGGTAATGCCCGTGGTTGCCAGGATTCGTTTGCTCAACCGCCTGCCATAGTTCTCCGATTCGCTTCGATCCTCCCTGAACCGGAACTTCTAGGTTCCCCACGAGGTGACCGACGGCAATCTTGAACAGGTTGACCCTCGGACCTTTCTGAGTGAAGTTGGTTTCGAGCAGACTTCGATAGTCCAGACATCCAACTTGTAATGCGATCTGCGACGCAGGCGAGTCTTTGACAGGTCGGTCTCCGCCAAAAGCCCAACTCTGCTCCGTTCCATCATCATAGCGAAACGACACAGTCCCACTCGTAAGCGTTGGGTCCAGATCATTCTTGAAATCAGCGAAAGGCTTCGCTGATTTCTGCCGATTGAAAAACTCTTGGACAGCCCTAAAGAGACTGGACTTTCCGCTACCGTTCTCTCCATAGACGAATAGGTTCCTGGCATTGCCGAAGGCGAAATCATAACGAGTTGGGCCGGCAAATCCGCGGAAGTCGGAGATCACAATCTCTGCGATGTTCATTCACGGCCCTCGATAAACCTAACAAGGTCGAAGCTGTTCAAAGCGAACAGTGCTCCGTAAATAGGATGGCTGACATCCGCAACAGTTTTGTAAAACCTGGCCCATGCCTCCTTGCCGTTAACCCTCGTAATTCCTGATTCCGCAAGTAGCCCAAACATATCGGTTTCTTGCTCACTGAAAATATCGGGAAGGAAGAGCTGATAGACCAGGCCATTGAGAAGGCGTTCAAAATACGCCGCCATAGGACCTTCAGCCCCCTCGTCGATGATTACGGTTGCCAGTTGAACGATCTGTGCCCGCTGAACTGCTGTGGGTTGGGGGATCGGAAACCTCTTTAGGGCCTCTGGCTGGACTTCGTAATAGCCATTCTGTTTCTCAACAAAGATGTTCCTAGAATAAAACTCTGCTAGGACCGAGTTTAGTATTGCAAGCAGGAAAGGACCGTCGTTAGTGGGCAGGATATAGGAAGTATTGCCCACATAGCAGTTTGCGTTTTCCAACGCAAACGTGGGCTTCAACGACACTTTCGTTGATAAGATTTTGGGGCGTTCAAATTGTTGCCAGTAGGCAATGTTATCCTGCACCTCAAACCACTTGTACGTTCCAGCTTTCCGTCCCTTCCATTCACCGTTCTTCTTAGCGTCCCAACCGTCGGGGCAAGGTTCCAATTGCTCGCGAAAGCGCTTGAGATGCTTGTGAATGGCTGGGTAACGCTTGATGTCTATCCCTCTCCGAGTAAAAATCAGATAGAGATCAGCGAAATTGATCTTCCAGCGATCAATGTCTCGTCCTCTCAGATATGGCTTTAGCAACTCCTCCGATGATGGATCTTCGTCAACTAGCCGGTCGCGCGTCTCTGAATCCACGACAAAAGCATCATTCAGTCCTGTGGTCACCCCACGGTACAAATCTTCGCCGAGGATGTCGCCAAGCGGAATCCCCACTGCCGAGATTCGTTCAAGGAGCATTAGCTTCTCTTTGGACTCTAATCGCCAGGTCTCCCCAGCGAGATCAGCCTGCAACATTGGGAATGTATCGCCCGCGAGGTGGCGGCTGACATCATCAATGCTCCAACGATCCTCAAGCCAATTCATCGCGCGGAACGAATGAGTGCTGGGAGTCTGTGCATTCGCGAGAATGATGATGCAAGGATATGCGATTGCATCAAATATCTCTGCATCTCCAAAATCAATCAGGCTGATGATCCGAGTGTGAGCCTTGATAAGCTCGCGCAGCCTTTGTCCGTAGCCAGTACGCATCCATTTGTTCGAAGTGATGAATGTAAAGATGCCGCCATTTGTGAGCAGCTGCAGGCCGCGCTCATAAAAGTACACGTAGAGATCAGCCGTTCCCGTAAAGCAAGAATATGACTTCTTCAGGTTGGGCTTTTGCTCTTGTAGTTTCTGTTGCTTCACATAGGGCGGATTGCCGATCACAATATCGAAACCGGAGAAATCCTTGGTGGACAATGAGAACATCCACTCTGGGTCAAAAAAAGAAGCGTGACTGTTCTGATCGTAGGGATTCCAAGTTGCCAAGAGACGCGCAGTGCTGTTCGGCATCCCCAAGCGTTCAAGTTCCTCAGAGAGTTGAGCCCGAATTGTTTCGTCCAGTTCCTTGAATCGCTGTTTGGCTTCGGGAGTGCGAGCATTGAAATGCTGATGGCGCACAGACCTCAGGCTTTCACGTAGTCTCTCGACTTGGTCTGCGCCAAGGAATAACTGGTAACCCTTCACCTTCTCCACTGGTACCAGGGTATCGGCTGCAACGATCCGTGTTTCCAGGTTAGGTAGAGGTCGGAGGTATTTGTCCGATTTCTGATCAACCAACAGGGAGATGAAGAAGCGTAGCTTAGCGATCTGGCAGGCGATAGGCTGAATATCGACGCCAAAGATCGAGTTCTCGATAAGGTAGAGCTTTCTCGCGTAGTCCAGATCGTGGAACGTAGTGTCGAACGATTTTTCGATGTCCTCCAACCGTGTGTCTACGCCTCGAATTGCAGCCTCCCGGCTCTCTGTCTCCTCCATTGCCTCTGCCCGTTCGCGATCCCGCAATGCGGCTTCACGCTGCCTACGCTTCCAGGATGCATTGTTCGGGTCGAGTATCGACAACATATGGACTAGCCGGTTCAGGGCTCCCATAGGGAATGCGCCAGAACCACAGGCAGGATCGAGGATTCGGGTTTTCTCGATTGCAGCTATGAGCTTTTCGACCTCAACGGGCGTTAGGCTGCTCTCTGCCTGGTCGGCAAGAAGCCGACGCAGCTTGGACTCAGGAACAACTGAAGCGAAGTGGAAGATGAGAGATTCGTCCACCATGTAGCGAACAACATCCCGAGGGGTATAGAAGGCACCGACCTTCTTTCTCGCAATCGTCTTTGTGTCGTCATTGTAAGAGGCCAGCAGATTCTCGAAGACCTTCCCCAGGAGTTCTGGGTCAAGCGCGATCTCCTGTTCAAGGGGTGTGTTCTCTTCCACGGTGAACTTGTAACGGCTCAGAATCTCAATGAACGGCCTTACGGATACATCGTCTTTCCGCTTGTCATCGAACTCATGGCTCAGATCGACATGCTGCTCCCGCCCGAAGAAGAGCTCGTTGGGCAGCGTCAGAGACTCTCGGGGATTGTCGGAAAATCCGTCCAGACGAACAGAGGGCAGTCCTTCCGCTTTGCGGTAAACATCATCCAGACAGTCGAACAGGCCGCCGTTTACGAACGGAACAGTGTCGAAGAGCTTCAGGAGAGCGGCTTTGTCACTCAACAGATCTTCATAGCGGTAAAGAGTCGTGACGCCGCGGTTCTTATCGAATCGCCCAGTCGTCTTCTTGTCTCGGAAGCCGCGTTTCTCCTTCTCCCGGTTCAGCGTGGCAAAGAAGAGATTCTGCAGCACCGCCTGATAGTAAGTTCCGGCCTCGGGAGAGCTGTCCTTAAGGAATTCCCGAACATATTGCGCTTGGAACAGCCGACGCGGTATCAACCCCTTCTCTTGCAAAAACCAGCAGAAGATCAGGCGTGTCAGGAGCCGAATGAAGAAGATGGAACGCTGTTCGTCCGAAGTTGCATCCACATCCTTCGGCAGCTTGACCTCGGCATGATTCTTCGCCCAAAGATACCAGTACGACACTTCTTGGTAGAAGCGCTTGTTGAGATCTGAGCTGTCAAGCTTCTTGGCCCAGGCCCGGTGCAGCTCAACAAAGTTGTGGAACGGATATTCGTTGTAGAGAACAGGCAGGGATAGCTCATTCAGAATTTCGATATGAGCGCGGCCCGGTTCCGCCAACCGGATGTCCTTAATCAGTGTCACCTTGCGCAGGACATCCTTATTGCTGTCGCGCTTGTTTAACTCACGATCAATCACCGCCAGGCTGATCGAGTCCCCATGCCGGAACAAAACCATGACGGGCATCGGGAACAGCTTGTTGATTTCTCGCGCTATTGTCGCCAACCGCCCCCGAGTGTAGAGCGATTCCTTGAGATGGATCGCGAGGAAGATGTAGGACTCAATGACAGTTCGGTCCACTTGACCCGTGGAGAACGCAAAGTGATTGTCAATCTCCTCATCGGTGAGTTGGAAGAGGAAATCCACGCTCAGCCAGTCTGCTGTCATTGCTTTGTCGGCGTTCAGTGCACCGAATTGTGCAGCGAACTCGCTGGCTGTGTTTGGTGTCAGTGTTATACGACGGTCGCTGGAATAGCCAAGCGCGGAAAAGAGACTTCTCGAACCGTCCGCCAAGGACAGTTTGTGGAACGCCGAAAGTGCTTCGGTGATTGGTACTCTTAGATCTGTTGCGAGCAGGGTCGTCATCTAGCGGATCACCAACCAAGAGATCAGATCGAAATCAGTCGTCGAGGTCACCTGCTTGGCACTCTGCGCAAGAAGAGCTGATCGACTGGACAAGAGATTGTTGATGACGCGCCTGCGGAACGTACTGGCGATCGCGCTGACGGCCTTTTCAAGGAGCACCGAGTAGCGGGACATGTCGGTGCCGTCTTTCGTCTCGGCATCAAACAGTTCGCATAAGGTTTCATAGGGCACCGTCTTCCCGGCGCACAAAAGTCGAAAAAGTTCCAGAATCTGCTTTGGTTGGGCAAAGTTGTAGCGGACCGTGCCGTCATCCCAAACGTACACGAGAAAATATGGCTGGAGAGGATTAACGGTAGCGTTTTCCTCTGTGCTTCCCGTTTGGCGGAGACAGTAAATCACACCTTGACTGATCTGCTTGTATTCTTTGTTGACCGGAACGACGGCATACAGGCCGAGGGGCGCCGCTTCCAAGAGCGCCCGATTGGCTTCAATATACTTGGTGAGCTCGATTCGAAAGTCGTCAAGGGTGAACTCAGAAAGCGCCACGCTCTCATTGAAGTCTTCGAGGTCCAGAATCTCGTCCTTGAGCCGGAGCAACTGCTTGTCCCGATACTTAAGGTCATCCTTGATAAGGTCGTGAAGCTCTTCGACGTTTAGGATGTTGTCCTCTTGAGTGGCTGCGATGTCTACGAGCGCCATGCGAGCCTCAACACGGTTCTTGAGATTGATGTACTTGTTCAAATCTTGTGTCGGCCAGAAGTTAACCAAGTGGACGGCGGGATTGATGCTTCCGATGCGGTCAATACGACCGAACCTCTGAATGATGCGAACGGGATTCCAGTGAATGTCGTAATTCACCAAGTAATCACAATCCTGGAGATTCTGCCCTTCGGAAATGCAGTCCGTCGCAATCAGTAGATCGATCTCACCTTCCTGTGGCATCGACTTCATCTTCGCGCGCTTCTTTGCAATCGGCGAAAAGTTCGTGAGGATGTTGTTGAACTCGTTCTTCCCGAATGTCGTCTTGCATCCCGTAGTTCCGCCGCATACGAGGGCAAGCTGGATTCCTAGCGATTCTGTCGCCCATTGCCGCAAGTTCGTGTAAAGATACTCAGCTGTATCGGAGAACGCTGTGAAGACCAGTACCTTTCGATTCGGGGCACCGGAGATGGTCAGAGTCGGAGTCTTTACCTTCTGTTCAATCAGCTTCTTCAACTCGGCCAACTTTGCATCTCTGTCCGGCGTTATGGCCTCTGCTTCTTTCGCAAGATGATCGAGCTGGACTCGATCCCGAGTGAGGTCGCGCAGCCATCTCCCGACGTCCAGATGCTCCATCTTGTAAACGAGGCCCTTCCCGACTTCGAGTGCCTCCTGAAGATCCTCGTCTTCCGAGGCCTCTGCAAGCTCCGAAATCTGCACGGAGTTGGCGACGGATGCTTGCCGGAGCTGGAGAAAGGTCTCGATTCGTTCTTCGAGGCCGCGAATCTTGTTCACCGTCCGGTTCATTGTGATGGCAAATGAACGCACCGAACTCTCTAGGCGCTTCAGGAAGTTCACCTTCATCATGCCGATCAGGAAGTATTCGCGCTGCTCTTGAGTGAAATTCAGCACGAGTTGGCGGTCGTAAAGGCCCCTGAACTCCGGATAGACGTACTCAGAAGGTCTGAACAGAGTGAGGCGGTATGCCGAGATGTCGTCATTCAGCACGTCGTAGCTTGGGAAGCGCGCCTTGAGATCGATGGGCGAGAAGACCGATACCGGCTTCAGGCGTTCGGGAAAATTGCCGATCCGTGCGATTGAATCCTTGTAATACTTCAGGATGTGCTTCCGAGAGCGAGCAATCGTCAATTCATCGAGCAAGGTGAAAAATGCTGAACTCAAGTTCTCAAGCAGATCGGATGTCTTCCGCTCTTTTGTCGATTTGGCCCAGTCGTTGAAAGTCTTCTGTGCAGCCGCCAGGATTTCTTTCAGGGAGGTGATTCCGATCGACTCGGCGAATGCATCATCTTTTCCCTCAGTGAGGAAGTAGAGCTGATTCTTAAGGTCGCTTAGGCCGGTATTGACCGGCGTAGCGGATAGCAGCAGTACCTTGGTATTGACACCCGACTGAATTACATATTTCATGAGCCTTTCATAGCGACTCATGCTAACGATATTTCCGTCTTCGTCCCTCTTGCCCTTGGTGTTGTTCCTGAAATTATGCGATTCGTCGATGACAACCAGATCGTAATTTCCCCAGTTGATCGCTGAGAGATCCACGTCACCAGACTTGCCGGAATCTCGGCTCAAATCCGTATGGCTCAGAACTGTGAAGCTAAAGCGGTCGGAAAGGAACGGGTTGAGTTCGCTATTGTTCTGGGCCTGATAGACAGTCCAATTCTCACGTAGCTTTTTGGGGCACAAAACGAGGACCCGACTGTTACGAAGTTCGTAATACTTGATGACGGCGAGCGCTTCAAAGGTTTTTCCTAGACCAACGCTGTCCGCAATAATGCAGCCGTTGTGAGCATTGATTTTGTTGATTGCCCCTTTCACTGCGTCCTTCTGGAATTCGAAAAGAGCTTCCCAAATCTGCGTCTCGACAATCTGTGTGTTCTCAAAGAGAAGTCCGCCTTGGCGCTGCTCAGCTAGAAAGCGTTCGAAGAGGTGATAGAGGGTCTTGTAGTACAGAAATTCGGGGCTGTGATTGACATAGAGTTGCGCCAAGTAGAGCAACACTTCGTCCCGCACGTCTTCCACCAGCTCGGGGTCGCTCCAAATCTGTTCAAACCAGAGCTTAAGGTCGCGCCGATCCCGGTTACTATCGACTTCAAGATTAAGTTCAATATTGTTATTCGATTGACCGAGCCCCAATCCCCTAACCGTGAAGTTCGAGCTCCCCAGGATGGCTTCTTCGACGCCACTCTTTGCGACGTGATACATCTTTCCGTGCATCAAGGACGTATGCCGAATTGACCGTATTTCGGCTTTTCCGGTGATCCAAGCCGCGCACTCCCTCGCTAACCGCTTCTGGTTTAGTCGGTTGGCAAGAGTTAGGCCTTCGTCTTCAATCTTGAATGATTTCTTATCTGTGCGCTCAGGGTCGAGGGACTTGATAAATCGAGGTTCCCCGAACAGAAACCGCATCCGATCAATGCCGGCCAATTCTTGCTGTAGTGCTCCATAGGCGTAAATGGTGAAGTACGCAGAAACAATCGACAGATCACAATTGGGTTCAATCCGGTCTTTGAGGAAATCGCCCACCGCTCCGCGCAGGTAGTTGTCTCTTATGCCCGACGATGATGGTGTACCTCTTGAAACGCGACGTTGGTCGCCGGTCGTCCGAGTGTCTATAACGTCTCTGCTCACAATGAAACTCCCAATTCCGGCGATGCACGCTGTTTCTGGCCTCAAAAGTTGATCGGAAAATCCAAATCCGCCTTCGTACTCTGATTGATCTTCCTGATTCTATTCGTTCCAGCCGCAGCAGGAATAGTGCATTCCGTGGGAGGACGCCTCCTCCCTCGTTTCAGCCGCCTTGCGTCTTTCACTACCCACCTCTGCGGGCCTTTCCCCCCGCAACGCCCCCCCTTGTAACCGTCCGCTTCGCGATCAATAACGCTGAACAGACCGTGCGCTAAGGGGCGCTGCCCCGATCGCGCGGCGACAAGGGGCTTCCCCAATCTTCCGCGCTTCGCTTGTGCAGACCGGCCTTTGGCCGCCTCCGCTTCGCTCCGGTGGGGAG
>Ga0116226_10005365_pt1 | contig 11441 bp, 11 predicted proteins | sample S1TSphfallax_FD_89692 | JGI IMG/M metagenome (GOLD analysis project Ga0116226, IMG submission 89692) | Host-associated microbial communities from peat moss isolated from Minnesota, USA - S1T2_Fa - Sphagnum fallax MG | ecosystem: Host-associated > Plants > Peat moss > Unclassified | place: USA... | reverse complement strand
TCAAGATCGCGACAAAGGTGCCCATTTCGACCATGCCGTTACCTCCAACCAACTCGGTGCGCGCCAGATGGCGCGGCAGGTAGGCATATTTGACCGGGCCGAATACGGTCGAATGAAGACCCATACACAGGGCGCAGAAGTACAGCAGCGCCACACTATGCCGGTAAAAACCGATAGCCCCGATCACCATCACGACGATCTCGAAGGTCTTGACCAGGCGAATCATGAAATCCTGATCGTATTTATCGGCCGCCTGCCCCGCCGTTGCCGAGAACACCACAAACGGCAGGATAAAAATCGCCGAAATCAGGAATGCCGCGCTTTTGGGGTCACCGCCCCCGAACAAGGCGGCTTGGTAGGTCAATAAGGACGTGAAGCCGATCTTGAAAACGTTATCGTTCATCGCGCCCAGGAACTGGGTCCAGAAAAACGGCGCAAAGCGGCGCTCACCCAGAAGACGGTACTGGCTCGATGACGCGCTGGCGGCAGCATGGGTGGCGGTGGGCTGGGTGGGATCGGGCATGGGATCCATCAGATAGAGGTTGCGAGTGAACGTTGGTGGCCTGGGACCGCCGCTAGGATATCGGTGTCAGGGCCACTTGCAAAGCCACCCCGGGGCGATTCTGGCAAGGCGTCGCGTCCGTTCCGGATCAGCCATGATCCACGGCTATCGTGTCACGGCGCCCACTAAGAGCGGAAATAGGCAAAAAAAAGCGCGCCGAAGCGCGCTTGCCGGTGTGCGCAGTTCAACGCGCTTGCGGCTGTTCTTCCTGTTCGGGCCAATCGCGGATATAGGCTTTCAGCATGCGGTTTTCGAAACCCTGCTCTTCGACTACCGCGCGGGCGACATCGTAAAACGAGATCACGCCCATCAGGGTGCGCTTTTCGAGCACGGGCAGGTAGCGCGCGTGGCGCTCCAGCATCATGCGCCGCACTTCGTTGACGTCGGTTTCCGGGGTGCAGGTCAGCGGATGGTCGTCCATGACCTTGCGGATAGTCGTGGTGCCGACCGCGCCGCCGTTTTCGCGCAGGGTCTGGATGATTTCGCGGAAGGTCAGCATGCCGACCAGATCGCCGAATTCCATCACGACCAGCGAACCGATATCGTGCTCGGCCATCGAGTTGATGGCGTCCTTGAGCGGTGTATCGGGCGTGACGGTAAAGAGTGCGCTTCCCTTTACTTTAAGTATGTCGCTGACTCGCATGGTCCCCTCCTGCTTTAATATGTTTATTTGATGCTAGCTGAAAGCCCTTTAAAAGGGAAGCGATGCCCAGGCTATTAGGGTATTTGTCCATTGCCCGACAGGTCGGTATTTTTTAGGGTCTGAGACCCGCCAGATCTGTCCGACCGGAGAGCGTCACCTCATGCCCGTCAATCGCTTCGACACCCTCGCGCTGCACGCGGGCGCAGCGCCCGACCCCGCCACGGGGGCCCGCGCCACGCCGATTTATCAAACCACGTCGTTTGTGTTCCGCGACACCGACCATGCCGCCGCCCTGTTCAATATGGAACGTGCCGGCCACGTGTATTCGCGTATTTCGAACCCTACCGTGGCCGCCTTCGAGGAGCGGGTCGCAGCCCTCGAAAACGGCGTCGGGGCCATCGCCACGGCCAGCGGACAGGCGGCGCTGCACCTGAGCATCGCCACCCTGCTCGGCGCCGGTAGCCATATCGTGGCGTCGGCGGCGTTGTATGGCGGCTCGCACAATCTGCTGCAATACACGCTGCGCCGCTTCGGTATCGAAACCACCTTTGTACCGCCACGCGACCTCGCCGCCTGGCGTGCCGCGCTGCGCCCCAACACCCGGCTGCTGTTCGGCGAAACGCTGGGCAATCCGGGGTTGGACGTGCTCGACATCGCCGCGATTGCCGAAATCGCCCATACGCACGGTGTGCCGCTGCTGGTCGACTCGACCTTCACCACGCCCTGGCTGATGCGCCCCTTCGAGCATGGCGCCGACCTGCTCTACCACTCTGCCACCAAGTTCCTCGGCGGGCACGGCACCACGATAGGCGGCGTGGTGGTCGATGCCGGTCGCTTCGATTACGAACAATCCGGGCGGTTTCCGGAACTGACCGAGCCGTACGAGGGATTCCACGGCATGGTGTTCGCTGAAGAAAGCACGGTGGCGCCGTTTTTGCTGCGTGCCAGGCGCGAGGGTCTGCGCGATTTCGGCGCCTGCCTGCACCCGCAAGCGGCGTGGCAGTTGCTGCAAGGCATAGAGACGTTGCCCTTGCGCATGGCACGACATATTGCCAACACACGCAGCGTGGTCGAATTCCTGGTCGCCCACCCCATGGTCGCCTCGGTCGCCTATCCCGAACTCGAGACGCATCCCGACTACGCGCTGGCCAAACGCCTGCTGCCGCGCGGTTGCGGGGCGGTATTCAGCTTCAACCTGAAAGGCGATCGCCAGGCGGGGCGGCAATTTATCGAGAACCTGTCGCTGTTCTCCCATCTCGCCAATGTCGGCGATGCGCGCTCGCTGGTCATCCACCCCGCTTCCACCACGCATTTCCGCATGGATGCGGCCGCGCTGGCGCAGGCCGGCATCGCCGAAGGCACCATACGTCTGTCTATCGGGCTGGAAGATCCCGATGATCTGATCGACGATCTCAAGCGCGGCTTGAAGGCCGCGCAGAAAGCGGCACAGAAAGCGGCGGGGCCTGACTATGGGCCGACCCGCAAACAGGCAAGCCCGTCCGCCGACAAGCCGGCCGGTCAAACCGGGGCCGGCCGATGAAATTCCAGCTCAATGGCCATACCGCCTATGCCTACACCGGTGGCCGCGCACTAGACCGCAACCGCCCCAGTGTGGTGTTTGTGCACGGTGCGCAGCACGATCACAGCGTATGGGCCTTGCAAAGCCGTTATTTTGCGCATCATGGTTATAACGTGCTGGCAGTCGACCTGCCCGGCCATGCCCGCAGCACGCAAGCCCCGCTGACCCAGATCGGCGCGCTCGCCGACTGGCTGATCGCGCTGCTGGACGCCGCTGGCATCGATGCCGCCATGCTGGTCGGCCATAGCATGGGCTCGCTGATCGCGCTCGACGCGGCCGCGCGTTATCCGTTGCGCGCCACCGCGCTGGCGCTGGTGGCGACCGCCTACCCCATGCAGGTCGCCCCCAGCCTGCTGGAGGCCGCGCTGCAACGCGAAGCAGAGGCGATCGAGATGATCAATCAATGGTCGCATTCGACCATCGCCGCCAAACCTTCGTTTCCGGGACCGGGCTTCTGGATCCACGGCGCCAACCAGCGACTGATGGAACGTGTGGGCAGCGATGCCGGCGCACGCCTGCTGCACACGGATTTTTCCGCCTGCAACGACTATGCGTACGGGCTCGAAGCCGCCGCATTGATTCGTTGCCCGACCCTCTTCCTGCTGGGTCGGCGCGACCAGATGACGCCGCTGCGCGCGGCCTTGTCGCTCTCCACCGCGATTGCGGCCAATGGCGTGCCGGTCGAGACGGTGCTGATCGATGCGGGGCACGCGATGATGGCGGAACAGCCGGATCGGACGCTGGACGCCTTGTTCGAATTCGCCCGTGATCATCGGCGCGACCATGTGTCGCAAGCTGTTCAGACCTGAACCATTCAGGGTAAGCCGCGCTGGCGCAGGCCGATTTTTCGCGGCATCATGGACTATCCCGTCCAACCGCTACGGAGGGGGATCATGCTGCATCTACGACACGCTCGCCACTCGGAACCCGGCCCACGCTACAGCAGTTTTGCCGAGTTCTACCCCTATTATCTGGGTGAGCACCAGAATCAAACCTGCCGCCGACTGCACTTTATCGGCTCGCTGGGCGTACTCGGTTGCCTGTCGATGGCATTCGCCACTACCGAATGGTTTTGGCTGCCGCTTGCGCTCGTATGCGGCTACGGCTGCGCCTGGTTTGGCCATTTCTTCTTCGAGAAAAACCGCCCGGCCACCTTCCGCTACCCGCTCTACAGTCTGCTCGGCGATTGGGCGATGTTTCGCGATATCTGTTGCGGCCGCATCGACTTCTGAACCCGCAATATTCAGTGCACGGTAACCGGCAGCGGCAGTGCGCCGGTTGCGGGTTGATCGAGCAACAAGACATCGGCCAACGTGCGCTCGCCGATGCAGCCACGCAGCGCTGCCAGCAGCACAGGCCCATCGAGGCGAGCCGGTGAGCGCACGATCTGATATTCCAGCTCGGTATGATCGAGCACAAAACGCTGGTACAGATCGTCCAGCTTGATCTGCGCCGGATTGGCCAGCAAGATCCAGTTCTCGGGCGCATTGGGCCGGCTCAAGCGCGCAATCCATTCGTCCTTGTCCAGCACCTTCAGCACGCGTCTGGCCGTATCCAGATCGCAGCGCAGCATGCGCGCCAGCACCATGGTGGAATAACCGGGTTCGCCGCGGTCGCGCGCCTCGCCCAACACAGCCAGCAGGTTGATTGCATCGAGAAAATCGCCGCCCGGGAAACGCTGGCGATGGAATTGCCCGATGCGGATCGCAGGCAGCAAAGCGGTCACAGTGGCGCCAATCAACGTAATGAACCACAACAGATAAACCCAGATCAGGAAAATCGGGACCGCGGCGAACGCGCCATACACAGCAGCATAGGACGGAAAACGTTTGATATAGAGGCTGAAGCCATGGCGCGCCAGCTCGAAGCCTATGCCGGCCAAAACGGCACCGACCAGCGCATCGCGCAGCTCCACCCGGGTATTCGGCAAATAGCTGTACAGCAGGGTATAGGCGGCAATCGTCAGCGGCAGCGCGGCGCTGGCCAAAAGCCAGCCCACCAGCGCCGGGGTGTGATTCGTGCCCGACAGCGCGAGCGACTCCGACAGCACATACGATGACGCCGACAGGCTGACGCCGACCAGCACCGGACCCAATGTAATCACGCCCCAGTAAATCACCACCCGCTGCGCCAGCGGCCGCGATTTACGCACGCGCCAGATCACATTGAAGGCCGACTCTACCGTCATCAACGTCATCACCGAAGTGATCACCAGAAAAAGCAAGCCGGCCGTGGTCAGGCCTTTGGCCTTGGCCACAAATAAATCCAGATATTTGAAAATCTGATTGCTGACTTGAATCGGCATCAGGTGATCGGCCAGAAACAACTGCATCGATACCTGAAACGAACTGAAGATGGGAAAGGCCGTGAAAATTGCAAAGGCGACCGTCACCAGCGGCACCAGCGACAACACCGTGGTAAAGGTCAAGCTACCCGCCACTTGCGGGATCCGGTCTTCGTTGATGCGGGTTGCCGTAAAGCGCAGCAAACGCTTCATGCGGTCGAAATCAAACGCGAACATCGATCACTACTCCAAGATGGCGCCGCCGCGTGCTCGCCCCGGATCCGGCCGACCCGGCGATCCCGTGCGCTTGAAGCGGCGAATCCGATCGCCCGGGTGCGCGGCAGCACATGCCCGGCGTTTATAATACCTGCTCATTTGATGGAACTTATGAAAGACATCCTGGTTCTCTACTACAGTCGTCACGGCGCGACGCGCGAGCTGGCCCTGGCGATTGCCGCCGGCGTCGATAGCGTCAGCGGCGCCCAAGCGCGTTTGCGTACCGTCCCCGCTGTCTCGACCGTGTGCGAAGCGAGCGAGCCGGAAATCCCGGTCGCAGGCCCGCCCTACGTCGAAAACAGCGATCTCGAAGAATGTGTCGGTCTGGCGCTGGGCTCGCCGACCCGCTTCGGCAATATGGCCGCACCGCTCAAATATTTCCTCGACGGCACCACGCCGCAATGGCTGTCCGGTGCCCTGGCCGGCAAGCCTGCCTGCGTGTTCACCTCGACCGGCAGCCTGCACGGTGGTCAGGAGAGCACTTTGCTATCCATGACCCTGCCGTTATTGCATCACGGCATGCTGATCGTCGGTATCCCGTATTCGGAACCCGTGCTGAGTACCACGCGTAGCGGCGGTACGCCATATGGTGCCTCGCATTTCGCGCGCACCGAACAGGGCAGCGGCGAAGCGCGCCACGGCCTGCTGACGCAGGATGAAAAAACCCTGGCGCACGCGCTGGGTGTGCGACTCGCGCAGATTGCGCTCAAACTTTCACACTGATATGGCTACCCCCACCGATTTCCTGAGTGCCTGCGCCGCCGCCATCGGCAGCGCCCACGTCTATACCGAGGCGCACGATACCGCCGCCTATCTGACGGATTGGCGCGGCCGCTATACCGGTCGCGCACGCGCCGTACTGTGTCCGGCCGACAGCGCCGAAGTCGCTGCCCTGCTGCGCATTGCCGCCGAATATGACATCGCACTGGTGCCGCAAGGCGGCAACACCGGTCTCGCTGGCGGCGCCACGCCGGATGAGAGCGGCGGGCAAGCCGTATTGAGCCTGAAACGTTTGAATCGCGTCCGTCATATCGACCCCATCAACCAGACCATCACGGTCGAAGCCGGTTGCATCCTGGCCGATGTACAACGCGTAGCGCGTGAAGCCGGCCGCCTGTTTCCCTTGTCGTTGGCAGCGGAAGGCAGTTGCACAATAGGCGGCAATCTGGCCACCAATGCCGGTGGCACCGGCGTGCTGCGCTACGGCAACGCGCGCGAGCTATGTCTGGGGCTGGAAGTGGTGACACCCGCCGGCGACATCTGGGACGGGCTGCGCGGCTTGCGCAAGGACAACACCGGGTATGACCTGCGCGATCTCTACATAGGCGCCGAAGGCACGCTGGGCGTCATCACGGCAGCCGTACTCAAGCTCTATCCACTGCCCGCCGCGCAAGTCACCACGTTGGCGGCGCTGGCTTCGCCAAGCGCAGCGCTGGCGCTGCTCGAACTGGCGCAACGCGTGACGGGCCCCTTGCTGACCGGCTTTGAGTTGATGTCGGATTTCTGCCTGCAATTGGTGGGGCAGCATTTCCCCTCCCTGCGCTACCCGTTTGCCGAGCGCCACGCGCAAGTGGTGTTGCTCGAACTGTCCGACAACGAGAGTGAAACCCACGCGCGCGTGCTGTTCGAGCAATTGATGGAAGCCGCGTTCGAACAAGGATTGGTGCTCGATGCCGTGGTCGCCGAGAATCTCGCTCAGTCGCGTGCGTTCTGGGATCTGCGCGAGCACATTCCATTGGCTCAGGCAGAAGAAGGCTTGAATATCAAACACGATATCTCGGTGCCGATCTCGCGGATTGCGCAATTCATCGAAGAGACCGATACCCTGGTCGCCGAGCACGCGCCCGGCGCGCGCATGGTCACCTTCGGTCATCTGGGCGACGGCAATCTGCATTACAACGTGCAGGCACCCGTCGACGGCGACCCCAAGCAGTTTCTGGCCGACTACCAGTACGCGATCAACCGCGTGGTCCATGACAGCGTGCACCGCCATCAAGGCAGCATCAGCGCTGAGCATGGCCTGGGCCAGTTGAAGGCCGGCGAAGCCGCGCGCTACAAGTCGCCCGTCGAACTGGCGCTGATGCAGGCCATCAAGCAGGCGCTCGACCCGCGCGGTCGCATGAACCCCGGCAAGGTGCTGGACCGGCAAGACGCATAAGACGCGCCGTGCGGCCTTGGCGCTAGGTCGACAGTCCGCGCGAAAGCGCGGAAAATGTCGCTTGTTGCAGTGCGTGCGGGCGCAGCTTGCCCTCGCGCGCCCCAATCTACCGGTTTGACCGTGCCCGGCCGTCAGGGGCACGCCGGATACCCGCTTCAAAGGAAACGCTGATGTCTACTTATATCGTATTGGGAACCGGAATCGGCATCGCGGTGCTGATGGCACTCGCCAGCCTGATCCAAGCCGCGCGCGAAGAACGCCGCCGCAACGAGCGGGAAAGTCAGGAAGGTCATCAATAAACTGGATAGTCTGCGGCAGCAGCCGCTCCCACGCCTGACTCCACTGCCGCATCCATCTGAGCCGCGACCACGCGGACTCAAGCGTGGCCTGCGTTAGACCGCTATCCGGGTATCCAGATTGTCGAGGAACATCTGGAAGTCATTGGCCGCCAGCGGCCGCGACAGGAAATAGCCCTGCACCTGGTCGCACTGCAATTCATTGAGCTTGTTCAACTGGGTATCGGTTTCGACACCCTCGGCCACCACATCCATCTTCAGTGAGTGTGCCAGCGCGATAATCGCGGATACGATCGAATAACCTTCGTCGCCACTGATATCGAGGCCATTGGTAAAGAAGCGGTCTATCTTCAGTTGCTTGACGCGGAAATTCTGCAGATAGGCCAGGCTGGAATAGCCTGTGCCAAAGTCGTCGATCGCAATTTCGAAGCCGAACGCGTGGAAGTCGCGGATGATCTCCGCAGTGCGTTCGGCGTTTTCCATCGCCACCGTTTCGGTGATCTCAAACATGATCTGACTGGGACTGACACCGGCTTCCGTCACGGCCCGGTTGATGTTGCGCGCCAGATCGGCATGACGCAACTGCTGCGGTGATAGATTAATCGCCACCTTCACCAGCGGCAGGCCGTTGCCCGCCCACACCTTCATATTGCGGCACACCTCGGCTATCACCCAGTAGCCGATCGCGATGATCTGACCGGAACGCTCGGCCACCGGAATGAAGTGCGCCGGCGAAACCAGGCCCATCTCCGGATGTTCCCAGCGTATCAGCGCTTCCGCACCGACCAGTTGCTGCCCCACGCCGCTGAATTTGGGCTGGAAATGCAGGCGCAATTCGTGATTCTCGATGGCCGCGTACAGACCCCGCTGTATGTCCATCGCAAAGCGCGCACTTTCGTTCATATAGGCTTCGAACATGCGGTATGTATTGCGCCCGGACTCCTTGGCCGTATACATTGCCGCATCGGCGTTCTTCAGCAACTCATCGACATCGGCGCCATCGCGCGGGTACATGGCGACACCGATACTGGGCGTCACATGCATGGGCGTATCGTCGACCTGCAGATGATCCTGCATCTTGTGCAGAATCTGCTCGGCTGCCCGCATCGCATCGTCGGGCGTGCTGACATGCTCCAACACAATCACGAATTCGTCGCCGCCGATGCGGGCCACCATGCTGTGGGCCGGCACCAGGCGCAGCAAACGATCGGCACAGGCTTTCAGCAGGCTATCGCCGACCGAATGCCCGAGCGAATCGTTGATGGTCTTGAAGCCATCCAGATCCATAAACAGCAAGGCGAATACCTGCTGACTGCCCCGGCTGCGCGCGATCGCGCTTTCGAGGCGCGCCGCCAATGTGGTGCGGTTCGGCAATTCGGTCAGCGGATCCAGCGTCGCGAGCCGAATCAACTGGTCGTTCATCCCGTCCAGGGCAAGATTGAATTCGACTTTCTGGCGCCGCACAAAGCGGGTCAGCAACGATGCCAGCAAGCCGCTGATCAGGATGGACAGAGTCATGCCCGAGACTGCGAAGGGCAGCCAACTGACGCTGCCACTGGCTGCCGCACGGCAGATGGAGCCGGCGTCGACATGCACGCCCGCCATGGCGCTGTAATGCATCCCTGCAACCGCCCCACCCATGGTGCAGGCGGTTGTGATGCGGCGCGCCAGTGGCACACCACTGGCGTTGGTCCAGTGGCCTTGTACCTGATGCGGAGCCCGATACGTGTCGCGGTGCATCAACCCCAGCGCAAGCGTGGAACCCGCCACCGCGATCACGGCTGAGACCAGGAACCATATCGGTTGATAGCTGAGATCGGGGTCCATGCGCAGCGCCGCCATGCCGATATAGTGCATCGTGGTCACACCGATGCCCATCAACAAACCGCCGGTCAGGAGCTTGATACGGCTCAGCCCCTCTTGCATCACCACCCGCAGCGCAAAGTAAGCGCCGACGACGGCCACCGCCAGGGACAGTCCAGTGAGTTGAACGTCGTAGCCCAATTCGATCGGCAGCGTGTACGCGAGCATGCCGATGAAATGCAAGGCCCAAGCGCCCGCCCCCAGCAACAACGCCGTGCCGGCGAGGCAACGGGCACGCACCGTGGCATCGGGAAAGGCGAAAAAGTGATCGGAAAGTTCAAGAACCGTATAGGAAGCCAATACGGCGACGGCTATCGACAGCAGGACGAGGAATGGCTGATAAGTACCGTGCATGACTCAATGAGCGGGCGCTTATGCTACGCCTGTTATAAAAAGGCAGCGCACGTGCGCTGCCCTGAAATTACGGTACATCGGGAAACCGAAAAAGCGCCGGACTTAACGTCCGACCAAAGTGCCATACAATATAACAAGATCGTAAGCCATCTGTCATGAAAAAAGTATCGGGGACAACCGCAAAGTATGCGGTTCCATGCTTTTGCATGCGTATGCATCACACTTCGGGCTGGCATTGCCACGCGGTCGTGTCTAGGCGATACCGCCCCAGGTTCACGCAGCAGCACCTGGCCAGCTGCAAATCCCGTTTCAGATCAGCGCCTTAACGAATTGTACCCGGCACGCCAAGGCAGACACGTGCAGGCCGCATGCGGCAAGTCACGCGCATGGCGTCGTTAGAATGAACTCTCCAAAGGTTCGTGCAGTCGAACGCCTGATTGCTTAAATACCGGTCTGGCCCACGTATCCAATACAGTGCCGCCACCGTGCTACTCGGGCACCGCGCTTGCACCTACCGCAGCGATGACCGAATCAAAAATTTCACTGGATTCATCACACGGTAACGTAGCGCAATCAAACTGTATTTTTTGCCGTTGCGGATATTCGTAGAATGCGTCGTACACAAGCCATCGTTGGCGCCGGGAGTGAGGAATGCTGAGCCCACATGAGATTGCCACCTTGATATTGGTGACCCGCTCGCCCGAGCAAGTGGAATTATCGCGGGCCGACCTGCTCGCCTTGCGCGACAAGCGCTTGGTGCAATTGGTCTGTGTGACTTCGGGTTTGATCCTGCCCTTCGTGACCCCCGTGGGTCATGCGCTGCTGGTGGCGCTGGGGCAGTTGTAGACAGAAAAACCAGCAAATAACCGGGGCTAGAGTCCCGGTCGGATTTAGCGTGCGCGCTCAGCGTGCGTCAACGGCGGCTTCCTCGTCGGTCTGCCACATAAAGCTGCCGGAAAAACGACTCCAGGAATTGGTATTGGTGCTCAAGGTACCGATGCGTTGATGCACTTCACGTACTGCGGCATCGAGCGATTCATCGATGGCCTTGGCTTGTCCATCCACCACGATCACCCACTTCCCGTGCTGACGCGTCACGCGCAGACGGCCGTCTTCCATCCCATCGGAAAACCAGCGCCATACTTCGGCATCGGCCAGATTGGCTTGCGCAATCGCAGCCAGCCGCGCCGAGTCCGACGCATTGTCAACAAAACCCCGGGAGCTTACGAAACACGAGTCGGCTAATTTGAGCATCTCGGACACCTCTTCGAACACGGCTAGGAATCACACGACATGGCCTGATAGACCCTCAGGTCTGCGCCTCGCGCCATCTCGGCGTACGCGGCAATCAGGATTTTAGCGCACCGCCCGCACTGGATTGGTGCGATTTCCCGGACACACCGTTGCTGAATGTCGAGCAATCGGC
>Ga0116226_10005364_pt1 | contig 11442 bp, 7 predicted proteins | sample S1TSphfallax_FD_89692 | JGI IMG/M metagenome (GOLD analysis project Ga0116226, IMG submission 89692) | Host-associated microbial communities from peat moss isolated from Minnesota, USA - S1T2_Fa - Sphagnum fallax MG | ecosystem: Host-associated > Plants > Peat moss > Unclassified | place: USA... | reverse complement strand
TTTAAATCTAATAAAATAACGATCGATTTCCATTCATATTTAGAAATGATTTAAGGGGGCCCCCCTCAGAAACGAACTTTGTTATTTTTCGTCTGATTTCACCAAAATTTTTGGAGGGTATTGGTCTTGGCTAGGATAGATTATGGGTGAAATATCTCCCCCAAACTTCAATATACTGACGAGTTATAGTCAATTTATTGGTAAAAAGTACTCTGTACGCGGGTAGGGTTTTCACCGTAAGGACTAGGAGCCAAGAGGCCGGGTTGGTTTTAGATTGTAGAGTGCCCCTAGAGCTAGGTCGTGACAAAGCCCGATTTTTGAATTTTTCTTCGTTTGTTTTTCAAAAACCCTTTTTTCAAAAATTCTTGAATTCATGACCAAAAAAATCACTGATCAAAATGAAAGATGTACGTTTTTTATTTCAGCAAAAGAGAAATTCGAAAATCCGGCTCTATGACGACCTAGCTCTACCTGTATACTATATAATAAAAAAAAATTAGCACATCTATACTGAGTCGTTATTAAGAAAACCTTCCCCGCGTACAAGGTACTTTTAACCAATGAATTGACTATAACTCATGAATGTCAAGAGATTTAGGGGCGATATTTTAACCATAGTCTATCTTAGTCCAGAATAGCATTCTCTGAAATTTTAGTTGAAAATGGATGAAAAATAAAAAAGTTTATTGCTGAGGCAGGGGTCATAAAAAAGTTTATTTCTGAGGAGGGGGGGGGGCCCTTAATCAGTATGCAGAAACCTGACTGGCAGAATTTTTTGTGTCTAGAGAAAATTGATTTCACCTATCACATTTCACGCAATTAGGAGGTAGCAGTTCCATATCAGCTCTTTTCAAAGAACTGTTGCATCAATTCTTGTGCAAGGAACTGATTTGTTCGAACAGTTCTTTGAGAGGAACTAATCTATTCCAACGATTCCTTGACCCCAATATCCTGTTATAAATTTCTCGCAAATTGCGCCATTTATGGAAATATTGATGCGTAGACTCAAAATACGATCTCAAAGTTCTTATTACAAGAACTTTGAAACCGTATTTTGAGTCTATACATCGATATATACATAAATTGCACATTTTGCGAGAAATTTATAACAGGTTATTGAGGCCAAGGAACCGATTGCAGTTATTAGTTTTCTGAAGTTGCGAGATCGATTTTTTCGTCTTTCCATGAATATTTATATAAGAAGGTTGAAATCGTAATTTGAGTCTATGCATCGATATTTACATAAATTGCGCAATTTGCGAGAAATTTATAATAGGTTATTGGGGTTAAGGAATCTATTACGGTTATCAGTTTTCCGAAATTGTGAGATCGATTTTTTCATCTTTCCATAAAGATTTATATAAGAAAGTTGAAATCGCATTTCCAGTCTATGCACCAATATTTACATAAATTGCGCAATTTGCGAGAAATTTATAATAGGATATTGGGGTCAAGGATTCGTTGGAATATATCACTTTCTCTCAAAGAACTGTTGCAACAGTTCTTTGGTAGGAGCTGATATGGAACTGTTATCCCAGTAGTAGGAAGCGAGTATCAGGTTGAAGAAGCTCATTTCACTATTTGGACATGAATATTTACAGAGAAAACAACCTATTTGAGAAAAAGTAGAAAGGAATAAAAGTCTCCAAATCTATTTGGAGGGTTTGTATCCTGAGAAAACAAATCCAAACCAAATCTACAAATCCTTGAGAGTCCAAATCCGAGATGCAAATCTTATATCGGACCCCAAATCCCAAATCCAAATCCAATTGAGACTTTCCAAATCTAGACCCCCAAATCCAAACCGATATGCAAATCCCACCAACAAACTCAAACCCAAATCCAAATCTCTAAGGTTTGATGCCGAATACAAATCTTTCCTGAGATTTGGTGCATCCCTAGGTAGGGGCAACGCCATATGCAGAGAACGTAGTGTATCGTGTTAGACGAGGATCAAAAATGAAAATACATTCTTATTGGATCGAGCAGTATCTGGAATAGTCAGGACTTTGGAAGCTCTCAATCTAGCCTGACAGAGGTTTCCGCCTCGAGCTATCAGTCATAGATTCTTTTATGTTAGGAGTTCAGCTATTCATGTTATTTCGACTTTGAGCTCTCCGTTAATCAGATTTCTTTAGTGTCTACAAATTGTGATTTCACCGTGGTATGTGATGAACACCATTGCTGATTGTTGTGGTATCTGCATGAATCAATTGATGTTAGGAACTTGTGAGGTTCCGTATTTTATAGCGAAAATAGGTACTTCTCGACAGAGTAATGGTTTCAGTATGGTGGGTGATGAAGAGCATTGTGTATCATGATAAACTCCCGATGAAATTATCTTCAGACCCTCAAAGTGCTCTCGTGATTTCAAGGCTTTAAAGTGGGAAGCTTGATTCTCGTAATATGACCTTTCATCGCAAAATAGTAAATGTTGTGCTTAAGTGTCATAGATATTGTAGAAATGTTAGGACAGGGGCTGTCTTACGTAAACGTTTCTCAAAGATAGATAAAACTGTTACCACTTGATGAGTCTCCGTGAAAACGTGTAGAACCGAAAGATAGTGGACTTTTTCTACTGATGAAAGTATTGATACCTATCGGTCATATCAAACAAAGGAGATACAGGATTCACTAGTTCAGGTAATGCGAACAACAAGAATCTAGTAACATGCCACATATCGAACAGAGATTCTATGCAAGAATATTCAGTCACCGGATGCAGACTGTCGGAAATGACTTTGTTCGAATTGCGATCAAAATGTTTTGTATCGTATATCGATGAGTTCCTATGGCACTATACCATCTAGAATGCTGGTCTGCAGTTTCTGGAAGTTTTTTGAATGTTCTTATTTTATTAAGCATGGAACGAGTTAGCAGTCAATAAATGAATTATACAGCGCGTTTTCACAGATGTCTTCAGTCCCTCCAAAAAATACTACAAAATACGAAAACTAAGTATCGCATCAAATGATATCTATATTTTCACGCTACAGCGAGCAGTCGGGAGTGGCGGACCGTAGGGACGCCGACGACCGACTGTGAGCTGCCATTCGTCTCTACTTTATAAAATCAGAAAAGAAATTCGAAAGATGCAGTCATTTTACAAAATGTCATTTATGACAATATTATGCAGTTCGTTTGTTTACGCTTTTTTGTGCTAAGATAGTTCTCGAAATGGAATTCAACACGGTGTAACAGATGATAATTAGATAGTATTCAGTCGAGGGTCAAGGGAGTCGTAACGACGACCGTTACTTGTTTTTTCTACTCGTAACCAATTAAAAGTAGCCACGATTTCGATCTTTTATATTTCCTTGTACACAGAGGGTGCTATTTGTTGGTAAAAACAATCCGGGTCTAGACCCGGACCCGGACGGGTTCGGGTCCGGGTCTAATGAATTCTTTTTTTCTCGGGTCTGGGCCGGGTCCGGGTCCAAAAAAACATGGTCTCGCAGCTCTCTAGTCTAAGTTGTGAAATAAAATTCTCATTTATAATAAACAATTGATAAATATTATTCAAAATATAAGTTTCTAAATCTATTGATTAATAATATATCGAAATATCATAATTTGTCTTTATTGAATATGTTTTCAAAAAGTACAAACGAATGGATGCTACTGGAATAAACATAAAGGCGACATTTACCAATATTTTATTCATCAGAATCATTTGACGACGAGGAAGAACTAAAATAAAAAGAAACTTTACAATTATCTATGCAGATAAACCAGGAAACTGATGATTTAAATAATTGAAATGATTTTAGGAAATTTATCTGCAATTTATGTTCGAATTTCACAAAAACTGCCGATAAATGTCAATCTTTTCTTTTTAAACATGAAATTTTTTCATTTACCTCGAGTTAATTTCTACTTGACCAGTTAAAAATGAATTTGTTGGAATGAGTGATAAGCATTTATGTAAATTTTCCACATTGAAAGCATCGAGTGTTTTTCTTATCATATCAATTTCCTTTTGATTACTAATCCAAGTAAAATGTTCTTCATCTGAATAATTCATATTAAATTCCATATACGCTAAAAGTAATTTATTCCCATTTATGTCGAAATATAATTCCAGTTTTCCTTGTTTGATCAACGAGTCATATTCGAATTCAACATAAGGTACTTCAGAAAGTGGAGTTTTATCTATTAAAAAAATAATTCAAAGAAAAAATTACTTATTACTTTCTTCAAATTTTTATTTTCAAATGAAGAACATCAACAAACTTTATGAAGCAAATGTAATTTAAAAATTAATCTTTTCAAACAGAATTTCTACTTTAATGCTCATGGGAAAGTAAAAAATTATTTTAAGTTTTACAACTACATTCTCATCTTCATCATTCTTAATCATCATACGTACCAAGAGCAGCTTTATCTTCTTCAGCAGTTGGCCAAGCAAATGTAACTGCCTTTATCACTGTTGTATGATAAACAAGTTTTTCAAACAAACACAGCAATTCGGTGTTATTGAATGATTTAATTTCATTATGTAATGAATGATATGGTTTCATCAAAAGAAAAAATGCGTTTCGTTCAGCCGATCTACTTTTGTTTGTACCACCTCCGACAAATAATCTCAACTCCTGGAGATCTTGTATCTTCACGTCCAATTCACCTGCTTCTTTTAAATGTGTCTTGAGATATTCGACGAAATGTTGTAATATATCAACCAAAAGTATCGTGGAGCTTTTATATTTATCCATTGGAAATGCACTATGATGCAAATATGAAAATTCCACATCTTTGTGTAAGCCATGTATCAAATAAAATAAACATGTAAGCAGCGGATCGGTGCTAATTGTAGAAACAGATAAACCTTGACCTTCGATAGGAACATGTACATGACCAGCAACCATTTTCTAACAAAAATCAAACATATTCAATTGATATTAAATAAAATTGAAACAACTATATCTAACTTAAACTTATGATTAATAGGATTTTCTCTTTCATGATCTAATTGAATCATTTTTTTCTCAAATAAACCGATAACTCATGACTTACAATATAAGAACCAGGGTTGCCAGGTCGAAAACTCAAAAATCAGAATTTTTTTTTTCAAAATCAGAAAACCATCAGAATTTTTTTTGGCAAAATCAGAAGAATCAGAAAAGTCGGTTTTTGAAAAACCTAGTGGTTATTATGGTATCACGTTGGTACAAGATGCTCTATTCAATCGCTGTTCATTAATTCATATTTCATTTCCGAAGATATTTCGCTATAAAAAAGCATTCAGTAGCTGACTGTATAACTTCGACACTACCAATCATCAATAGAGAGAAAAGATGGTGCAATATTAAATTATTATAGTAATGGATTATGATAAGATTTAATTTCGCTAAAAAAGCTGTGATATGATTTAGAAAAGTTCAAAATTCAGGAGAAAAGCAGGGAAAATTATCAAAAACAGGAAAAATCAGACGAGAATGCGAAAATCAGAAAAAATCAGACTGTCAGAAGGAAATCAGAAAGGCGTCCAAATTTCAGACACTGTCCTGACTTTTGAGACAATCTGGCAACCCTGATAAGAACACTCACTGGAAACGTCTTGAACAAATATGGCTGCTTACAACTTGCGGATTTGCCATCATCTACGGAGCCAGTTGGTAAATGACACATTAATTTTCTTTTATAATTATCATACTAAATCAAATAAGAACAATATATAAAATATAATTACAAGAGAAAAAAATGATTCAATCCCACCTTAATAAACGATTTTTCTTCATTAACTTTATATCTATGAACATAAGGAGATATAATTAAGACAATTGGACACGGAAACACATCAGGAAATGATTGAGAAACAAGTTCAACAACATGTAACTGGAATTTATCATCAAAATCATTAATTTTTAATAACCAATAATTTCTTAAATGATTTTTTCCTGCCTAAATTAAAGAATAATTTATTATTTCCTTATCATCTTTACCAAAAAGAAATACAAACTTCTTCTTTAAGATTTAATATACATAATGATTCTAATTGATTTTCATTCATATGTTGAAGCATATTGAGATGTCCAGATATTTCTAAATAATAACATTTTCCACTATCAGAAAATCTAAATAAAATAAATGTCCAAAGAAATTATTTGAACACAAAAACTTCATTAAACAAACCCCATCCAAGATAATTTTGCATTAGATCTTAATGGTAATGGACCAGTTAATTTATTATTATTTTTAATATCCAATAGAATATAAGACATTCCATGTTCATCATTTTGAAGATCTAAAAAATGAAAATAAAAGAATTTTTCAATCATTAATTAATTTCGAAGATATGAAAAACCTTTTGTTATCGAATGATAAATAATCCATAATTGATTATGAAAAATAGACATTGAAATTATTGAACCTTGAAGACGAAAAAATCGTTGTTGAATACCAGATAAATCCATAAATTGAATAATTCTTTGTGATGTGGCAATAACAAGAAAATCTTCACCTAAACGAACTAATTCAATTTGATTATTTTTTTCTGTGTGTAATGTCCATTGTTGTGTTTCTGAATCTGATGATCGATATACATTACAATATAATATTTTTTTTTGTGATGAAGCAAGAACAATTGCTGATGAAGATAAATCACCAACTGTATATTGATTTGTTTTATTATCGATTGTTATTGGATTATGATATGATGTATCATGGAATGAAATTTGTATTTGTTCATTATGACAAATAATTGTACCAATATTATTCCAGAGAAGAAATCGATTTTTAAGATGTTTTGGTGTTGATGTTGATTGAAATGATTCTTGTAATTCAATTGATTTTGTTTCGGTTGTCATTGATGACTTACGTCCAAACGATCTAGGAATTGCATCTTTATATTCATGAACTATCCCTTCGTCATTAGAAATCGATTGAGAATCTAAAAATATTACTTGTTAATATGAAAGAAAAACAGGATTGAGTTGAATTACCTTCATTATACGTTGTTATTTTGTCAATTTTTGATCTAAAATCTAATTTATCTGATGGTGTTGATGTTCGTTTTGAAAGATATTCAGACACATCAACATGAGCATATTCACCCTAAATAAATAATTGTTGTAAATAAAAATAATGAAAAAAATATATGAAAACTTACAGCCATTGTTACACATGTAAATTTATATGACTTGATTGGATTCCAAACTAATGAACAAACAGCATACTTTGATGAATAACTTTAGAAAAAAAAGAAAATAATAACAATAACAAAATGAATTTTTTTTAAAAGATAATTTGATTTACTTCATATAAATATCAAAAGTTAAACGATTAACAATTGATAATTGTCCATTAGTATAAGCAACAATAAATAATGTTTCACATGATGAATAACGAATTAAATTCACAGACTTAAATGAAAAAGAAAAAAAAGATATAAGTTTTAAACTGGCTTGTGAACGGTCATTTTGAAAAAAAGAGGAGAGGAGAGGATTTTATAAATTTTTTTTGAGAGGACTAGTGTTAAAAAAAGAGGATTGTTTTCCAGTCGAAAAGTGCATCGTGGATCTCTATGAGTTGGCTTGTAAATGGCAGTTTTCGAAAAAAAGATATGAGGACAGAGATTTCAGCGAAGTATTTTACAGGATCAATGGTAAAAAAGGAGAGATAACAGAGGACTTGGTCTTTTTCCGTATCATTCGTACTGTAGATTGCTGGATATGTCAGTGTCTTTTTCTAAAATAATAACCACACTTCTTTAAGACTCTCAATCAATTCATTGGCTTCTGCTATATAAAAATTACACTTGGCATGAACCGCACTACTATTTGTACCAGATGTGCTGCTAAAAGTTGAGAATATCATATTGTAGTTTCAAAACATTGAAACCCGAAACTCGTAAGATTTGGCTACACTTCAGAACGTCAAAAAGTATTACTTGACTTTAGTATCGACCTCAACTATATTTATAAGCCTTCATCCATCCTCAGCGATACCTAAAAAAAAGTACGTGATACAGGGTGAACATTGGAGGGGTCGCTATGGAAGTCTCAACAGAAGGCAAGCAAACCTACCTAGATAAACCATTTTTCTTACGATTTTCACATGCGCATACCTCGAGATGTGACCTGATTTCTTGACTTTCTTGCTCAAGTTAGTCAAGTAATTCATGCGCATGGAAAAAAAGTTCGACTAGGGCTGTCAACTTCGCTGAGGAAAAGCGAAAATGCGTCATGTTGAGAACTGGGACACCAGACAGACTAGGTTTCGGTCGGGACATACCTGATAGTATTGTATGTATGTGTCTTCAGAATTGCTATACGATAAATCGTCACAGTACCCAGGCAGCTAGAGATGTCGGTAACGCTCGAATTTTATCTCAAAATGAAACGTTCTACATAGATTTAAAATCTGCGTAAAATTTCGGTCGGAAACTGCGCTAATAACCGAGTTTCGCAAGAGTTTGTCTGGTTATTTTAGGATTTTAGACAATGTTTTGTAATAAAAATATGAATAGTAGTTAAAACGCTGTTGAAACTCGATTATTTGCCCAAAGTCTGACCAAACTGTATTCATATTTTTTACCTGTATAGATTGTTCGGTTTTTGGATAAAACTCGTACTTTATCGACATATCTGTCTCTACTTCATTTAGTTCTAACCGTAATGATAGTGCAACTTGTCCTTTATGTGCCGCCAATCACTGAAAAAGTAAATTTCTACTTGAAAATGGTAAACATTTACGAATTATTCTTGTAAAGTGACAAAAAAGAGGAAAAAGAGGAATAATCAGCCAAAAAGAGGAGAAAGAGGATGGGTTTTGAAAAAAAGAGGAAAGAGAGGAAAAAGAGGATCATTCACAACCCAGGTTTTAAAGGAAAAATAAGAAACAAACTTGTTTAATTAAATCATTTTCATAGATTTTTTTTCTTGTCCATTTGTCATATTCATAAAACTCAACAGTATTTTTTACTGGAATGGCTAACATCTAAAGAAAATCTCTTATTTTTATATACATAAATTACAAATAAATATTCATCTTACATCATCAATTCTATTCCAATCAACTTTTACTAAAGAAATAGCCGTTCTAAATTAAAAAAATTGAATAAAAATATTTTGAAATTCTCCAAGAAAATCTTACTCAATATGATCAGATATTTCAATAAGATTTAATTGTTTAATTAATATTTGTTTATCAATATTAAATATTCGAATGAAACCATCACAACATGATGTTGCCTTAAGGGAAAAGAAAAAAAGTGTTTTTTTTTCATTTCAATAAAAAGATTATTCTCTTACGAGCCATCGTTTATCATCATAAACATTTAATGAAAGAATTGATCCTTGATGATCATGAAAATATTTGATTTGATTTGAATTATCGTTAAAATTAATCATTGCAACTTGAAAATCTTTTGTACCAATAAATAATAATGAATTTGATAAATAAAGTGTTGATACTGATTTTGTAAAATGAACAAGACTTTCTAATGAATTACCATGTGAAATTGATCGAACTTCAAGTTCATTTTGATGTGTTCCAACAAAAATACGATTTTCCTTTAAAAACAAAAACGAAAAGAAATTATTTAACATTTTTTTCTAATATTTACATAAACTGTTAAACAAAAACATTGATCAGCACAATGAATATATTTAACTTCATTAGTTTTTGTATTGAATAAATGAATATCTCCATCTTGTCCACAAGTTAGAAAATAACTAAAAAAAGAGTATTTATTTTAAGGAAAAAAAAAGAATTTTATTTTATATAAACCTTCCATCTTTTGTATAACAAATATCAGTAAAACCACTGATTGAATGAGTAGGAACGACAGGTAATAGCATTTGAAGTGTAAACTAGAAATAAAATTAAAAAGAAATAATAAAATTAGTTAAGATAATTCCCTTATGATTTAAATAAAATAAGGAAAAATGAGAAGAAGAAGAAAACAAAAGAAATCTTTATTTGTGTTCGTATCTATTCGTTTTTCAGTCACACCTCTTTCGAAAGAAAGAAAAGAAAGAAAATAGTAATAGTAGTAGTAGATAATAGTAGATTAACGTAAACACACATTTAGTTCGTTTTTATTATTATTCTTCTCTATGATCTTTATATAAGAAAGAAAAGGAAAATTTATTTCTGAATGAATAGATAAACGAAAACATTTTTCAGAAATATAAAAGTCGTCTAGACCACGATAAATAAGATTCATTATACTATAGAAAAATAATTTTTTTTTCTTTTTTTATATAATTAATAAAATAAATCATTGATAAGTTTTACTTTGTTTTTGATAAGATCAACAGTATAATCATTTTTATATTGTTAAAGGACGAGGGACGTTTTGGGGTCAAATCGGCCCAATTAGAAAACATAGGCAGTTTGACTTGAAACTTTCAGGGATTGAAGATCTCGAAGTTATTATTTACTTCTGAAAATTTCAACTCGATCGGTCAAACTTTTGGTGTACTTTGGTACTCACCGAAACATGCTCCATTCTGACTAGTGGGAATGAAAGAATTATCCGTTTTTCAAAGACTTTTTACATGCTTTGATGGCCAGTTTACATACCATTCGATAGAGAATTTAATTTTGAACAAAACTGTATACATATCTTCGAAAAAAATCCAAAACTGATAACAAAAAGTACCAATTACCATAGCCTGGTGTGATGTATGGGCCACCCTGGAATCTTGTGCACCCTGGTTCTCAGCAATGGCTCGTAGACCCAGAGCCATTTTTGCAGCACGGATAGCAAATATCAAGAGCTACAAAACTGCACCAATAAGTGGCTGCAAAAAACCTGCCCTGGGTATCATTGCCTATGATATACTGTGAAAATGTGCATAAAACTATCTTCAAGTGAACATTGCGCACCCTGGTTCTCAGCAATGGCTCGTAGACCCAGAGCCATTATGGTAGCATCGATAGCAAACATGAAGAGCTATAAAATAAGAAAGACTAAAGTCTATGGAAAAGTTGTCTCGGGTCTGTTATCCAGAAGATACTATTAGAAACTACTGAAGATATTGTATGATTGGTATAACTCGACACCTGTTGTCTCTATCACTTTTGTCAAAACTTAACTGGTTTGCTACGTGACGCTTACGTAAAGAATGGTGTAAAAGGATTATATTTAGAAGACCTGTGTTCAAATATTATCCGATGATGTCCTTTGCTTTCATAGCGAATGATTAGATCACGATAGTCAAGAGTGGATGCTTTTAGGTTATTCAGTCTTCAAAATTTAATTTTCAAGATCCTGTCAGGAACCTAGCAAGAATGAATGAAATGGTTCCCTCAAGTTTTTAGCTAGGTTCAATTCAGGATCCTTTCGAGATTTGTAAATCGATAGATCACAACAAAATTTCAATAACAATGGTGAGCAAAATCTTAACAAATTAAATAGAAGAATTTTTCAAGATGTTATTGTGCTTTAGTCCGAAACTCGCCGAAATTTATAAGAACTAAATAATCTATTGGCAT
>Ga0116226_10005363_pt1 | contig 11442 bp, 5 predicted proteins | sample S1TSphfallax_FD_89692 | JGI IMG/M metagenome (GOLD analysis project Ga0116226, IMG submission 89692) | Host-associated microbial communities from peat moss isolated from Minnesota, USA - S1T2_Fa - Sphagnum fallax MG | ecosystem: Host-associated > Plants > Peat moss > Unclassified | place: USA... | reverse complement strand
TGGTTTGCGTACTCGATAACCACGCCGAGGCCGATCTCACGCGCAGCTTTGAGTGTCGATCCAAGCACCCAGACGCCGGGCGAGTTCATCTCGACCATCGCGTCGACACGTTCGGCAACGCTCAGCGCGATCGTCTCGACCGGTTGCGGATTGGGCACCGGGTTGCCGTCCATCGCGACGATATGAAATCGATGCCCCGGGAGCGACAGGACGACATTCTCGGTGCCGCTCGCATTCAGCAGCCGGAAGAGAATGCGTTGGCCTGCGCGCACGCGGATCGGTTCGCCGAAGCCGAGCATGTGCGCGTTGATGGTGGCGTAGTTGTAGCCGACGTCCGAGCCGGAGGTCTGGGGGACGTTCTGCGAGTCGCGGCGCATCGTCTCGACCATGGGGACAAAGTGACCGCCCCAGTGATGAATCGCCAGGTTGACTTCCTGATCGTAGCGGCCTGGATCCGGGACGCCGTCGACGAGCAGGAATCCGAACTGACCGGAGTAGCCTGATGCGGTGAGGTCGTCCATGGCCATCGCGTGGCTGTGATACCAGCGGGTGCCCGATAGCTCGGGGGTCAGCTCGTAACGCAGCGTGGATCCCGGCTTGATGAGCGCGGACCCCTCTTCGACCGCCCCGTCGTTCAGCGGGTCTGTGCGGAGGCCATGCCAGTGGACGAGATCGTCGCGGTGCGAGGCATTTGTAACATCGATGCTGACAGGCCTGCCTCGCTTCAGACGCAACACCGGGCCGGGAACCTGACCGTTGTAGGCGACTGTCGATACCGAGATGCCCTTAGCGATCTGAAGGCTGCAAGGCTCGATGCGCAGCTTGAGAGTCTGCTCGCCTGGCTTCTCAATCGCTGCACTACGCGCAGACGGCAGCGCAGCGGCGGCGGCAGATGCCGTTGCGAGACCCAGAAATGTTCGGCGGCTTGTCGACATCCAGATCATTGTTTCAGTACTGAAGCAGAATAGTACTGAGGCAAAATGGACTTTCCGTCCATTTTGTTAGAAAGTTCCCCCAAGGCAGACGCGAGCTGTCCGTCAATATGAAACGATGGACGCGTAGGGGAACGCTAGCACAGACTGGAGGCCACCGATGGAAGTTACCGCAGGCCCGGCGGGCTTGGAAGGCCGCGTACGATACGTCAAGACGCCAAAGCGCAGCTCGACCACGGACACGGGCGAGGTGGCTGCGCTGGTCGCCGATATCCTGCGCGGGGTGCGAACGCGCGGCGATGCCGCTGTACGCGAGTACTCCAGCCGCTTTGACCGCGTCGAACTGGACCAGTTTGAAGTCTCGGCAGCCGATCGCGCCTCCGCAGTCTCGGCAGTGGACCCGCAGACGCGCGCCGACACGGAATTTGCGATCGAGAACGTGCGCCGATTTGCCCAGGCGCAGCTTGCGACCATTCTGCCGCTTGAGATTGAGCCGCTGCCCGGCCTGCATCTCGGCCACCGGGTCATCCCGATCGAGCGCATCGGCGCTTACGTGCCCGGCGGCCGCTTTCCTCTGCTTTCTGCGCCCATCATGACCATTGTTCCGGCCAAGGTGGCGGGCTGCGATCAGGTCGTCGCCTGCCTGCCCCCGCAGGCGCACAGCGCGATGATCGCCGGCTGCCATCTCGCGGGCGCAGACCGCATCTTTCGCATTGGCGGCGCGCAGGCGATTGGCGCGATGGCCTATGGCACCGGGACCGTGCCCCAGGTGAATAAAATTGTGGGCCCGGGCAACGCCTTCGTCAATGAGGCCAAGCGTCAGGTCTTTGGACCGGTCGGCATCGATCAGCTCGCCGGGCCATCCGAGATATTCGTCGTTGCTGACAGCACCGGCGACCCGGAGCTGATCGCCGCCGATCTGCTGGCCCAGGCCGAGCACGATGTGCACACGCGTGTAGGTCTGATCACGACAGACGTTGCGCTCGCGGAGGCGACGGCGCGCGAAGTCTTGCGGCAGTTGGAAACACTCGCGACGGCCAAGATCGCCGCGCAAAGCTGGGATGACAATGGCGAGATTGTGGTGTGCGAGGACGAGGCCGCGATGATCCGCTACTCCGATCACGTAGCTGCGGAGCACCTTGAAGTGCATACTGCCGACGCACGCGCATTTGCGAAGAGGCTGCGCAATTACGGCTCGCTGTTTATCGGCGAGAACGCCAGCGTCGTCTACTCGGACAAGTGCGTGGGCACCAATCACACCCTGCCTACGATGAACGCGGGCCGCTACACGGGTGGGCTGTGGGTTGGATCCTATGTGAAGATTGCGACGCACCAGTGGCTGGAGGATGAGGCGGTCGAAGTGGTCGCGCCTCCGGCGATTCGCCAAAGCCGCAGTGAAGGGCTCGAAGGCCACCGGAAAGCCGCAGCGATTCGATTGGATCGCAAGGCTGCCTTGTGCGTGGCAGACGGGAAGGAGACCAGGTGAGTGACAGCAAGGAAGGCCGGACGAGCCGGCTGCACGCGCAGGAGAGCGCCGATCAGGTTCTGCAGGTCGAGCGCCGGGATTTTACCGATCTTGTGCCCGACGACCGCCCGCGTGTGCAGAGCATGCGCGGCTTCGACCCCTGCTACACCGATATCGTCGATTACATCGTTCGCTGCACGCATAAAATCTGGGACGAGCGCGATGTGGGCCTGATCTACACCCACTACACGCACAACTGCGTTCTTTATGGGGTGCTGGGCACGATGTACGATCGCGAGTCGATCGTGCGGGAGACGATCCAGCGCATCGTGGAGCTGCCGGATCGCCGCGGCATGGCAACCTCGGTGATCTGGCGTGGCAATGATGTGGACGGCTTTTATACCTCGCATATGACCCACGGCACCGGACGGCACACCGAGTACGGTATGTTCGGCAAACCGACCGGCCGCAGCTTTGTTACCCGGACGATCGTCGACTGCATGATCCTTGAAAACAGGATCTATCGCGAGTGGGTAGCGCGCGATAACATGGCGCTGCTATTGCAGTTAGGCATCGACCCGGATGCTTATGCCGAAGCAATCGCCAAGAAGAAGTTCGAGAGCGGCGAGACAGTGGTCGAGATATCGGAAAATCGCCGCCTGCTGGGGCAATATCCTCCGGAGACCGAGCCCGACTTATCCCTTGCGCACACCGCGACGGAGATAGAAGTACTGCGCTGGCTGCACCACGTTTATAACAAGCGCATGTTCGGCAAGATAGGTGAGATATACGCGGCCAGCTGCCAGTGGCATGGTCCGCTGATGCGCGAACTCTACGGCATTGGCGCGGTGATGCAGCAGACGATGCGACTCGTGGCGATGATTCCTGACTGCGCTTTTGTTCCGCAGCATATCTGCTCGGTGGCGAGCGAAGAGGGCGGAGAAAAGGTCGCAATCCGCTGGGTGCTCGACGGGCATCATCTCGGCTATGGCACGCTTGGGCCGCCGACCGGCCACAAGCTCGTGGTCATGGGCTTTACGCACCTGCATATCAAGGATGGCAAGATCGTCGACGAGTGGGTGCTCTACGACGAGTTGTCCATGCTCGTGCAGCTCAAGCTTGGGGCCCTGCAGAAAAACTTCTGACTCCCCAAAATCTTAAAGGATGGAAACCGGATGCGCAGCCGCGACCTCGACGAAGAAGACAGCGCCCTGTTGCAGACCGAGGACGGGGTGACGGCGACGGCGACACTGACTGCGGAGCCGGAAGCGCCGCGCGGCTCAGTAACGCCGAATCACTCACTCTCAGACCTGCCCCTCGCGCGCCGGCTCGCCGCCTTCTGCTTTCTGCTCATCGCGGAGTTTTTCTACGGCTGGGCATGGAATACGGTCGATGTCCTTCGCCCGTTCTTTCGCGAGAGCCTCGGACTTAGTTTGACCCAGGCGGGCTCGGCTTACTCGGCGCAGGGCGCGGGAGCGTTGCTGGGTGCAATTCTGATCGGCCAGTTAGCAGACCGGCTGGGACGCCGTAACATGCTGGTCGTCGTGATGATAGGTTACGGCACTCTGCTACTCGCAGGAGTATTCGTCGCGAGTTATCTGGAGTTACTGCTGCAGCGATTCGCGCTGGGCATATTTCTCGGCGGCAGCTTCCCGGTCGTGGTGGGTATCTATGTCGAGTTATTCCAGCCCTCGCTGCGCGGCAAGCTCGCAAGCGCCATCAATACCACCTTCAGCAGCGCGATTATCGTGCTGGGCTTCGCGTTCGGTCATCTTGGCGGCTATAACTGGCATGTGCTGCTGTGGGCTGGCGGGGTGCCGCCGATTGTGCTCGCCGGCTTCGCCTATCTGATTATCCCCGAGCCGCCGCGAACCGCGATCAGCCGCCGGGCGAAGATACCCATCACCGAGCTATTCGCACCAACCTTGCGCCGGCAGACTTTCTTGCTCGCCGCATTAACCGGGCTAAACTTCTTCGCCTATCAAGCCTTCAGCGGCTGGCTCACCACCTATCTCAAGGGCACACGGCTGCTGGCCGCGGCTGAGATAGGGCACCTGGTCGAGGCGCAGTTTGTGGGCAACATTCTGGGAGGCTTCTTCTGGGGATGGGCCGGCGACCGATTCGGGCGACGCTTTGGGGCGCTCGGGTTCGTGGTGGCGGCTGCCGCGATTGTCGCGTATCTCACCGTACCGTCGTACCTGCTGCTGCTCACGGGTCTGGGCTTTGTGTATGGCTACGCGCTCTCGGCAAGCGTGACCTGGGGACCGTGGCTGGCCGAGCTCTATCCGCCCCACCTCAAGTCGACTGCATCGTCGATCTTCAACTGGGGCAGGCTGGTCAGCTTCTTTGCGCCGCTGGTCAGCGGCACGCTCGCCGGGCGCTTCGGCCTGCGCGCCGGCATGATGATCAGCAGCGTGGCGTTCGCGCTGGCCGCCGCTATCTGGCTGCGGCTTCCTGAGACTCTGGCCAAGCGCAGCCTGGCCAGCTGAAACCACCCTGCACAAGGCTGGCAGACGGGGCGATTTCCGCATCCGTGCGCCGCTGGAGCATTGCGCAAGCATGAGCCGAGTTGCACCCGGCCCACACCTGCGATGGCTCGCGTGTCCTGATCAACTGCAGCCGCTGGTCGAGCCGCAGCTCATGCAGCGATAGCAGCTGCCGCTTCGCACCATGATCGCCCCGCACGTCAGGCAGCTCGGGGCGTCGCCCATGTCGTAGAGGCTGCGCATGGCGTCGGCGGCGTGATAGAGGCCGCGGTCGTCCACGCGGGCCGCGGCTGTACCTGTTCCCAGGCCTGTTCCCAGGCTTGTTCCCAGCCCCGATCCCAGACCTGCGGCGCCGGACGCAGAGGCTTCCGGACGCAGACCGCTCGCGGGGGTAGTTGCCGCGCCCAGGCCGCGCGGCGATGGGTACGGGCTGGCGGCAGCCTCGTTAAACCGCACGCCATCGTCCGAGAGCGTGCCGGCGACCGGGATCGCGAGGCCGCTCGCAGGCGGCTGGGCGCTGCGACCCTCCGCGCTTGCAGGCGAGAACAACGGCAGCTGCACCCCGGACAAAAACCGCAGCTCGAGCCAGCGGAAGAGATAATCCATGATCGACTTCGCGTAACCGAGCGTCTCTGAGCCGGTCCAGCCGGAGGGTTCGAAGCGCGAGTGCGCGAACTTTTCGCATAGCACCTTGAGTGGCACGCCGTGCTGCAGCGCGAGCGAGGTTGCGGTCGCAAACGAGTCCATCAGCCCGGAGACAGTCGAGCCCTCCTTCGCCATCTTGATGAAGATCTCGCCCGGCTGGCCGTTGGGGTAGAGCCCGACGGTGATGTAGCCCTCATGGCCGCCGATCGAAAACTTGTGTGTGAGCGAGGCGCGCTCGTCGGGCAGGCGATGCCGCACGGCCTTGGGCGGCGCCTGGTGCTCCTGCGGTCCGGCTGGCCCCGGCGTGACGACCGTCGCGCTCACGACCGCCGCGGCGAGCGTGCGCAGCTTGGCGAGCTCCTGCTCGAGCGCAGCGATACGCGTCTCCGATTGCGCCAGCGCCGCAGTTGCGGCAGCCGATTCGCTGAGCGCCGCAGCCAGCGCGAGTTCGGTATCCTTCGACTTACCGGTGCCGGTCGCCTTGGCCTTGTCGCCATCCGAAACATTTAGAGGCTGCGCGCCCTTGGACCCATCGCGATAGATCGCAACTGACTTGAGCCCGATGCGCCACGCGTCGATGTACGCGTCGGCGACATCTTCAACGGTCGCATCGTGGGGCAGGTTGACCGTCTTGGAGATGGCGCCTGAAAGAAACGGCTGCGCCGCGGCCATCATCTTCACGTGGCCCTCGGGGCGGATCGACCGCGTGCCCTTGGCCGGCTTGAACGAGCAATCGAAGACCGCGAGATGTTCCGGCTTGACGGACGGCGCGCCTTCGATGGTGCCCGTCGCGTCGATATAGCTGACGATCGCGTTCACCTCCTCATTCGAGTAGCCGAGCTTGAAGAGCGCCGAGGGCACAGTGTTGTTGACGATCTTGATCATGCCGCCGCCGACGAGCTTCTTGTACTTGACCAGCGCGAGGTCGGGCTCGATGCCGGTCGTGTCGCAGTCCATCATGAAGCCGATGGTGCCGGTGGGCGCGAGCACGGTCACCTGCGAGTTGCGATAGCCGTGCTTCTCGCCGTGGACGAGCGCCTTGTCCCAGCAGTCCTTGCTGGCGGCGATGAGCTCGGCTAACTGCGGAGCAATGAATGGTTCTGCTGACTGGCGCGACCGGCCGATCTTGTTCACCTCCGCGCGATGCATGCGGATCACATCGAGAAACGGTTCGCGGTTGACGTAAAAGCCGGGGCAGGCGCCACCGGTGCGGTCCGCGCCCGCGGTGAGCGGCGTTGCTGAAGGAATCGCCGGCGCCTTCTCCGCCAGACGCGCCGACTGCAGATACGCCTCGCCGCACATGATGGCGGTAAGCGCAGCGGCAAAGTCGCGGCCGGCATCCGAGTCATACGGCAGGCCGAAGGACATCAGCAGCGCGCCGAGGTTCGCGTAACCCAGACCCAGCGGCCGGTAATCGTGCGAGTTCTGCGCGATCCGCTCGGTCGGGTAGCCGGAGTTATCGACCAGAATATCCATCGCGGTAATCATGATGTCGACCGCGCGGCGATAACTCTCCACATCGAACGTGCCGCCTGCATCGACAAACTTGATCAGATTGAAGCTGGCCAGGTTGCACGCCGAGTTATCGAGGAACATGTACTCCGAGCAGGGGTTCGACGCATTGATGCGGCCCGTGTTCTTCGATGTATGCCAGCGATTGATCGTCGTATCGTACTGCATGCCGGGGTCGCCGCACTGCCAGGTCGCCTCCGCAATTTTGTTGAGAATCTCGCGAGCTTTGTAGGTCTTAACCGGCGCACCGGTTTTGACAGAGCGGGTCGAAAACTCGCCATCGCGCTCGACCGCCTGCATAAACTCATCCGTCACGCGGACGGAGTTATTCGCGTTCTGGAAAAATATCGACGAATAGGCCTCGGAGTCCGGCCCCGACGAACCGTCGTAGCCCTCGCGCATCAGCGCCCAGGCTTTCGCTTCCTCTTTCATCTTGCACTCGACAAAGTCGACGATATCGGGGTGCTCGACGTTGAGGATAACCATCTTGGCCGCACGGCGCGTCTTGCCGCCGGATTTAATGACGCCCGCAAATGCATCGAAGCCACGCATAAAACTCAGCGGGCCGGAGGCGGTGCCGCCGCCGGAGAGCAGCTCGGTTGAGGCGCGCAAGGTGGACAGATTTGTGCCTGTCCCGGAGCCCCACTTGAAGAGCATGCCTTCGGTCTTTGCCAACGTGAGGATCGAGTCGAGCGAGTCCTCGACCGCGTTGATAAAACAGGCCGAGCACTGCGGCTTGCGATAGCCGGTCACAGAAAATTCGATGGCGCAGGAGTGCTCATTCCAGTGCCAGTTCTGCGCGTCGGAGTCCGGCTCCAGCCGGTCGCAGCCCACGTTGAACCATACCGGCGAGTTGAACGCGACCTTCTGGTTCACGAGCAGATGCACGAGCTCGTCGTGGAAGATCGCCGCATCCTCAGCCGATCGAAAATAGCCACCCGCCATACCCCAGTCGCGCACGGTCTCAGCCACGCGCGCGACCAGATCGCGCACGCCGCGCTCGCGCTCGGGCGTGCCGATCTGCCCGTGCAGATACTTCGACGCAACGATATTGGTCGCGGTCATCGACCAGTCGACCGGCACCTCGACATCCTTTTGCTCAAAGATCGTCTTGCCCGCAAAATCGGTGATGACGGCGGTGCGGCGCTCCCACTGCACCTGATCGTAGGGGGAGACGCTGGCCGAGGAAAAGTGGCGGGCGAAGGTGAGCGCGGGGGCGCCGGTCGAAAGGCGCGAATCGGATGCGGTCTGCGGCATGGAAGCTCCTTGGGTGATGCGGTGTTTGCGGGTTTTCGGGGTGGTTCGCCCGGGCTTTAGAGTGGCGGGCGGGCTGTTCATCGGGCCAGGCAAAAGTAACGCTTGAACAGCAAAGTAGCGCTATGGGCTGGGCCGAGTCAAGCGAGAACCACAACATCTAGTGTTACTTTCGATTAGTGTACCAGACCAGATACGGACGCGTTTTGCACCGCCTGGCGGGTCCGGGTGTGGTAAGGGCGCGGCTTCCTCACGCTTCGACAGGAGGTCAGAGTTCAGGTGAGCCCGGCCCATCTAGTAGCATCGAGAGGCATCTAATGACCACCGGGGAGGCCGCATTGACCATAGGAGAGCTGGTTCAGCATCCCGCCGCAGCCCTTGCGCAACCGGGGCTCCACAGCGCCGGGCCGCGCGAGCGCCGGGGCAATGCCATGCTGTTCGCCTTGCTGATCGCGGCCGTCTGTGGATGGGTGCTCTCGCTGCCTGTGTTTCCCTCGCAGGATGGCCCGGCGCACAAGTTTTATGCGGGCGTGCTCGCGCTCGAACTCTCTGGGGACCCCTACGCGCACGCCTACACGATCCGGAAGCCGGTACCCCCTTACGCCAGCCAGGACTACCTTCTCGCCGCCGCCTCGCGGGTGATGGACATTGATCTCGCAGAGAAGCTCTTTGTCTGCCTGGTGATTGTGGCCACCGCCTATGGCGTGCGTGTTTGCTGCCTGCAGATGGGACCATCGGGTGGCTGGGCGTCGCTCTTCGTGGTGCCGCTGTTGCTGCATTGGCCCCTGATGATGGGCTATATGAATTACGCCTTCGGCCTGGGGCTGATGCTGATCTGCTTCTGGTTGTGGATGCGCGCGGGCACCGGCGGTCGGTCCGCTCGCGACTGGACTGCTTTCGCGCTGACGGTCGCCTTGCTCACGTTTTCCCATCCGGTGCCGCTGATGATGCTTCTGCTGTTGTGCGGCTACGACCTGGCGACCCGGGTGGGCTGGGCCAGGTGGAAGCGCCAGGCGCAACCGCCGGCAGTGCTCGCGCACCTGCTTGCATTGGGGTACCTGGGCCTCGCGCTGCTCTATCCGCTGCTAAGCTCCGACCGGTCCCGCAGCAATCAGGATCTGCGGCACACCATGTTCAAGTGGCACGGGTATATCAGCGACCTGCTGCTCCACGGCCTCTCGCCTTTTTACCGTCACTCGACATCGGTTGCGGTCGTGCTCTCGAAAGCGGGGCTGTACGCGATTCTGATTGGCGGGGCGGGATTTGCCGCGTGGGGGCTGCGCCGCCGCCTGCGAGAGAATCGTATCGGCCGGCCAGACTTCATGCTGCTGGCGGGTGTGCTGCTCTACGCCATCATTCCCATCATGCCGAACTCCATCAATGGAGCGATTGATTTTTTCAACCGGATGCTGGTGATGGTGTGGATTTTTGTTCTGTTCGGCGCGAGCCAGTTCGCGCTGGAGGCACGGGGCCGGCGCTGGGCCTCGGGTGCGTCGTTGGTGTTCGCGCTGCTGTTGCTCGTGCCGGCCGAGCTCTACCTGCGGCCCACCGCGATGCAGCTTGCCGCACTCGACCATATCCATCTCCCGCCCAACCAGCATGGCCTGATCCTGAGCCTGAAGGGCGATCCGCGCAAGATGCCGGGCCTGGCCCACCAGCTTGAGCCTAGCCCGTATCTGTGGAGCAGCATGGTGCCGATGCTGCATGCGCATGATGTTCCGATCAACAGCCCCTGGATGGATGTGACCTACTTTGCCCTGAAGCTTGGCAGCGATCCGAAGATGCTCTACAACATCGTGGCCACCAGGAAGGCGCAGGAAGATATCGACAAGCATGACGGCGACCTGAGCCACATGTCCGGGGAGGATCAGCGCAGGGCACTCGCGGCTGCTGACTTCATCTTTGCAGTCCGCAATAGCCCTTCCCAAGTCGACCTTTCAAGCCAGCTTGGCGCAGCGGCCCAGGGCTTTCAATGCAGTGTGGACGGATGGTACTTGCTGTGCCTGCATCGGGCTGGCTGAGCCGGACCGCCCTGTCACTGAGTGCTGCTGCCGGACGAGAGCGGCCTTGCCGCCTGCTCGCTGAGCGCGAGGAGCGCGCGCAGGGCGGGCGCATCGGGCTCGCGCGCGACCGCCTCGCGGATGCGGGCCAGCCCCCGGGCGGCGTGGCCGAGATGCACCTCGGCTGTGCCGAGTTTGGCAGCGAGCAGCGCCGTGGTGCTGCCGAGCGCATGCGCCTGCTCGTAGGCTGCGAGCGCATGCGCGTACTTGCCGGTGCGCAGGTAGATGTCGCCGAGCGCGCCGTACAGCAACGATGTTCTCTCGCCTAGCGTCTGCGCGAGCAGCAAGGCCTGGCGCGCCTCCGAGAGGCGGTTGAGGCGCAGCAGGCAGAGCCCGCCATAGAGCGGCGCGCGGCCATCGAGCGGCTGCAGGCCTGCGGCCCGGCGAAAGCGGCTGAGCGCTTTTTCGGGCTCGTTGCGTTGCTGTAATTCCATAATGCCGAGCTGAAAGTGCGCGTCAAAGTCATGCGGGCTCGCGGCGGCCCGGGCCTGGCCTAAACGGTAGTAGCGCTCGGTCTTTTCTCGTGCGGCGAGGCCATCTTTGCCGGCCGCGTCAGGTTCATCCACATAGCCGAAATGATGAAGGACGGGGGCGCCGATCACCGACAGGCGCGTGAGTTGGAGAGCGTCGATGCGGCCGTTGACGTGCTCATGGACGCAGTGCTCAAAAAAGATGCCGGGATTCCGGCGGAAGAGCCGCGTGTGAAAGGAGCGCACGAAAGCAGGCCAGGCGCGCGCCTCCGGCAGCAGCCCGGGATTCGGCTGCGCCTGCAACAGGGAGAGGTCGCCCGGAGTTTCGCGCAGGTAGTCCCATCGTTGCAGGGTGTAGGCGTGGACGCGCGTGTCGGCGAGGAGAGCGGGCAGCGCCGCGGCTGCTTCGCGGTCGAGCATCTCGTCCGCGTCGAGCACCAGCACCCAGTCGCAGCGGGCATGCTGCAGCAGGCGATTGCGGGCGAGCGCGAAATTGTCATGCCAGTCGAGCGAGAAGGTTTCCGCGTGATAGCGCCGGGCGACTGTGAGTGTGCCGTCGGTCGAGCCGGTGTCGCCAACAACAATGCGATCCACAAGCGGAGCGGCGCTGGCCAGGCA
>Ga0116226_10005362_pt1 | contig 11442 bp, 10 predicted proteins | sample S1TSphfallax_FD_89692 | JGI IMG/M metagenome (GOLD analysis project Ga0116226, IMG submission 89692) | Host-associated microbial communities from peat moss isolated from Minnesota, USA - S1T2_Fa - Sphagnum fallax MG | ecosystem: Host-associated > Plants > Peat moss > Unclassified | place: USA... | reverse complement strand
CCCAATGGCTCGAGCTACGATCCGAGCTACGTCGCGTTCGCCGCGACTTATGCGACACGCCCGCCGGTGGTCTATGTGGGCGCCAACGACGGAATGCTGCATGCGTTCGACGCCGCCACCGGCAACGAGCGCTTCGCGTTCATTCCGCACGGTGTTTGGAGCAACCTCGTCAATCTCGCCAATCCCTATTACAACGAGCAGCACCATTTCTATGTGGACGGCTCGCCGCAGGCGAACGACGTCAAGTTCTCGGATAATTCCTGGCACACCGTGGTCGTCACCAACGAGGGCGCGGGCGGCAGCACGATCTTCGCGCTCGACGTCACGAATCCCGCGAGCCTGACGACCGAGGCGGCGCTATCGGCGGCGACACTATGGGAGTTCAGCGACGTCGACATGGGCTTGAGTTTCAGCGTCCCGTCGATCGTCAACACGAACGCCGGACAGCTCACGTTCTTCGGCAACGGCTACGACAGCCCATCCAGCAAGCCCGTGCTCTATGCCGTCAGCACCCAGACCGGCGCGCTGGTCTCGAAGATAGACCTGTGTGCCGCGGTGGCGTCGGCGTGTAACAGTTCACTCGCCAACGGTCTCTCGAGCGTGACGGTCGTGAATACGAGTGGTCAGCTGAGTCAGGCCCAGAACATGGTGTACGCGGGCGACCTGCAGGGGAACCTGTGGCGTATCGACATCTCAGGCAGTAGCGCCGCGAGTTGGACGGTGAGCGTGCTGTTCCAGGCGCGCGACCCGGGCGGTAATCCGCAGCCCATCACGACGCCCCCGGCGGCCTCGCTCAATCCGCGCTTTCCGAGCCTCCTCGGAACAATGGTGTTCGTGGGCACCGTCGAGTTGCTTTCCGCGACCGATCTGACCAACAGCCAGATCCAGACCATCTACGGCGTCTACGATCCGCCCGCAGGCTATGGCTCGCCCGCGGAACGCAGCTCGCTCGTGGCGCAAACGCTGACGAGTGGCAGCATCGCGAGCTTCTCCGGGGGCAGCGAAGCCGTCCGGTACGTGTCAAATAATCCCGTCAGCCTGCCGACGCAGTCGGGCTGGTATGTCGATCTCAACCTTCTCGACGGCGAACGCTCGATCACATCGCCGGTGATCGAAGCGGGTGGCGATCTCACGATGACCACTTACTATCCCAATACCAGCTTCTGTACCGGCGGCGGCGAGTCCTGGCTCATGGTGCTCAATTACGCGAATGGAGGCTCATTCGCGTCGCCCCAGCTCGACACCTACGGCAACGGCACGATCTCGAGCCTCGACACGGGCGCGGGCGGTCTGAATCCCGCCGCGATGAGCTTAGGCACCGTCTACGCGACGGCGCCGGTCGCGCTCAATGCCGGATCGGGCCGATTCCTGGTCATTTCCGAATCGGGCGACACGGCAGCGACCGCGAACTCGCCGCCGACGGAAGCTTCGATCGCCGAGGCCGGCCCCGGTCGCGAGCGCATCTCATGGTGGGAGGTAAGATGAAGCAGACATGGGTGAGGATGATCACGCTGGCGCTCGTCCTGGGTCTCGGGACGGCCTCTGCGAGCCGGCCGGTCGGGGCCCAGGTGACCGGCACCGTGACCGCGGTGTCCGGCGCCTCGATCACAGTCAACGGTACGACCTACACCTTCTCCTCCAACACCGGGGCAGCGGCAGCGGCCGCGCAGATCCAGCCCGGCCAGGCCGTCACGCTGATCCTGAACGGCCCGGCGAATTCCTCCAGCACCCAGGTGCTTGGGATTCAGCCGGTGTCGAGCAAGCGATGAGCCAAACGCGACGGCGGCGGGTCGAGCTCGGCGTAACTTTGATCGAACTGCTGACGGTGGTGGGGATCATCGGTATCCTCGCGGCGATTGCCTATCCTTCGTATCTGCAATACACCCGCCGAGCCAACCGCAGCGATGCTCTGAACACGCTCACTCTCGCCGCCCAGGCGCTCGAGCGCTGCTACTCACAGACTTTCGACTACACGCAGTGTCTGACGCTCATCCCGGCCAACTCGCCCAATAACTACTACAGCATCACACCCACTGTGAACACAGCGAATTACACGCTCACGGCGCAGCCGAACGGCCCGCCCCAGGACGGCGATACGCAATGCCAGAAGATTGCCGTTTCCTCCAACGCCGGCGAATCCTCGGCCGATGCCTCCAATAACCCCACCACCCAGACCTGCTGGGGCTCGAACTGATGCCGGAACCGGGCCGTCTGTTCGTCATCTCCGCGCCCTCCGGGGCCGGCAAGACCTCACTCGTGAAAGCGCTGCTGGCACGCGACTCGAACCTGCGCGTCTCGGTGTCGCACACCACCCGGGCGCAGCGTCCCACCGAGACCGAGGGCCAGGATTACCACTTCGTGGCGCTCGAGCGCTTCCTGGAGATGAAGGCCGCGGCGGCGTTCCTCGAGTGCGCCCAGGTTTTTGACAATCACTACGGAACCGGGCGCGCCGGGGTCGAGGAGCAACTCGCGGCCGGCCACGACGTCATCCTCGAGATCGACTGGCAGGGGGCCGCGCAAGTGCGCGCCACACGGCCGGCTCTCGAGTCGATTTTCATCCTGCCCCCGTCGCGCGCGGCCCTCGAGGCGCGGCTGCGTAACCGCCGCACCGACAGCGAGACGGTCATCGCCCGGCGCCTGCGGGACGCGGTGAGTGATATGAGTCACTACGCTGAGTTCGACTATGTGGTCGTGAATGACGAGTTCGAACGGGCGGTGGAGGAGCTGCTCGCGATCCTGCGCGGGCGGGGCTCGGGCTTGCGGGCAGACCGGGCGGCGCTCGCCCCGCTGCTGGGTGATCTGCTGGCCTGAACTCGCCTTGTTGGCGATATTCCTGGCTTGGAGAGGCGGTTCTGCCGTAGAATCAAGATCTTCCCTTGGCTCCCCGAGTAACGCCCATGGCGCGCATCACCGTCGAAGACTGTCTCGAGAACGTCGACAATCTGTTCCAGCTCGTGCTGCTCGCCTCGCAACGGGCACGCCGGCTAGCCAATGGCGCCGAGCCGACCGTGCCTTGGGAGAACGACAAGCCGACGGTGGTCGCGCTGCGCGAAATCGCGGCTGGGAACATCACTCCGGAGATGCTTAAGGAGCCAGATCCGATCCCCGAGGCGCCTCTGCCCGATGCGGAACAGACTTCCTCGTTCCGGGCACCTCAGTTCGGGCTCGGAGATTGATTCTCCGGAGTTCGTAGCACCTCGATGGACTATGCGTCTTCGCTGCTCGAGTTATTGCCGGGCGGAAGGCGCACTCCCGGTCTGCGTGACCTGCTGAGCGCCGCGGAGACCTATCTCCCCGAGTCGGAAGTCGAGCGCATCCGCGACGCCGCCGAGTTCGGCGCCTCCGCCCACAAGGGCCAGAAGCGGCTCTCCGGCGAACCCTATATCGCCCACCCGGTCGCCGCCGCCAAGATCCTCGCGGATCTGCACCTCGACCCCGACACCATCATCGCGGCGATCCTGCACGACGTCATCGAGGACACCCCGACGCCGAAGGATCTGCTGGTGCAGCGCTTCGGCGGCGACGTCGCCGAAATCGTCGACGGCGTCACCAAACTCGACCAGATCAAATTCAAGAGCCGCGAGGAAGCCCAGGCCGAGAGCTTCCGCAAGATGCTGCTCGCGATGGTGCGCGACATCCGCGTGATCCTGGTGAAGCTGGCCGATCGCACCCACAACATGCGCACCATCGATGCGATGGCGGCGACGCGGCGACGCGCGATCGCGCGCGAGACGCTCGACATCTACGCACCCATCGCCGGAAGGCTTGGGCTCTACGGCCTGAAGCTCGAGCTCGAGGACTTGGGCTTCCGCGCCCTCTATCCCCAGCGCTATCGGGTGCTCGAGCGGGCGGTCAAACAGGCGCGCGGTAACCAGAAGGAGTTTCTGGCGAAAATCGCGGAGCAGTTTCGCGTCGCGCTCACCAAGGCGGGACTGCAGCCGCTGGTCGACGCGCGTGAGAAGCATCTCTACAGCATCTACCAGAAGATGTATCGCAAGCGCGCGACGCTCTCCGATATCGTCGACGTGTACGGCCTGCGGGTGGTGGTGGGCACGGTCGACGACTGCTACCGCAGCCTCGGTGTGGTGCACAGCGTGTTCAAGCCTATGCCGGGGCGCTTCAAGGACTACATCGCCATCCCGCGCACCAACGGCTACCAATCCCTGCACACGACGCTGTTCGGGCCTAACGGAGTGCCGGTCGAAGTGCAGATCCGCACCGACGATATGCACCGCGTCGCGGAGGCCGGTATCGCCGCGCACTGGCGATACAAAGCGAAAGAGGGATCGGGCGACAGCGTCGGCGCGCGGGCGCGCGAGTGGGTGTCGAGCCTGATGGAGATCCAGGAAAGCGGCGGCTCGGAGGAATTCCTCGAGACGGTCAAAGTGGATCTGTTCCCGGACAAGGTCTACGTGTTCACCCCGGAGGGCAAGATCCTGCGTCTGCCGACCGGTGGCACCGTGGTCGACTTCGCCTACGCGGTCCATACGGATGTCGGCAACCGCTGTGTCGCCGCCAAGATCGACCGCCGTCTCGCACCGCTGCGGACCGTGCTGCGCAGCGGCCAAACGATCGAGATCATCACCGCCAAGGGCGCAATGCCAAACCCGGCATGGGTCAATTTCGTCGTGACCGCGAAGGCGCGAACGGCGATCCGCCAATACCTGAAGGGACTACGTCGCTCCGAGGCGATCGAACTCGGTTCGCGGCTCTTGGTCCAGGCGCTGGCGGAGTTCAAGGTGACGCTGAAGGATGTGACCGAGGCGGCATTCGCCTCGACGCTGGGCGAGCTCGGCATGAAGGACCGCGACGAGCTGTTTGAGAAGATCGGGCTCGGCGAACGCCTCGCACCGCTCGTCGCGCGGCGGTTGCTACCGACGGCGCTCCAGGCTTCCGACAGCGGCGCGCCGGCGCCGCTCACCGTCGCCGGAACCGAAGGGCTGCTCGTGAGCTACGCGCGCTGCTGCTTCCCGGTACCGGACGACCCGATCATGGCCTACCTCTCCTCGGGCCGCGGCATCGTGATCCATCGCGAGACCTGCGTGAACGTCGAGGACTATCGCAAACATCCCGAGAACTGGCTTGCCGTCGCCTGGGAACTCGCGACCGAGCGCAGCTTCACCTCGGAGATCCGCGCCGACGTGGTCAACAAGACCGGGGTCCTTGCCCAAGTCGCCGCCGCGATCGCCGCCAACGAGACCAACATCGATCACGTGATCGTCGAGGAGCGGGATTCGGAGACCTCGACGCTCGTGTTCGAACTCAAGGTGCATGATCGGCGCCAGCTCGCCAGTATCATGCGGGTCATCCGCCGCATGCCTGACGTGCTGCGCGTCAGTCGTACCATTGCCGCTCATGCGCGCTCGAACGAGCGCGGGGAGAAGATTCGATGAACCCACCGGAACGCACTCAAGCTCAACAGCGCGAAATCATCCACACGGATCGCGCTCCGAAGGCGATCGGCCCTTATTCGCAGGCCGTGCGGGTCGGCACGACCGTGTACCTCTCGGGTCAGATCCCGCTCGATCCGGCCACCATGGAAATCGTGAGCGGCGATATCGAAGCCCAGATCCGTCGCGTGTTCGATAATCTCGCCGCGGTGGCCGACGCCGCGGGTGGAACGCTTTCGGACGCGGTGAAGGTAAACGTCTATCTCACCGACCTCGGAAATTTCTCCAAGGTCAACGCGATCATGGCGACCTACTTCCGCGAGCCCTATCCAGCGCGTGCGGCTATCGGCGTCGCCGCGCTGCCGCGGGGCGCCGAGGTCGAAGTGGAGTGCGTGCTGAGCCTTCTCTGATGCGGCCGGCGGCGCCGCGGCCGCAGGCTGCGCAAACCGAACGTGAGCAGGAACCGGTCGAGGCGCTGCGTGGCGTCGGACCGGCGCTCGCGGAGCGGTTGCGGGCGCTCGGCGTCGAGCGCGTCCAGGATCTCTTGTTCCTGCTACCGCTGCGTTATGAGGACCGGACCCGGGTGGTACCGATCGGCGCGCTCCAGGCCGGGCTCCGGGCGGTGGTCGAGGGCGAGGTCCAGCTGACCGAGGTGAGCTTTCGGCGCCGGCGACAACTGCTCTGCAGGATCTCCGATGGCTCGGGGTTTCTGACGCTGCGATTCTTTCATTTCTCCGGCACCCAGAGGGACAGCCTCGCCCGCGGCACGATACTGCGCTGTTACGGGGAGATCCGTCGTGGCCCGATCGGCCTCGAGATCGTGCACCCCGAGTACCAGCGAATCGCCGCCCGCACTGACGGCGAGGACGCCGACTCGCCGGAGGAAACTTTGACGCCGGTGTATCCCAGCACCGAGGGCATTGCCCAGGGACGCCTGCGCGCCCTGATCGCGCAAGCGCTCGCGGAGCTCGACACCGCGGGCGTCAAAGACTGGCTGCCATCGGAAGTGCTGCGTCACTCGGCGCTGCCTTCTCTGCGAGATGCGCTGTTCGCGGTCCATCGACCGCCTAAGGACGCCGCACTCGGTGACTTCGTCGATGGCCGCCACCCGGCACAGCGGCGGCTCGCGTTCGAGGAGCTGCTCGCGCATCATCTTTCGCTCAAACTACTCAAGCAGTCGCTGCAGCGCGACCCCGCTCTACCTCTGCACGATCCGCAGCACCTCGCGGAGCAGTTCCTCGCTCGTCTGCCGTTCGCGCTGACCGCAGCGCAGGCGCGTAGCCTCGCCGAGATCGAAGCGGATCTCGCGACTCCGCGGCCCATGGTGCGGCTGGTGCAGGGCGATGTCGGCTGTGGCAAAACCGTGGTCGCCGCGGCCGCGGCCGCCCGTGCCGTCGGCAGCGGCTTTCAGGCCGCGCTGATGGCGCCGACGGAACTCCTCGCCGAGCAGCACTGGCGCAACTTCAGCCAGTGGTTCCGACCGCTCGGTCTCAGCGTGGCCTTGCTCACGGGCTCGCAGCCGGCACGCACCCGCCGCAGCGCGCTCGAGACGGTCGCCTCGGGTGAGGTGAAACTGATCGTCGGCACGCACGCGCTGTTCCAGGAAGGCGTCGAGTTCGAGCGCTTGGCGCTCGTGATCGTCGATGAGCAGCATCGGTTTGGCGTGCAGCAGCGCCTTAAGCTCCAGGAAAAAGGTCGCCTCGGCGGCGCGCTGCCGCACCAGCTCATCATGACCGCGACGCCGATTCCGCGCACGCTCGCGATGACCGCGTATGCCGATCTCGATGTCTCGGTCATCGACGAGTTGCCGCCGGGGCGGACCCCGGTGCGCACCGTCGTCCTGCCCGAGCAGCGGCGCAGCGACGTGGTGCAGCGGATGCATGAGGCCTGCCGCGAAGGTCGGCAGGTCTATTGGGTCTGCGCGCTCATCGACGAATCCGAGGAGCAGCGCTGCCAGGCCGCCGAGGACACGGCCGCTGCCCTCGCCCGCGCGCTGCCTGAGATCACGGTCGGTCTGGTGCATGGCCGCATGCCGGCACGGAAGAAGGAGGACGCCATGCATCGCTTCAAGGACGGCACGATCCAGGTGCTGGTTGCCACCACGGTCATCGAGGTCGGTGTCGATGTGCCGAACGCGAGTCTCATGGTGATCGAGAACGCCGAGCGTATGGGCCTCGCGCAGCTGCACCAGCTGCGTGGCCGGGTGGGACGTGGCAGTGCCGAGAGTAGTTGTGTCCTTCTCTATCGGGCGCCGCTGTCGGAGATGGCCCGACAGCGGCTCGCCGCGATCCGTGAGTCGAACGATGGCTTCGCGATTGCGAGCCGGGATCTCGAACTGCGCGGGCCGGGCGAACTGCTCGGAACGCGCCAGACCGGCCTCGCTCAAATGCGGGTCGCGGATCTCGGGCGCGATGTGGATCTCCTGCCCGCGGTTCAGCACGCAGCCGAGCTCATGCTCGAGAGGTTTTCGGACCGGATCGCGCCCCTCACCAGCCGCTGGATCGGCTCCGCCGAACGATTCGGCCGCGTCGGATGACCGAAGACACTTTTATGGACGCGGCCGGGCCTCGGGTACCCGCGTTTCCAGTGCTGCGGCGTTACGGTCGGCGGCTCGCCGACTACGGCCGGCTGATGCGGCTGCACCGGCCGATCGGCATCTGGCTGCTTCTCTGGCCGATGCTCTGGGCCCTCTGGGTCGCCTCGAGCGGTCGTCCCACCGGGCGGATATTTCTCGTCATGGTGCTCGGTGTGGTGGTGATGCGTTCCGCGGGCTGCATCATCAACGATTTCGCAGATCGTAATGTTGACCCACACGTCCGGCGCACCCGCGATCGACCCCTCGCCGCCCGCCGCGTATCACCCCAGGAGGCGTTGGTGCTGTTCGGCATCCTGATCGCGCTCGCCCTCTGGCTCGTCACGCGCCTGGATCCTCTCACCATCGAGATGTCGTTCGTCGGCGCTGCGCTCACGGTTACCTATCCGTTCATGAAGCGGATTTTCTCTCTGCCTCAGTTTCATCTGGGGCTCGCCTTCGGCTGGGCGGTACCGATGGCCTTCACCGCCCAGCTCGGCGTGGTACCGCGCGCCGGCTGGGTGATCTTCTTTGTGGCCGTCCTCTGGGCCACGATCTACGACACGCTGTATGCCATGGTGGACCGGGAAGATGACCTACGGATCGGGGTGCGCTCGACCGCGATTCTGTTCGGAGATCTCGATCGGCTCATCATCGGCGCGATGCAGCTCATGATGGTGTTCGCGCTGTTCCTCGTCGGACGGAGCCTCGAGTTCGGGCGCTGGTATCTATTCGGACTCGCCGCCGCCGCCGCGCTGTTCGTCTATCAGCAGTGGCTGATTCGCGAGCGGGAGCCCGCGGGCTGTTTCCGCGCCTTCCTCAACAACAATTACACCGGTATGGCGATCTTCGTCGGCATCGTGCTCGAGTATTCGCTGCGTTCCTGAGCCCGTTACTGGGCCCGTTCCTGGGCCATTGTCGACCTGAGGCCACACCTGAAGTTGACAGAGGTCCCTGGAACCCCGGACCATGCCCCGATGACACCCACTACCCCGCGCCACGACTGGTCCCTCGCCGAAATCGAAGCGCTGTTCGCGCTGCCATTCGGCGACCTCCTCTACCAGGCCCAGGGAGTGCACCGGGCTTACCACCGGCCGAATACGGTGCAGATGAGTACCCTCCTCTCGATCAAGACGGGTGCCTGTCCCGAGGACTGTGCTTACTGCCCGCAGAGCGTGCATTTTGATACCGGCGTCGGCCGCGAGACCTTGGTGCCGCTCGAGACCGTGCGCTCGCACGCGGCGGCGGCCAAGGCGGCCGGGGCGACGCGGTTCTGCATGGGCGCGGCCTGGCGCTCGCCGAAGCAGAAGGACCTCGATGCAGTAGTTCCGATGATCCGCGCCGTTCGCGAGCTGGGCCTCGAGACCTGCATGACGCTCGGCATGCTCGAACCCGAGCAAGCTCGCACGCTGCGCGACGCCGGGCTCGACTATTACAATCACAACGTCGATACCTCGCCTGAGTACTACGGCGAGATCATCACTACCCGCTCGTTCCAGGACCGACTCGACACTCTCGACGCCGTGCGGCAGGCGGGCCTCAATGTCTGCTCGGGCGGCATCGTCGGTATGGGCGAGACGGTGCGCGACCGCGCCCGCATGCTCGAGGTGCTCGCGACCCTCCCGGAGCATCCGGAAAGCGTCCCGATCAATCGCTTGGTACAGGTCGCCGGCACCCCCCTGCATGGCTCGGCTCCCGTCGATGGGCTCGACTTCGTCCGCACCATCGCGGTCGCACGGATCCTCATGCCCGCCGCCTACGTGCGTCTGTCTGCGGGTCGCGAGACCATGAGCGACGAGCTGCAGGCGCTGTGTTTCCTTGCCGGCGCGAATTCGATCTTTTACGGCGAAAAGCTGCTCACCACCGGCAACCCGGACGTGCTCCGCGACCGCTCGCTGCTCGAGCGCCTCGGGATCCGCGCCGAAGCTGCCCCGGCGCTGGCCGGCGCGCTGCTCGCGGGCTGAGCCCTCGAGGCGCGACGCCGTGCGGCGTGATCCGGCCGCGCTGCGCGCGCAGCTCGCCGACCTCGAGCGGCAGCAGCTGCGGCGCGTGCGTCGATGCGTCGATGCCGCGAGTCTCGCGTCACCGGGGGCGGGAGCGGGGGCGCCGGAGGGCGCCGCCACCCGGGTGTCGATAGATGGCCACCCGCTCATCAATTTCTGCAGCAACGACTATCTCGGACTTGCGCAGCACCCGGAAGTGAGCGCGGCGCTCATCGCCGTCGCCTCGCGCGAGGGCGTGGGCAGTGGCGCCTCGCATCTCGTGACGGGGCACGGCCTCGAGCACGAACGGCTGGAGGAAGAGCTTGCTGCGTTCACCGGCCGCCCTCGGGCGCTGCTCTTCTCTACGGGTTATATGGCGAATCTCGGGGTGGTGACGAGCCTCGCGCGGCGCGGCGATCTGGTGCTCGAGGATCGTCTCGATCACGCCTCGCTGGTCGATGCGGGGCTGTTGTCGGGCGCGCGCTTCCAGCGTTACCCGCACTCCGATGCGGCAGCAGCCAGCGCCGCGCTCGACGCCCACGGCGACGGCAATGCGGTACTCGCGACCGACGGCGTGTTCAGCATGGATGGCGATCTCGCGCCACTGCCGGCGCTGGCGGCGGCAACCCGCCGTGTGGGCGCCTGGCTCGTCGTCGACGACGCGCATGGCTTAGGGGTACTCGGGTCCGAGGGAGGCGGGACGCTCGAGCATTTCAGCCTCGGCCTCGAGGAGGTGCCGGTGCTGATCGGCACGCTCGGCAAAGCCTTCGGTACTTTCGGCGCGTTCGCGGCGGGCGATGGGGATGTCATCGAGTACCTGCTGCAAACCTGCCGTACCTATCGTTACACCACCGCCTTGCCGCAGGCGCTCGCCGCCGCGACCCGCGCCGCGCTGCGCGTCGCCGTGCGCGACCGCTGGCGACGCGAGCGGGTGCTCTCGCTCACCCAGCGCTTTCGCGCCGCCGCCGCGCGCGCTGGCGTCGCCCTCGGCGCGTCGATGACACCGATCCAGCCGGTGATCTGCGGCGATGCAGGTCGCGCCCTGGCGGCGAGTCAGGCGCTCTTCGAGCGCGGCTACTGGGTGACGGCGATTCGGCCGCCGACGGTCCCGCGCGGCACGGCGCGCCTGCGGATCACGCTTTCGGCGGCGCACACCGAGGCGGAAGTGGATGGCCTGGTCGCAGCCGTCGCCGAAGTCGCCGCGGCCCTCGATGCGGCAGCGTCCGAAAAAAATTGTCAACATGCTGACAATTCACCGGACGCGGTGGCCTCTGAAGCGCGTCCCGCCGCGCCGGCGCCGAGCGCGGTATGAGCGCCACATGAGCGGCGCAGTCGAGGCGAACCCCGCACTCTGGATCGAACGCCAGTGCGAACGCGAGCCCACGTCAGGGGCGACGGGCGGCTCGCTACCGCTCGCGCTGCTGCATGGCTGGGGCCTGAACCTGCGGGTCTTCGACGGTCTGCGGGCGGGCCTGACCGAAGGTGGCAGGGAGCTGCT
>Ga0116226_10005361_pt1 | contig 11442 bp, 5 predicted proteins | sample S1TSphfallax_FD_89692 | JGI IMG/M metagenome (GOLD analysis project Ga0116226, IMG submission 89692) | Host-associated microbial communities from peat moss isolated from Minnesota, USA - S1T2_Fa - Sphagnum fallax MG | ecosystem: Host-associated > Plants > Peat moss > Unclassified | place: USA... | reverse complement strand
TTTTTAATTTTTAATTTTAATTTCTTTTTAATTTCTTAATTTTTAATTTTTGGCTTTTCCCAAAGGTGGTTATGGGCTATATAACTTACAATAGTTTTCATTTTTTTAAACAGGAGGTAGTTCCCCATTGCAGTTTAGATTTAGGGTTATGATTGTCGAAAATTTACAATCAAAAGGTTTTTATATACCTAGTTAAGCTTTTTGACTATGCCATTCTCAAAATCTACCAAATCAACAACGTTCTAACATCCACTACAAACATCTAGTATTCCCAAAGTTTTGTGTACTCTCTCTCTCTCACATGACTATAGTGACCTTTACTTACCCATGCAAGTATGGTGGATATTTGTTTGTTATTTCAATCTCAAGACATGTACTTAAGGGAATTGCTCAATAAGTAGATTTATATTTTTGACTCTCAAATATCTCACAACAAAAAATTGTTAGGTTTAAGATTCTAACAAGCAAGTTTACAAATGAATGTTGGGTAACATCATATGCCTTATTTGCCTTTTCACCCTAGTAACCTTACATCACACACTTCATCTTATTTCAACTTGTCACCTTCTCACTCATTGTCCAACCCTCCTATAAAAGCATCAGCCTTCACCTTCTTTCATTCATCAACATTTTTTTATCATATCTTGATATGATAGTATTAAAATGTGCAAGGTAAGTATACGATAACATGATCCATTGTATGTGGAATCATTTTTAAATAGCATATTTGTAAATTTTCAATTTGATTTAAGATTTAATGTTTCTCATGTAACCTATGTGTTGCGATGTAATGTACATTCAAAAATGACCCAAAAAAATTTGAATCATTTTTATCAACATTTGAGGATGGAAAAACACTAATTTAAGATTTGTAACCACTTTTGATGTCCTAAGTAAATAGTTTAAGAATTTTCAAAATTGTCCAAATTTTTCTAAGAAATTTTCATATTAATATACCTGGAATAATCATTACAATTTATATGGTTTAGGATCATCATTTGGATTGATGTAAAATAAATTGTAATTTAAAAATAATAATATTGTAAAAGTGTAGTGTAATATTCAAAATTATAATTAAAACATCAAATGTGTGCAATGGTTGCACATCACATTTCAATGCCAAGTCGTTATTCCTATGTTTTTGGAAAAGGGGTTGGGTGTGGATTGTTCTCCCATAAACTTACTCGCAATGCAACATATTGGTAGACTATAATTAAAAGACCCAACATGAAAATTACAAGATACAACATGTTTGTCAATGAGTTTTAAATGAATCTACAATAAATTCATGACCCAATTTGGCCATAACTCTTAACTCACAACTCCAATTGAGAATGTGAATTCACTTTCAACACTTACATTTCAAAACTTGTCCAATGATACGTTGGGAGTTCAATTTGAATCACATTTGCAATAATAGAAATCTTGTCGTTTTTTATCAATCACTATGCAACTAAGTGTAATTAGGTGTTGTTTGCAACTAGATTGATTGTGCTTACAATTACAAAATGGGTATTGTATAATTTTTGGTTATACAATTGTGTATGCAATTAACATGCAACTAGTGTTGTACAAAATGGACACATGTCATAAAAATCATGGCCTAAGCTAATACATACCTACATTAATACACCTAATATATATACCTAAACTATGTATAGTAATTTCATACCTTTAATACTAAGACTAAACACATGTTAACTAATGTTATCCAAGGCGAAACTTTACCTAAACCTAAGCTTAATTCGCACTAACCTAGGCTAAACTTAAGGTAGACCTTGGCTAAATTAAGCATAGTTGAATTACTTTGAGCTAAATTAATCATGGTTAAACTAACTATGAAACTAAACTAGCCATGGTTAAATTAACTATGAGGATAAATTAATTATTATACTAAATTAACCATGGTCAAACTAACTAAAAGGCTAAATTAACCATGGCTAAACTAACTTTTGTTAAATTTATTTTGGCTATATTAGCCATGACTAAACTTACTTTTGCTAAATTAACCAAGGCTAAATTAATTTTAACTAAATTAAGCATGGCTAAACTAAATTTAATTAAATTAACCATGACTAAACTAAATTTGGTTAAATCAACCATGGCTAAATCAACTTTGGCTAAATTAACCATAGCTAAACTAACCATAGTTAAATTAAGTTTGATTAAATTAACCATGACTAAACTAACTTTAGCTAAATTAACCATAATTAAAGTAACTTTGGTTAAATTAACCATGACTAAACTAACTTTAGCTAAATTAACCATAATTAAAGTAACTTTGGTTAAATTAACCATGGCAAAGTTAAACTTATCATGGCTAGAACTAATTTTGATTAAATTAACCACATGGTTAAACTTATGAAAAATTTAAATTAATCATGGTTAAATTATTTAAGAGGATAAATTAACCATGGCTAAATTAAATAGAAATATAAACTAACCATGGATAAACTACACATGGTGAAACTAACTAATTTGACCTTTTAGTTGGTATAGTCAAATTTAATTTAGCCATCATTAGTTAGCCATGGTAATATAATCAAATCTAAATTAACCACGATTAATATCATTAATTGTATTATTATTTATTATGCTAATATACCTATGGCTAAGCTAGCTCCTAGTTTTAAATTGATAATATTATAATAATATTCATTGTGAATCATTATAGGTAATTATAACTACCAAAATATTTTACTTGTAATTATAATTAATGTGAATAGTGGATTTTACTAAATATTATTTTTATTAGTATCATTAGTTGTTAATGATATTATTATTATTACTTATAATATAAATAATTTAGGTAGTTGGCAAATTAAGTTATTACATATGTGCAATGTAATAGTTGCATATACCATGCAACTAGGTTGGTTGTGTTTGCAATTGAATTTTTTATCCCATGTGTTTTGTTTTACATTCCAATTGTGTACATTGTATAAGTAGGTGCATTTTAACCTTTTTCTCAAACCAAATACTAAAAGAATTTTGGGATGAACTAATGAAAGAAGCTTGACCTAAATAGAAAATATGATTATTTTAAACCTACCTAGGCCTACATTCCTACCTATCTAACCCTATCTACCTACCTACCTACCTAATAGTAAATTTATAAATAATCATTGGGTTTTTAAAAATTGCCATGTGCCACCACATAAATTGGTTTCAACATATTGATACATGTCAAAATCCATTCATAGTTTATTGGATGGTTTAGATATTATTAATTTATAAATAATATATAATACTGAAATATGGATCAAATGCCATGTGTCACCATATAATTGGTCACTAAAAATTCAAATGGTCACCATGGTAATTGCACCCTAATTGTATGTGCAACCGTTGTAAAGTATACAAATGGATGAAGTATGAATCTATATCGTATTTATTGTCCGCATACATATTGTCGCAAGCAACTATATGCCATGTGCAACTTGTTTTATGTAACTATGGGATCTAGTAGTTGCATGTGTGATTTGCAATTGAAAATTAGTTGCATCCAACAATTGCAAATGACAAGATTTATACTAATGTTCCTTTTTTAGACTTTAACTAGAATGTATATATATGCTTCTATCAAATCATCTATCTTCTACCAATTTGGTGTGGAGTAGTGCACTATGAAGACCTTGCATCCATATAATTTATTTCGATAGATGAACCTTGACATTGAACTTTTTACTCAACTAACTAAAATCCACATATGCTCATGGTGAATCATATAGATAAATTTTTATATATTCTCAAGAGGTATTGGACATCCTTCACTTTGTTGTGGTGCAATGCATAATGAGGACCTTATATCAATGTATAACCTATCATAATAAATGTACCCAACAATGAACTTATGATTGTTGGGATTTAACATTTGTGTGGACTTGGAAACAACCTAATGTTGAGATGAATCCAACTGGTATTTTGAATGTCTTATGTGAATATCTTTACATTTATGGGAAAAAATATGGGATTTTTTTGGTTGTAGTTATCTACCATTTTTGAGCAGTTTTGAAACAACAAAATATCTATTAGCAACCATAACAAGAACAAGAAAAATGGGAGTCAACAACTCTAACATGTTCCTAATTTTTATAGCAATAAGCCCTTTGTGGCTTTATGGTATTTGATTAAATTTGATGTTTTTGTCAAAGTCAATTGTAGTTTTGGCTTAAGTTCCAATTTTGGGTCTTGATGCAATAGTTGTTTCCTCACCAAGGTGGTAGTCAAGTGATAGATTACAAATATGCATTAGTTACCATCATGGCATAAGGATAGCGAGAACACTGAAACTTGGTGATTCTCTCAATAACTAGATTACAATAATTGTGTTGGTCCTATGGAAGTTTCTAGACATTCAAATTTGATGCTTGCAATTATTCTACACATTCCAAAGAATTGAAAAAAAAAATTCAAAATTAATCAAGGCAAGGCATCCTTTCATTTAGCCTTCATCTAACCAAAAGGATTGCATGGCATGATTTCAACCTTTACTTAAAGTTATACTCCATTTCATTGTACTGCTAGAATGAACTTTAGATGGATTAGGCAAAGTAATTCAATCCCCTAGTCATAATTGTGATAATTAGCATTAGGCAATTTTGAAATGTTCATAAAGGGACAAATGTACATAGATGTACTATTGTTGGAAACTTAAAAGTGACGTTATTTTTCTTGGGAATGTGGCATTGTTTGGAACTACAAGTGGCATCACACCTTAAATCTACAATTTGAATAGTTTGAATTGCAAAATCATGCCATCATATACTATTATTAATTATGGAGTTTGATAAAAAGTTTGGAAATTAAAATGCTAAGTTAAAAATGTTTGAATAGTGTTAAGGCTAAGTGGCAAGGGGAGACTTCTCCACATCTCTATTTTTATGAATTGATTCTGAAACACATTTGGCCTTTGATATTGGAAATTTGGTTAGTAGTAAATATTTTTGAAATTTTATGTGCTTTGCATTTTTACAACAAAACATGGAAGGAGTTGGTTGATGGCAACAAAAATCTATAGGTTATGGTATTATGAACAAAAATATGACAAAAACAAGTTGGAAAAATATAAAATGGAACAATTGGTTAAACTTTATGACTCAAATGCATTTGATCAAGAAGCTAACATGAACTGGTAGCCCAAAAAGGTTGTTCTACTTGAAATATTTGATGGCATGAAGATCTTGGGTTTGAAGGTTGTTATGTATGATTTGAAAAATTGCTGCTAATTCAAGTTGAGTTTGTTCTTGAAGCACATGGTTATGTGGGTGCATTAAGAACAATCAAGGTTCTATGACATTTCATGTTGTTGGTTTTGTGGGCTAGAAATTAATTGGAGGTTGGTAGGTGTAAATTTTACCCTTGAATTGTTTTTTATTACTTAAAACAATACAAATTTTACCCCCAATAGTTAATTCCACACTTATAATAAGTTATATTTCATTATTCAAAACAATTATATAAATTAGATTTTTACATAATTTTATCATCACAATTATTGTTTATTATTTCCAAGTTTTGGTTCATTTTTTAATAAACATAATCTATGGTCAAAGTTGAATTACTCACTAGAAGAAACACAAGTTTCCAAAATATCTATTGATTATTTCCTTACTAACTTCACATTTCTCTTTGTATTTAGAATTGAACATATCTACATCTGTAGTATTAAAAATAGAAATCACAATTGAACGCATGAAAAATTTGTGGTTTTTCTAATACCAATAAAACTTTAAATGTCATCACTAATCTCTACTATAATTCCAACAACTTTAATTTTAATTATGTTGTGTGCACACCAAAAAACAAATCTCCTCAATTCTAGCAAATTCCAAAACTACATCTTAAATTCATTTCCCTCCAAAAGTAATCCAAATCAAATGCCTAACAATCTTAGTCTTAACTAGCTCATTAATTGCCTTCTTGCATCCTTACCCTTCATTAACTAATCATTGCCTTGTTGAATTTGCTCCATTCACTAAGTAACATTACCCTCCCTCCACTCTAGATTTCGTCCTTGAAATCCTTACTTCCATATAAAAAATGTTTTGCTTTCATATCATTATGTTAATATTTGTGGCTTGATTTGTTCCTCCTGATAGTGTTATTATACCTTGTTGGTTTTGTTCTTGTGTATGCTCCACCACCTATTTCACACCTTTAATTGGCTTGATCCCTTTGTGTGCCAATATCATCAGTTATTACTTTTGTTTTTTACTGCGAAGCTTTCTGTGCTTATTTTTTAATTGTCACAATTGGAATATCTTGGCCTCCTCCCCTCAAATTCTATGGTTCTTTTGTCTCTTTCTCCTTAATTGTTCCATTACGGTCAACTTCTTCGACCTCCTATATTGAACTTGACGGTTCTAAGCTATTTGGACTTTGATATATGAAATCTGGAAAGGTTTTCTTAAAGGCAGATAGATGTTGTTTGTAAGTGTCCTCATCCCTTCTATGCATAGCTAAGTTTTTTACATTTCCTCCTAAAACTGAGCTTCTACTAACTTCCACCATTCGTTACGTTCAGCATTGGAATCATCCATCCATTATTTGGTACACTATTGAATAATATTGTACCAACTCATCATACTCTTCCAATTTGTTGTTACAAATGTTGGATCCAAATCCTTGTTCTGCTCCACCAAATCATCTAGTTTTGACTTGGTTTTGATGATCTCCTTCTTTCACTTCCATGATTGTTTGTTCCTTATGCTACTATGTTTTTTATCTATGGAACTCCTTTCTTGTAATCATGTTCTTAATTTGCAAAATTTGTATTGTCGTTTTCTCCATGGTTTGATTTCTAGTATCATGTTCCTACAACCATAGTACCCTCTTTCTTTCCAAGCCCTCAATCTTATGCTTATATTCTACTAATGCCTTTTGATATGCATGGTCATCATCATTCCATGCCTTTTTTTTTTCTTCAACTCCTAACATTCCTTCTATAAAGTTGTCCATTCCACCATCCTCCTCTTCAACTCCTTATTTTTTGTGGTTAGTTCCAACATTTTTTCATTGACTTTTTTTTTCGTCTCCTTCTATTTTTTCCAATTGTTATACATTATCCGTACTCTTCATATCTTGTATGTTCTTGCTTCATCTACTTCAATAATCCTTATTTTCCCCCCTCCACTGTGGTTAACCTACTTTTAAAAATTGAATTTCTAGACCCAAATTACCCATATTCATACTCATAATTGCCATTACTTGAAACATCTCAACAATTTTGTTGTTTCCCAACACCTCCTTTACTAACTTTTCTATAGATTTAAGTGTCAAATTTTGTGGGTCTCTTCCTTAGAAACAATTTTTTATGACATTCCCCTATCCCTCATTTGTAAACCTATATCCATGTCCAACATCTACCCTTTTGTTGATCCTAGTCTACTTTATGGTATCATTATAGCAAGTGGTCTAAAATCATTAAATGTTGGTCCTAATACAACCATGTCTATGGTTCTTGAAATGGATGTGGCTATAGTTGTTCCATTTGTGGTTGTGTGACTTGTACTTCCATTAGAGCCTCCTCATGGACCTCCATTTGAGCATGAAAATCATATAAATTTTCCACTTCATCATACTGCATCTATTCATGTTGTTTTTGTAATGCTACTATCCCTAAGGTGATATGTTCCTTTCTAATTTAATCTATTACAAATGTTCCTTCCTTTCTTGTTCATGCTTGAGCTATGATCCCTTTTGTGGTTTGTATGGAATATGTTTGGTTACCATTCCTAGAATTATAACTCTCATTGGTTTGGCACTTCCATGCATGACTTTTTAAGGTTTAACATCCTTTCCTGACTTCCTCTGTTAATCTAATCCTTCTCCAACTTCAAATGTGTTCCTTCTTTTCTATAGAGATCTTGGAGATCACCTTGGTGTTCCCTTCCTATTGTCCAACACCTGCTGCAACTCCTCTTTAGACGGCCTCATGGATTTTTTTGGAGTTCTTGCTATCTATTTTGTTGTAACCTCATAATCTTCCTAAAACATGTACCTAAACAATTTCTCTAGAACCAATGCTCAATGACAAATTTATTTCTTATCCTCATCTTTTCCTCTTGCCTACATCTTTTCTTGCATCTTTGTCCATTTATCCAACTCACTGCACAAATTGTTAAATAGAATTTATGCCCAATCTACTTCAATTCCCTATTGAATTTTCATGAATGTTAGTGCATTCTTGTTATTAATGTAATTCATTTTCTCCTTTTGGTAAATCAAAAATATAATTAAAGGGTATCAAATAATATTTGGCAATTTACACTTCCTAATGTTCCATTGGTGTGCATTGGTGTATGGAAGTTTGGTATCATGTTTGAACAACAATTCTTTTGTTAATGTTTTTGTCACATGTTCCTTGGGATCTTCAACATAACCATTCTAATAGACATCAAATGCGTTAGCTATTAACTATTTATTAATGAAATACATTATGTTTCTCCTACCAAAATAACTTTAAAATCCTTTGGTCACAAATGTATTCTAGAATTCTACCAATGCTTCATGATTTCGTTCCTTCCAGTCAATGGCCAACAACATGACCAAACCTACCTTACTAGCCCATGTTTTTTTTTTCCCCCATCTTCTTCCACATCTCCAATATGTCCACATACTTAAAATCATTTTGTTTGGTTAGAGTAAAAAATATATTTGTTCTCATCTAGAATCTTAATTCCTCTCTTTACTAGAGTTTTTTTTATCCATCTTCCATCGTTTTTTGTTTCTTGGTACAAATATTGGTAAGTTTTCCAAACTTGATTACGATGATGATGGAAACAATAGTTGTCGTTCTACCATCTATGGCTACACGTCCTTTTGTGTGAATTTTGTGGTTTCACCAACTTCTGTTGTTGTTCCAAAGTCTTTGGACTACACCAACACCACTAGAAGAAATCCCCCAAAATGCAACCAATGAATTTGCAATTACATGCAACTAATTGTTATTTGTAATTAGCTCTAATTGTTTTTGCAACTATTTTGCACCTTTGACCATTCTTCAAACTATGCCACAACTACATTTCCAACTAATGATTTTTTCATCCTACACATTAAATTTTTTTTCATCCATGATCATAACCATATGTCCCATTAGTTGTAAATGGAACTATACTTAGTTGCATTATTAGGGTGTCAAGAGAGCCCGTAGTGTTATACATAGGTGTAATAGCAAACTTTTGAAAAGTATGTGTACTTTCCCTAAATTCTATTACAGTTGTAATAGGGGTATGTTTCCATTGGTGTATTTATAAAACAATATTTAGTTTGTATTTAAGCAAATTAACTACCTACTTACTTATATATGATTTTTTACTTACCTAACCTAGCTTATCAATCTATGTACTTATATGTTAATTACCTACCTATCGAGCCTAGGTTACTTACCTACCTAACATAAGCTACTTGATTATTAATTAGTTACAATTATTTTTTATTAATTGATAATTAATAGTTCATATTTATTATTTCAATATTATTGAATATATTAGTTATTGATTATCTTCTATATGAACTATTAATCAATATTTTATAACTAAGTCATTAGTTAATTCTTGGTTAGTTAATAATTATTAATTAAATCGTACTATTATTATTAAATAAATTATAAAACTTTAATAAACTATTTATTTACTACTTCATATTCTAGTTATTTATCTGATTATCTAAAAACTAATAAGCTAGTTAATTAAATCATATTTACATTATAACAATCAATTGATAAATATTTTCATTATTTATGAAATTATTATCTAATCACTCATAAGTAAATAAATTGGTTAATTAATTAAGTAGTCCTTCATTTGTTTATTTATAAACTATTAATTAATAATGTATAACTATTATGTTAGTCGCTTATTATTTAAAAAATAATTACTGATTATTTAGTATTTTCGTTATTTATTTGATAATTTAACATTATTAACGAAATTTTAAAACTAATAAGTTGGGTATTCAATTATTTATTAATTAGATGTTAATTATTGACTATTTTGTAATTTACCTAAATTTGATGACTAATAAGTTAGTTAGTTAGTTATTATTTAGATAATAACTATTAATTTTTACTAATTATTTAATTATTTTTAAGTTATAAAACTATTAACAAAAACTAATAAACAATAATTTGGTTCATTAGTTATTATTTTAGTCATTTACTTTTCTATATATGAATTATGAATTAATAATTTATAACTAGATGAATTAGTTAATTGATTATTATATAAGTATTAATTATTATAATTATTTAGCTCATTAAATAGTTAGTTAATTACTTACATGCTTAATCATATAATTTACAGAATTAAAAAGGAGGACAAAAGATGTGAGATAAAAAATTTAATTGCAACTTCAAAAAATTTAAATTTTGAATTTTTGTCCTCCACTTCCATTTTGATAACTATATAATGAAGAGGTTTCTTCGCACACTTTCAAATAAAAAAAAGCTCGACTCACTCTTTAAAGAGTTTAATCCTAAAGGTTAAACCCAAAAGAACTTTAAAATATTTACGTAACCACCTATCTACCTAGTTCAACCTACCTACCTACCTACCTACCCAGTCCCACCTATCAGCTACCTACATACCTACCCACTTCTCCAATCCAAAGTTTATAAACAAATAATCTATATTTAATATTTATCAATCAATGATTTGTCGATAATTTATTGCATTTAGTTAATATTTGATTATTATGAAATAACTAATTGTTGTAAATAATTATTCAAGTAGTAACTATCTGATTATTCCTTATTTAATTAATTTTGAAATATATGATTAGTTTTGAAATATCTCAATAATCCAATTTAGGTAGTTAATCAAGAGTTATGGTAAATAGTTAAGGACTACTAATTAGTATATATTTATTCAGCCAATGAATAATACATAGTTAATTCTTCACAAATTAAATTTTATAGTTACTATTAATGATTTATTAAAACTGATTTAATGTTTACTTAATAAATAAATAAAGTTCATAATATATTATTTGTGTCTAATACTTAATCTTTTAATTAGTTAATATTTATTAAATATACATTATTATTAATATTTATTATTATTTATTAAACTATGTGAGAGTTAATATTTATTAATAGAAAATTAATTGCTAATAAATATTAATTAGTTAATATTCAGGAATTACCAATTAATTAATAACTTATTTTGTTAAATAATCAATTAATACCCAATTTGTTTTACTTAATTAATTGATCTAGGAATTTAAAAGGTTTATTTTCAGAGGTAAATTTTTATTTATTTAAGTAATTGAATAAATAAATTAGAAGTCATTTCCAAATAATTAAATATATTAAAATTAAAATGATTAATTTGTGATTTGATTAATTAAATAGAAATTAAATCATTATTTCTTGAAATAATTTATTATTAATTTCGAATTATGATTAGGAACCAATTGATTAGTTATTGAAAACCATGAAAA
>Ga0116226_10005360_pt1 | contig 11443 bp, 17 predicted proteins | sample S1TSphfallax_FD_89692 | JGI IMG/M metagenome (GOLD analysis project Ga0116226, IMG submission 89692) | Host-associated microbial communities from peat moss isolated from Minnesota, USA - S1T2_Fa - Sphagnum fallax MG | ecosystem: Host-associated > Plants > Peat moss > Unclassified | place: USA... | reverse complement strand
TTAAAACAACGCAAGGAAAGGTGCTACAAAGAGTAGCACCACACCGACAGTTATAATTTTCTGTGCTAATTCAATTGCATCTGGCTCGGGTTGATTTCCTGGACGGTTCTTAAAATTTAGAACAAGTCCAAAGAGAATCAAAAAAAGCGCAATAAAGAATAACATAATTTACTTTCTTAGTTAACTGGTAGGAGTACCAGGGCTCGAACCTGGAACGTGCTCTAATCTGGAGCCACGGGGTGCCACTTTATAAGGGTGGTGTTTTACCTATTAAACTATACTCCCAAATTTCTTTAATTCAAAATTATTTATCTCTTGAATCTGGACTTCTCTTCTTCAATTTTAGTCTGAAATTCTTGTCTATTGGTATGATTAATAATATCTATATATTCTATATTACTAATATGATGAAATCTACCATCAATAAATTCCTCATACGGGCGATGCCATAATGCATTTTCAAATGGATATACGTGTTCATATACCACCCAACTTGACTTATCGACCGTGCTCGTCGATACGCCGAGGATAACATATACTCCACCGTAACGGTGTTGATAATATTCTCCTATTCTTAGTTTCATAGTTTATGGAGCGGGATGCGGGAATCGAACCCGCGACTGATGCTTGGAAGGCACAAATTTTACCATTAAACTAATCCCGCGAATTAATCTTCTTATCTGGAAGAGTTGCCATATGACGTAGCTTCTATCTTCCCATAAGACAGGACATCAGCGATGGCTTCGATACTAAGTAATAACCCTTTTCTATCAACCCGAATTATTACAGATCGTGTTCTTAACTATGAATTTGTTCTACATTCATCTGCGAAACACGTGGCAGATGTCCGTTCCAAATTCCAAATGCCTGTAATAACCAGATACAGACTGCTACAAGTACAATAATTCTAATCACCTGTCGAATTGTTGCGTCCATCGGAATCAACAAATCAACCAAATACATTAATAACCCAATAACAAGTAAAGTAATAATAACCGAAATAAGCATAAATAACCTCCGACTAGAAAATACCAGTCTACAGTTACTTATCCATTACTTGCGGGATGCTTGTTCCTCTTTGATCAAATCTGCCTGTTCAACAAGGAACTCGCCAAAGCTACGCAATTCTTCAGTGGTGATGAACATTTCGTTTACGCCACGAATTTCTTCAACAAGATTATCTCGTGAAAATTTCAGATATGCAAGATTTGTATATTTGTCACTTTCACCAACAATGATTTCTGTCACATAAGAATCTTTGTTATCAATACGATAGGTTGTCATAATCTTCTCTGATGTTGGGTGGTGCCCCTTGACTGAATCGAACAGTCGATCTCCTCATTACAAGTGAGGCGCATTTCCACTCTGCTAAAAGGGCTTTATAATACACGTGGAGTTTAGGGTTCGTCTTCGACGAATTTCCTAACCTTTGTACCACGTGCACCATTAAATATGTAACGCTTTATTTATGTTCTTATTATATAACTAAAGCGTTTTAAGGTCAAGTTATTTCTTTTCCTTAATAAACCTCTTGTAAGTTGCGATCCAGTCGGTGGCAATCCAATTCTGCGCATCAGCCAACGCAATCTGATCAGACTTCTTACTGCAAACCTTACGTTTGAGGTAGGTTTCGATTACATCCTTCTTGTGCGCGCCCCACCCCGAATCGCTGTACCACAGTTCGGGCCACAGGTTCTTGGGATTGGTCGGATTGCCGCCGAGCTCCAAACTAATCAAGTGGTCTTCCTCGTAATCCTTAGGATTACCTGGCAGATTTTGTTCCTGCATTTGTTTTAGTTTGAGTCTATTGGTGTAACTCGCAGGCGGACGAATAGTTTTAGTCCACCCGGTTTTACAAATAGTTTCGTAGATATTGGCCTGTGTAACATTTGGATTAATTACTCCCGGTGTTAATTTTGGATCGGGGAGATCACCCGCAAATGCGTTAATTGCAAAAACTAAAGTTGATAATACTAAAATACTTTTCATTAAATTCTCCTATAGATAAAACGTCTACTTGCGTGTTATTACTGATGCTTCTGTATAAATAGTATTACTTAATCACCGGAAAATCACACCAAAATGACAAAGCCTGTAATACTATTCATCTTAAAACGCCGAGAAGATTTCAATCTTGAACAGCATAATGCAAAAGGTATGAGTACTGGCCTTTATAATTCTGCATCATTTATGTCCGATATGTGTGTCGCAAACGGAATTGATGCGCGTCTTGAAGTTGCAATTGATAATAATTGTATCGATAGACTTGTTACATTACATAAACCGACTCACGTTATTATTGAAGCTCTATGGGTCGTACCTAGTAAGTTCACAATATTAACAAAATTACACCCAAATGTCAAGTGGATTATAAGATTACATTCAGAAATGCCATTTCTAGCAGGAGAAGGTATGGCACTCGATTGGATTGGTGATTATGCACTTTATCCAAATATCGTAATTGCTGCAAACGGTCCAAGAATGCTGAATGAAGTTAGATCATATCTCAAAATCAAACAAGACTGGTCCGACGAAGAAGCAAAGAAGAGAATAATATATCTGCCTAACTACTACCCTCAGCTATACAAGAAGAAAGAATATCTGATAAATAAAGAGTATATAGATATTGGATGTTTTGGTGCAGTACGTCCATTAAAGAATCACCTGTTACAGGCAATCGCGTCACTACAGTTTGCAGAGAAGATAGGAAAAAAACTAAATTTCCATATCAACGTAGGTCGTATTGAATCTAAGGGAGAGCCGGTTATGAGCAATCTCATAGGATTATTTACACAACTCCACGAGGAAGGACATAGGCTTATTTCAAATGTATGGGCACCGCGCGAAGAATTTTTACAGCTCTGCCAAAAAATGGATATCGGACTTCAGGTATCGTTTAGTGAAACTTTTAATATCGTTGGTGCAGATATTATAAGTCAGGGTGTGCCACTTGTAGGATCAACAGAAATTCCTTGGTTTGAAAAAATGTATTCTGCAAGAGCACCGCACTGCGAGGAAATTTATAGGGCACTTCTTTTAACTCATCAAGAGCCGGAAAGAAATGTAGAAATAAATCAAAGAAAGTTAACCGAATACACAAGTAAAACAGATCAGATTTGGTCTTCTTACTTTAAGGGAGAATAATATGACAATTGATCGCGTAGATAAATTCCTAGTAAGAATATTCCATCTTATTAGCGGAGAATTACATTTAGTGGAAAAAACATTTGATCGAATTGAAGAAGCTATTAAATGCGGCATCGATGCTGCCTGTCATAGTTTCAAAGTTTACGATCCCGATGGTTGCGTATGTCACGATAGCCATCATCATCCGGAAGGTCCATACTGTTAAAAGTATAGCCAAAGAAAAAGCACTCCTAGGAGTGCTTTTTTATTGTATGGAGCGGGTAACGAGACTCGAACTCGTGACATTCACGTTGGCAACGTGATGCTCTACCAACTGAGCTACACCCGCATATCTTTATTTATCTTTAAAATCTAGATATTCTTTAGAAATTTGACTAGAGGGAGTTGACTGAAAATCAGTCACAGCACCTATAATACTATCTTCTATTTCGTCGGTAAAGAAAATATTTTTGTCTTTTAATGTTTTAATTAGAAATCCCGCAAGGGCAACATCACGACTATAAAGAATTGAATCTATATCTCTCATTTTATACCTCAAAATCTAATAGAAACTAAAGACTGATAGTGTACTGGTTAAGTCAAAGCCTCTAAGGTGCACTATTTGCATTGTATCCTCCAGTATGCGGACCTTTGAATACTTAGTTCGAACGGATCCCTCCGACAAAACAAACAAATAGCTTATCACATCCTGTAGTTATACGTCCCGGTCATTCGCAAATCTCAGTTACGGTTCCTACTCGGCACTCTTTAAATGATGGCGTTTCGGGCCAACATCCTAACAGTCTTTGGTCAGCAGGAAAGGGGTAATTCCTACCCCTTTCCCTCAATACAACCTCTTAGAAGTCGTATCTTTGAACCATTACAGTCTTGAGCATAATGCTGATTGGTGTCATTTCTTCACCGCCGAGTACCGACTTAACGATACTTGGAGAGAATCCAGACACAAGAGCTGCACCAGCCTTGTTGTATGTTACCGGACTGTTACCAGCGCGGCCACTCAAGTTCCAGAATACAATCTGTGGTACCTTGTATCCAGCAGCCGCATATTCCTTCTCGATGAATTCCATTGCGCTTACGCTAACCGGAGAACCACCTGTGGAATAACGCCCCGGCGAAGAGGTACCACCAATAGTAATACACTGATCAAATTCCATATCGGACAAGATCAAGATCTTGGTCGGCATTTCCTTCTGTTCTACCTTATGCTTTACAGCAGAAGATAGGATCAATTTGAATACTGCACCAATGTCGGTGTTCATACCCCAGTTGGAACGAGACATCTGGGAATAACGCTGCGAAAGGTTACCCTTCAACTTGATCATTTCTGGGGAACCAGAGAATGTCATAAATGTATCCTTAAATACACCACCCATTCTTTCCGATACGTACAAGCCCAGAGAAATTGCAACATCGAGTGCAGTTACACTACCAGATGCAACAGATCCCATCGAACCAGAAACGTCAACTACCGGCATAATGTTTTCTTCAGAACCTTCTAGGTAGTTCGGCAATGCATCCCATTGAGCCATCGCAACAGCCTTATCACCGTGTGTCAACGAACGAATTACGTCGTACGGATATGCAACCGAGGCGTTGATCTTGGCTTCACCAGTAACCAACTTTGCCTTGTATTCTGCATATCCAGCCGGATCGTGCTTTAAGAAAGCCTTCTGATAACGACCAGCAGCTACCGACGGAACGTGTTGATAGGTGATGTCTGTCCATTCCTGGGCACACATCTTCTGTTCAACAGTGTTGGACAGACCAACCAACAGCTTACGGTAAGCCTTTGGTGCCAACTTCATATAGGAACGAATCTTGTTTGCTTGTTCGCCCTGACGCGGCATCCACTTTGCGCATAGGCCATCACCGGCGTTCAATGCTGTGGCAATCATACGCAGACCTTCACGTTCGATGGAAGTACCGAAGGAGATCAGGACGTCGTCCCAACGACCAAGTTCAGGTGCCTTCACTAAAACGCGCGAGGCCAGTGCAGGCTCGGAACGAAGCAAATATCCGAACAACTTACGGAAGGTTTCACGTTCACCTGCTCCACCACGTGCGTCACGTGCCCATTCGAGCACGCGAACTGCAACTTCGGAGTCTTCTACCAACGCACCGGCAAAGGTGGAGGTAATATCCTTACCACGGCTTGCGCCTGCAAGGAAGAAGAGGTCCACATTTTTGTTAAGGCTTGATGCGTTTGTCACTGCACCATTGGCTGTCACTGCGGATGCGTTTACTGCGTTGAATAGTGTTGTCATTTTATTTTCCTTTTATCAGAATGATTTTTTACGGTGCCGGCTGTCCTACCATTAGACGATTAAGCCTTACGACCTAATTGAGAATCGAACTCAAATTCGCTGGTTGATTTTGTAAATTTTAGTTGCGGGAAGCATTCTTTATAATTCAGTAGTGGGAGCCGCGAGCCGGATTTCGGAGATTTCTTGTCTCCTTTTTACTCATACCCAATTATTCAAATAGACAGATTAGCTTTTGGCGAGTTTTTACATTCCCCTCCGGAATGGTTCTTCGGGTTGCCCCGAATAGTGCAGTATTTTTGTATTGCTGTAACTAATCTTTACAAGTTCTCTAGTTTACGTGTATTTCGCAGTTGCGTCAACCGCCCCACAGTAAACCAATAATAAAAACAGAGTGGTGTAAGGGACAAAACTTTTATCGAAATTACTCATTTTGCTACAGGACCTTACTCCTGGATTGAAGGTTTTACATCTTCCGAGGATGTTTGTCTCCTATCAGTTTCCTGATACTTGACCGATGATGCCTTTCGGCAGAGCTTTTTTAAGTTTGTTTTGCAGGACTCACTCTTTAATGTATACATAGATTGTATTGCATTTTACTTATGATGTCAAGATAAAACAGTGGTTAATATAGGTCAAAAAGAGGCAGATTTGATATGAGCAGTTTCCTTCTCAATAAAATCCATTGCTCTTTTGAGTATACGTTTATAATCCTTAGATTCAGTCTTCTCAGGAAACACATCTGAAAAATGATATCTTTGTAGAAATTCTTTTAATTTCTGCATAACAAACTTTTTTGTCTGCTCAGCATCCATACCTTTGTTATGAGCAGTTTTAATTGCAATAGATACACCTTTCATTACCTGAACGAATCTTGCATTAATTTCTGCCGGTTGTGCAAGATATGAGAGATGAGCAGTATAAGGATCGTCCGGATGTCCTATATCTTTATTCTTAGGCGTAAAGTATCTATCGGATTGCGACGCTCTGCCCTCTGATTTAATATCATCTAATGCGTGTCTCAATTCGTGAGATATAGTCGAAGATAAATTCTTTGCATTTACCTTATCCTTGTTTATCTTAATTACATTTTCAATATTATCCCAAAATCCGACAGGACTTCCTGAATAATTGGTGTAATTAGACCCACCACTATTTAATTCATCATACATCATTTCTTCGGGCAAAAGCTCGAGGGTGACATCAGATAAACATTTTAAGGGAGATGTGGTTAAATCTACGATATTACCCAATTTTCCAACCTTCACGGGTTCATTATCGGGTTCGTATTTCTGTAGATATTGATATATTGAAACACCCAGAGAAACAATTGCTCTATCTTCATCTGTCGTTTCTATCAAATATAATTCTCGCAATCTCATAGCATATCCTTAGATATGCTATTTATCTCAAATTTTCAAGAATTGATAGTATCAAAACAATTGGCCAGAAAATAGATAACATAATATATCCGGGCGCCCTTGCTCGAAAAATCCAGATATACAATGAAAGTAAAACTCCAATAACGTAGATGCTCAACCAAATCATTAATCTTCCTCCTTAAGTAGGAACTTATTGGAAATTACTTTAAAGCTAAATTCGCCATCCATACGCTTGTAGACGTCACCTTCGCGAATCTTATGGTTAAGACTGGCACCTTCTGCAGACAGCAATAAGGAACCAATATCAGTAATCCCGAGTTCTTCGAGACTAACATCCATTCCTAAGATAGGCACACTTTGAACCATATCCTTATTTAATCCAAGTTCATACAATTTTTCGAGTACAGTATGACGCTGTGTCGGAGTTAAGTACAATCCGGAATCAATATCAAACATATCAAATACAAACAATTTGTGCGAAGTAAGACCCTCACGATTCTTTAGTATACCTGGGCCCATAAGCTCGCCCTGTACTGCTAGATCTCGCCTAAAACCGTGCAATGCTGCTTGTAATCCGCTGTCTATAAACATACGGACAAGGCTATTGTGCGAGTTAGAATCACTCATATCCAGGTCCCAATTGCGACTACATACACCACTAATTTCTTCTGTTGCTAGATCAGGTTCGATATGGTAACCAGTAAAGGAGGTACCGTCTAGTTTCATAGAGCGTTCGTATCTTGCTCCGGCGTTCTTAATAAAGATATTGCTAGAAATATTCTGGCAGCGTTCCTGATCAGTTTTAGGAATAAAGGTAGGAAAGTTACCCCGAGCGCGACCCGACAGTTCTGTAGGAACAGGAAGTTCAAATTTTTCCACACCAATCATCTCTGATACATCATTGCCCACAAAGAAAAACTCACTGAGTTCCTGGCCCTCGTCAAAGTCAGATCCTTCAAATAGATTAACAAAATGACTAACGGGTAATGCAAGTCCCTGGCTGAGTTGGCCACGAAGTTTAATTGTCCTGATACGGACACCTTCGCGATCATTAAATTTCTTGCCGGCGCGAGAATATAGGTGCTCCACTTGCGGCATACGCGGAATCCAGGAATCAATTTCAAAATAGACACACAGATCGCCCGGCTGAAATTCAGTCTTAAGTGCAACACATTGCCAACCATCAATTTTTACCAGAACGATGGCATCTGCACCTTCAATGGGCAGAATCTCATCAATGCGTCTAATTGTTGCTAATTTTCTCATTCTTGATACCTTTTATCGTGTGGCAGTGCCAAATATTCTTCATCTTCTGGACGCTTAGGATGCCAGTCAGTGGGCACTCTAATCCAATCATTAAACTTTAGTGAAAATGCAAGTGCACTTTCACTATCCTCAAAGTGAAAACGATACCACACATTATTCACGTCGTAATGTTTGTCCCATTCGTAACTCTTACCGTAATATTTTTTATAAGATTTATCAATCGTATCCATAATTACTGGGCCTGTGATATTGTTTTCAATCCAGCGCCTAATCTCTATTTTTCTTGAATTCTTACGATAAATTTCATCCTGCTGCATACAGACTTGCACAGGATAATCCGGACTAGGCCAGTCAAATCTGTATCTACGAGAAGAACTGTCTAACCACGCATCACTAAAATACCAGGTTGCGTCTAAGTCAATTTCATTAAGAATTATTAGTCTGCCCATATGCTATTATAAATGGAAACACCGCCTGTGTCAAGGCGGTGTTGTTTACTGAGTAAGAAGTATTACTTCTTCTTGGTAGCCACAGCAGCTGCCGGGAGATCGTACCAGGCCCACTTACCGTGATTATTTACATCCACTTGTGCCCAGGCAGGGTGAGCACCATCGGCATCTTGCCATTCTGCAACATTTTCTTGGACGCACTTACGGAAGGTGGCCAACATAGCAATCTTATCCGGAGTATTATAAGTACGTGTTACCAAGAGTGCTTCAGTAGCAATAGAAGAGACTGCGCCCGGGGACAACTTAGGATAGGACAGTTTAGAAGGAACATAGACCGTCTTCAGTAAATCTACCGTCTGGTTACGGAAACCAAGAAGCTTATAATCCGAACCGAGTGACTTTACATTCCCGAGTGGTTGTCCACCGACTAACACTGCAGCCTGCACGCTACCTGCTTTCACTGCAGCAAGTGCAGCATCGGCCGAATCCACCGGAACAATCGTCCAATTCAACTGGCCCTGGAGTTTGATCAGTTGAGCGGTAATCATTGAACCACCGGCAGCAGCTACCCTGTATCCGGTAAGGTCTTCGGCAGAATTAAACACCACATCCTTAGCTCCAAAACCCATCGTGCCTCCAGTCTTGATTCCCGAATTTGCCAATGCAATTACGTGAACGGATTCAGGATTAAAAGCAATCAGAGTTTTGATATTGCCCAAGTCTCGACCTTGTGCAGAAGCAAACAATGCATCGGTCTGCATAAATGCTGCACCGACTTCCTTGCCGGTCAGTTTGTCTAGGTTTTCCAGGGAGCCGGAAGTAGGAACCTCAATCATCGCCATCTTCTCGCCGCACTTGTCAGCAATGTTTGTAAAGAGTGCGTGATAGGTGCCTTTTACAGAACCGGTAGCTACCTTTACTTGCTGTGCTTGGGACGAAATTGCAAGAACCGAAATCATTGCAGCAAACAGAATCTTCGACTTCATATAAAAATTTCCTTTGTGTGTTAGTTAATCTTCAAACCTTTGAGCACATTTGCGTCAGGGTCGGCTGACTGAGTGTCTACAATTGGTGCAGGTTGTTGTTTATTTTCGTCTTGTGCAACGTAAATTGCACAGAGTATTGCAAGAACTACTAGTGTTCCAAAAATCCTGAACTTCATTTTAACGACTCACTTTCTGCGTATCTCGCACCTGAACTGTGCTAATATCCAGTATAACAGGCTCGCTATGACCTAATTGTGCAACAGATTGTGTGGAGTGGTCGGCCGAGTTCACGTCGAGTGCAGCAGCAACCTCGAGTTGAGCGAATGCCGCGTTCATTTGCGTGAATACAGCGTCACAGGCAGTATCGGCCTTAAGTTTCTCGAATGCATCGCCGGTATCCATACCAGCAGCTCGATTCATTTCAATTGCATCCTTTGACATTTCGTAATATGCCTTCATTTCTTCGAGCTTTTGATCACCAATATCCAGAGATGCCTGCGCCTCTCTCAGAGCTACTTTCTTCTGTTCTACCAATTCCGTCATACGTGCAAGCTGCTTTTCGAATTCGGGTGCACGTTGAGGATATTTTTGTTTAAACTTCTCCACCTTTGTAGCAAAGTTAGATCGAACGGTTACACCTGTTTCAACAGAAGCCTTGAAGGCCTGGAATGCCTTCTTTTTCTCGATGAGCATTGACGTAAGTGTTTCAATTGGATTTTCTGCTGCAGCGGCAGTAACCTTCTTAATGTGTTCAATCCTCTCAGCATCCATTAAACGATATTTGTAGTTCGCAACTTTCTGTGCAAAATAAGGTGCGAGTTGCACTGCAATGAAACCGACTGCAGCAGACACAATCAATCCAATAATTCCACCAAGTGCGAGCAGGATGAATGGCGCAACAAATAACCCGGTAACGCCCAGGGCACCGCCCTTAACCCAATTGCTGAGTTTTTCTTTCTTTGCTTCAATCTCTGATGCGACGTGTTCAACAACTTCTTTGTCCATATGTGTCTTTCAAATGTAGGAATCGGATTCACCGATAATTTGTTTAACTACGAGTACTTCCAAAATTTTATTTGGATAAGGATAGTCTGTTTTGTATTTCAGATTTAGTTTAACTGCCCGATCACCTTCGTACCAAATAATCTCCGCGTCGTGAAATTCAGGCATATTTCTAAACTGGTGAAATACTGCTTCTCTTGCTAACTTTGCTCTTTCACGATCTACCATCTTAATTCCTATATTTGGTACCCCAACCCGGACTCGAACCGGGACGCCTTTCAGCAGTAGATTTTGAGTCTACCGTGTCTACCATTCCACCATCAGGGCTTATTTTTAAAAGAGGGGCAAATGCCCGGTAATTTTATTGATTGCTTCTTCATTCTCCGGACCAACACCAACTGCGGTGAGCGTGGGCACACCATCAAATTCGGTAAGCCCAGAATCCTTAATCAATGCGCAAGGAAGATTTGCTGCCATTGCTTGCTTGTAAATGTCAATCAATTCCTGGTCCGTTTCCACGTACACCGCAACCTTCTTGAAATTCCCTAGCACCCATTCTTTCACAAAAGGGTTGCTCAAAGGAATAACAAAGTTATCGCCGGAAATTGCACCAATTGAGAATAACGATCCCATCGCTGCGTGGGCACCTTGAGCCACGTATTTCCCCGTACGCATATTTCGTATTTTGGGGAATTTTTTCATAACGATAACTTGTTTTGCGCTCATTCTATTCTCAATTTAAAAATTCTTTGAAAGATGCGGATTACCCGCATCTTTGATTACTTCGTCAGTTGTCCAACCGCAGCATCATAGATGCGATGGTAAACGCCACGGAAGATCTTGCTGACCAGAGTCTGGATGGCAGTGATCAGATCGCCAACAATATTCTCGACTGCGCTGAACGGCCAAATCACAATCCAGGCTGTAATGGTGCTCAGCATAGCCTTCGG
>Ga0116226_10005359_pt1 | contig 11443 bp, 11 predicted proteins | sample S1TSphfallax_FD_89692 | JGI IMG/M metagenome (GOLD analysis project Ga0116226, IMG submission 89692) | Host-associated microbial communities from peat moss isolated from Minnesota, USA - S1T2_Fa - Sphagnum fallax MG | ecosystem: Host-associated > Plants > Peat moss > Unclassified | place: USA... | reverse complement strand
TCATTTAGCACCTTGTCATAACATTCTTTACCCGCGAATGTTTACCAAATTACACTGGTTGATCTATAATTTTTTTTTAAATTCTTTAAAATTCTTGCTTCTTTGGGCTTCCATAACATTCTCACACCAAGAATGTCATAACTATGTTCTAAACTAGACCTTACATGTAGCTATGTTGGATGACAAAAAGATAGTGTGAGAAATTTCAAGTTTATGTCACACGTACTTTGCGTCAAACTTTCCCAAAGGATGTTTAGGGTTTGAAGATTAAAACTTCTTACACCAAGTATTTGCCACAAGGGTCTTGACTATGTTTGTCATTTGTTGATCATCACGAGTTGTTGATGAATGTGAAATATTCACATGGGAAAAATGGCACACATAGCTCCTTCTAGCAGTAATAAGTCGAATTACCCAAGTAAGAAGGTTAAAGTTGAACACGAACCTAGCAATTTGAAGGGTAGTTTTTTGAAGTTTGTAGGGTTTGCATGTCCTTTATATGTTGAGGTTCTAGAAATAGGTGATGGTAGTCCCATCTCTCATAAAATTTTTGTAAAGATATATGGGTTTTCTTCAAAGGGCATGAAGCCAAAGAGGGTTAGGATACCTAAAGATCTAACAATTGAAGAGGTTTCAAATTTTTTTGGTCCAATACATAACAAAAATGGTCATAATTATGCGCATAGTGAAGATAATGTCTTGATAGCAAAAGTTGAAAGGTTATGGATGTTTGTTCATCAGCAAGCTTTTGTTCCTACTACAAGGATAGTGTCTTTGGGCTTTGCTAGAGGGATGGCAATGGAGCTTAAATGTAAAAGGATGAATTGGGCATTGTACGTTGAATGGACAAATTAGGAACAACAACGGTGAAAAAAGGGTATGCTAAAAGTGTTGAATGATGATGAAGGTCACATAAAACCAACATATGAATAAGAAGGAGACCAACGTCCAAGTAACAACTACACATAAGTGGTGCTTGACAAATTATTACGTTATTTTGAATTTTCGGACAAGTCGGTGGCTAATCTTGAAAATAGTGAATGTTTGAATGTGAAAACAAAAGAAGACATCAAGACCACAAGCATGAAAGCCCAAGGCTTAATGGAAGAGTTCATGAACAACCTTGTGGCTAGGAAGGACAAATTTTCATTGTTGATCTTAGAGTTGGAGGGATTGGAGACTTCTACTGAGGCAACAAATGAATTGTGAAAGGCTTTGTAGAAGCAAGTTGAATCCCATAAAACTTTGGTTAATGTTTTTCAAACTCTTGCTAATGATGGGGTTAAATAATATGAGAGAGTTTGCGATGATTTGAACAAATTGGTAATAGATTGTTTACTTTAAAACAAAAAATCATTGTTACAAAAAGGAATTGGGATGGTGCAAGGTCTTTATTTTCTTCAATCCAAAGTGGTTTAGGTCAAAAAAATCTATGTATGCCATTTGCCTACTAATTTGGTTGAAAAAAATGATGTTGGGTTTCAAGAATGTCTCATGGTTGAACGTTGCCCTTGTTGTAGGCTTGGATTTATTCCTATGTGGGTAGGCAAACTAGCTTCTTGCAAGCATTTTTATCATTGTTGGTGTGCAGCTGTTCATTTTAGTTATTTTTCAAAGTGCATAAAGGAGGGGTGTGAGGAGAAAATGCATGAAATGTGGTGGAGGGATGGTTGCAAGGTAGGGTGGCTCACTTTTTGCATCATAATATAGTTGTTGGCAGAGTGGCATGCATTTACATGCTATTAACATGGCATAAAAATAATAATTTTCCAAATTTGTGGCTAGATTTAGATTCTCAACTTAAAGAAGAAGACATCTATAAAAAAAAATTATAACATATATACACCAAATATATAATAATGGACTTTTGAAGTTGAAAAATATGGACTAGTTTACTATTTGTGCCTCTATATACACGCATTTTGTGTATGAATTTTATTTGGGAAATATTATAAGGACTCAATATATGATATTTTAAAACAAAAAAAACATATGTGCAAAAACATTTCTAGAAAAAAGTTAACCAAAAAAAAGTTATGGACTTTTGAATGGCCTAAAATGTGCCATATTTTCATAAGTCTATATCATAATCATTTTTGAGTGGATTTCAATTTATATTTTTTAAACATGTACATTTAAGAAAAATTAGAATGGCTTATTTTCATATGGGCATTTTAGTTCATTAACCACCATCTAATTCACTACTAAATTAATGATATTAAAATGAACTGCCATTTTAACATTATCATATGGATTTTTAGTGAGTGGAGCATCTGCCAAAATTGAGCCACCTTAAAGTGCATACACCCAAAGTTCCACAAGAATTGGGAAACCTAGGAATTCTCTAATTTCTAACGTTGGTTTCAAAGCTTTTGGTTCAAAACCAAAGTTCCCACCAAAGGTCAAGTTTTTCCTAAAGGTAAAGTTTTTGCCATAAACATTTCAATATTGGTCATATGTGTAGTACTAAGTACATCAAACATGTGTGAAGTTCTTGGTGTATAATTATTTTCCCAAATCATCCATTTCAATTACAAAACTTCAAAAAATGGATTTTTTTCAATAGCATTCATATGAGTCCCTAAAGTTGGCCTTGCGCATCCATGATTCTTTTCATTGGTTCATGTCAATCCTTGGTGTTAACCATGTGCATCCATAAAATTCCATCAAAACTCCATAATTTGTGTTTATAAAAGTCCCTAATAGTCAATAAATGTTAGTAGATGTCTTTAACATTGCTATATTTGTTTATTGTCTCCAAAGAAGTCCACAAATAATAACCTTTAAGTCCTTAGTGTTAACCATTTGCATCCATAAGAATCCATTGAAATTCCATAGTTTGTGTTTATAGAAGTTTCCAATAGTCAATAGATGATGTGTTCCCAAGTTTTTTAATGGACTTAAATGTGAGTTTAAATTGAAAATGAAAGAGCAAGGGGTCAAGACATGCTCCCTGGCTCGCAGCACTTTGGGGTAGAGGGGCATGCTAGAGCTTTGGGATGGGACTAAGAAGAATGACAAGCATCAACTACTCACACGGGCCTGCACAAAACCAAACACAAGGTGGTTAGTTGGGTTTAGGGTTCCCAAAGTTGGGGATTTGGAGGCCTCCGGGACTCCCGAATGTTTAGAGCTCGACAGCAAGGCCCAAAGCACCTCTCATTGAAATGTTCTTGGTTTCATTGGAAAGGTCTTGAAGCGTAGATATCGCAAAATGGCCTCGCATTGGCCATTTGGACATCTGCAGCCCAAGTTATGGGCAAAAGAAGGGCCGGGAGTCAAACTGGCAGTTTGACTCCCGATCACTAAAAGTCGGGAATCGACCTCTTACCAACCTCCGAATTGAGAGTGCAACATGGCGTTGGAAAGATCTCGACGAGGGCTACAACTTTGGTTTAGACCTTGTCGCGATCGGATTCTACAGTCGGGAGTTATGAACGTCCAAAGTCCCGGGACTCTAACCGGGACAATTTCGGGACTCCAACTTGGGAGTCCCGGGAAAAAGAGTCATTTGGATGTAGTCCCCGCGGAGCGTTGCAGAGAATACTATATGGGGGAAGGTGGTGGCTTCCCCCGAGTCCAGGCCGTGGTGAGTCTTGTGGTTCGAAGAGCCCGTGGCTTGTCCCAACACCCAAGGGTGTCCCGGAATGTGAACTAACCACTTTGTGGTTTGTTTTGGATGCAGATTCAAGCTTGATCTACTAATCCCTCTTCCTAGTCTAATCCTAGAACTTCTAGCACGCCCCTCTACCCCTTTATAGTGCTGGAAGTCGGGAGTGCCTTCCGAATCCCAACTTTCCGCAACTACACTTTGGTGAACCTTCAAGTGGGTTCACCCCGGGACTTGGGAGTGCGTCATTAGTGCATAGTTGGAGCACTTTTGGTGCTAGGACGAACCACGGGCAAACTTGGACTCACAAAACTCACCACAGCCCGAACTTGGGGGAAGCCGCCACCTTCCCCCTTATAATATACTATGTGCCTTTCCACGAGGCCCACATCCAAATGGCATTTTGTCCCAAGACTCCCAAATGGGAGTATCGAAATTGCCAAAGTTGGGACTCCCACAACTTTGGGGCCCCATAACTTTATGTGTAGACCTCCGATTGAGATGAAGTCTAAAGAAAAGTTGTAGCTTTTGTCAAAATCTTTCCAACAATATTCGCATGCCACCCGCACACAAAGAAATCGAGTCGAGTCGGGAATTTTAGTGGTCGGGAATCAACTTGCCAATTTGACTCCTAGCCCTTCTTATGGCCATAACTTGTGTTTCAGATGTCCAAATGGGTCATGCGAGCCCATATTAGACATACGTTTCAATAACTTTTCAATGATATAAAGAAATTTTCAATCCATTGGGTTTTGACCCTTACAATTGTTCTTTGAACATTCGGGAGTCCACTAGGACTCCAACTTCCAAGGTGGAAGCTCTTTTGGGAGTGTGAGGGTTCATTCCCTCACATTTTCTTTCACTCCTAGGCTTCTTTTCTTGGCCCGCAACCTTACAAGCCTTTGTCTTAATCGTGAGCCCAAGGCTAGGGTTACGACAATAGATGTCCCTAACATTGTTACATTCGTTTATTGGACCTTCATAAAAGTCCATAAATAATAACCTTAAAGTCCTTGGATATTTCCAAATGTCCATTTGTGTATGTATAAAAGTATGTAGTAATTAATTTGTGTTAATCAATTTGCTTATTATGTCCACAAAAGTCCATTATAGTAACCCTATAGTCTTTGGATCTTTTTAATGTCAATTTAACTAATTTATATTGACAAATTTGTCCCTATAAGTCCTTCAAATTGTTCACAACTCTTCATCATTCCTTGGTAGTACATAAAAGTCCAAAAGAAAAAAATGATTACCATCTAGTGTGCATTGAAGTTCTTTAAAGTTACTACTTGATTAGAAGTTGTCTACATGGTTGTACATGATATTTTAACCATTACAATGATTGAGTTGGCCTTTGATGTATTGTAGAAACTCATTTCATGAACCAACCAGAAAGGGCATCAATGTCTTTTTCAAAAGTTCAACACCCCATTTTACCATCTCCAAGTACAACAAATTGTTATCACAATATCACTCCAAGCATCAACAACTTCCATGTGAATCCCAAACATGTAGATGACAATGAACTTGTAGAAGTTTCAATACCCAAGAAATCAATTTTTTTGGCAATTCAACCCCCAACTTCTAAACCAATAGGGGTGACAATTGTTGACAACGACCTGGAGTTGAAATGTTCAAATCCAATCAAACTAGAAAATGTGGATGTTGTTGTTAAAGATCGTAGCTTGAGTGATGCATGATTATAACACACTAATGATGAATTTACAAAAGACCATGATGAATAGGAGGAGCTTGAAAAGCATGTTGCTAATAAAGCAAAAACCCTTGGCAATATTGGTAAGAATGCCCATAATGCAAAAGGTTCATCACCTTTAAAAAAAGGTAAGAAGAAAAAAAGGCCAGTTGCAAAGAAGGTTAGTGCTGCAATAAACACTCAACGGGCAATGATTGCAAAGAACAATAGGTAAGCTAAGGCTTAAGCACCCATGTAGTAATATTGGGTTGATAATTTTTATTATCATGTAGATGTGTTTGCTTATAAAGTATGACCTTGTTTTGTAATTGTGGCTAGATGAATGTTTGTTATAAACAACATTCTAGTTTTGGTCTATAATGTATGGACAATTGGACACAATATTTGGATTTTATTTCATGACGTTATATTTGCTTATTTTGATGACTTGAGCTCTTTTTTTTTATTCATGGGTAGAATTTGCAATTTTGCATTCTGTTAAGGTTTTTTGTATATATAAAAGAGTTGAAATGAGGAAGAACCCTAATTTCAACAAGCTTGGCATGAACATGAACTTGATAGGAGATGTTGTGTTCAATTGCTTATGTTCAATTTCTTTTACTTTATTTATTTGTCTTTCTCAATCCCATGCTAGAATTGAATTATCTAGAGCCAACTATGCATTGTATGGACTTTTTTGTAACTGAAAATGTGTGGTAGGATGTCCTGGTGTTGGTGCAAATTATTTGAATTATGATTTGCTTATGCTTTTTCAAGCACATAATTTGTGGATTCACACCCGTTATTGCAAACTCAAGTGATTATGATATTGTGGAAATGTTTATATACACTTATTTTATGTTATTTAAATATAAAGTGAACTATTAGTTGCAAATATTGATTCAATGCCTCTTTGTTGCTATCAAATCCCTGAATATTTTTACTTTTAATTCTTCAAATGTTATGTATTATCATTGCTTTCAATGGGAATTTCTAAGGTGGAGTGGTTTGATGTGCAGAAAGGACAAGCAAAATACCATTATGTATGCACATGTGACTAGGTCTTAAAACTTGTTGGGGGTTCCTTTGCAACATTTTCAAATGGAATTTATGTCATGGAAACTATTAAGGTAATGTGAATTATGGAGATCCAAGAACCTTTCAAAAGAAATGCTTGTCAGTTATTTGCAGTTTGCATTTCATTATACAATATGGTGGGGTTTCAATGTTTTTGTAATCATCCTAAACAAGTGGATTTTCCAAGTTTGTATTTTTGTCTCTTATTATCTCCCCCATCTAGAAGCCCTTTGAATGATTTTTTGGTGTTAGCCAGTTTCAATGTTTGTGGTAAGCATGTAATGATGTGCAAATGGATGGATGCAAACAAAAACTAGGCTTCAAATTTCTTAAATGATAATCTTGATTGTGCCTTTTATTTGTTCTGCAATTGGTGCCCACATAGTTAAAAGTGTTGCAATTGAAGTTGTTGATTAAAGTCAATCTAGTTGATCACTAGAGTTGCATTGTGCCAATGTCACTTATTTTCTACCTCAATAACATGTTAGGCAATGTAAGCTTGAGATGCATCCTTGTATCCTCCATGCAAACCATCAAGTCCTTCACAACTGCCACTATAGGTGCACTACTTGTTTCTTCCCCCCCACCTCCTTTTTTATGTTGTATTTCAATTCATGAAAGTCTGTTTAATATCTATAATACAAAGAAATTCACATATTAATAATGGTTGGAAACAAGGCATTTCTTTGTGAACTTGTGATGATTTTACTCTCCCTTTCCTAGTGTTGATGTAATATGCAATTATGTCAAATAAAGTTGGTAAAACAATGAAGACATGTAAATATTAAAATCATTGGAAGAATTTGCAATTATCACTTGCACTTTATTATGGGTATGTAGCAATGATAGTGATAGTTGATAGTGACAGTTGGAAGCTTTGGTCTTTTAACATGTTTATAGTGATAGTGCGAGTTGGAAGCTTATAGACTTTAGAAAAATGGTTAGTGCAAAAGAATATGGGTTATCTTTAAAAAGCTAATTTTGAACTTTTTAAAAGATAGATTTAATGTGTTTTAATCCTTTGGTTAATTTGATTGTTGTAAGTAAAGTAGTGGGGTTTGATAGGCACATTACAAGAATATACAACATTTAGAATTGTACATGTGGGAAGGGTGTTGTTAGAAATTGAGTTGAGAAAATAAAATGTATGTGCTGGCAAATTGTAAGATTGTCATGAAGGGAGATTTAATAAAAGGAGTTCCTCAAATATTCAAGCCTTTTATCATTGGAAGAATCTGCATTTTTTATCACCTGCACCTTGCTTTGGGAATGTAGCCTACATCCTTTAATGACATTGTTTGAGCACATAAAAAATTTAACATATGAAAATGACAATGGAAAGCTTTGGTATTTTAAGATGTTTATAGTGACAGTGAGAGTTGGAAGCTTGTAAAGTTGGTATTATATAGAATTGGAAGCAATATCCTTTATTGTAAACTTGAAAAGTGAATGCCTTTGCAATTGTGTTGATGTATTGCATTGGATCATTGTGTTCATCATTGACTATTTTCATAATATGATTCACAATTAAACTTAATGATTTGCAATTAGATGTTATGTGCGGCTTCACTTATGCAACCACTAAAAGAAATCTTGTCATTTGCAATTGTGGAAAAACGTTCAACATGGTCTTTGTGGTTGATGTTATTGGTGAACTATAACATCTTGCCTTGGTTAACAACTAAAAGACATATCATGATGCTATCTTTGTTCATACCCGGACCAATCATTATCACAAGTGAACAATTTGACATATTTATTGAACCATTAGTGGAAGAATTGAAAATGTTGTGGGATGTTGGGGTCAATGTGCAAGACACTTGTCAATTCAATGGCATGGGGCAATGAAATATGAGAGTTATATTGATGTGGACCATGCATGACCTACCAATGTATGGCATAGTAGTTGGGTTAATCATAAAAGACTATCGTGGGTGCCCATGTTGTGGTACAAACACAATGTCTAGAAGGTCATGTGCACTTCACAAAATCGTGTATTGTTCACAACATAGAAGGTGGTTGCCAATGGATCACCCTTTTCGACATAATGCAATTGCATTTGATGGTGAACATAAGCAAAAGAATCCACCAGCAAAAATGTTAGTTGATGACATTTACACAACACCAATGGTAAGGGTAACTTGGCTTGAATGTGGAGGCATACCTACTAGTTCTGACCCAACAAAAACATTTGGGGTCAAAAGATTGAGCATCTTGTTTCAATTAGAATATTGGAAGGTAATTTAATACAATCATGACTTAAATCATAGGCTATTTAGAATTTAAGATCAAATGTTTTATATAAAAGGCATAGATATATGTATTAAGTGTTAAGATATATCCTTTTATTACGGATATTGTCGCAACCCTAGCTTTAGGCTCGCGACCAAAGCAAAGGCTTGCAAGGGTGCAAGCCAAGAGGGAAGCGCGGGAGTCACATCTCATGCTCTTGAAAATGTAGGAGAGTGTGAGGGAATGAACTCTCACACTCCCAAGTGAGCTCCCATTTTGGGAGTTGGAATCTCGATGGACTCCCAGATCTTCAGAGAGTGATTGCAAGGGTCAAAACCCATTGGATTGAGAAGTTCTTTATATCATTGGAAATCTCTTGGAACTTAAATGTCTAAAATGGGCTTGCATGACCCATTTGGGCACTTAAAACATAATATCTGGCCAAAAGAAAGGCCATGAGTCAAATTGGCAAATTGGCTCTCGACCACTAAAACTTGAAAATCGCCCAAATTTCCTTACATGTAGGTGGCTTGCAACATACCGTTGGAAAGATCTCAAAAAGGGCTATAACTTTTCTTTAAACTTCATCTCAATCGAATGTCTGCACACAAAGTTATGGGCCCCCAAATTGGCGGAAGTCCCAACTTTGGGAATTTTGGGAGTCCCACTTGGGAATCCTGGTACAAAATGACATTTGGGTGTTGGTCCCATGGCCAGGCATAGAGTATAATATAAGGGGGAAGGTGGTGGCTTCCCTGAAGTCCAGGTTGTGGTGAGTCTTGTGAGTCCGTGTTTGCCCGTGGTTCATTTGTGCACTAAAGTGCTCCAACTACACACTAATCAACTTGTTGTTTAGTTTGTGCAAGTTTGTGTGAGTGATTGAATTGCTTGTCAATCTTCCTAGTCCCATCCTGAAGCTCCAGCACGGCCTTCTACCCCCGAAGTGCTACGAATCAAAAAGTGCGCCCCAATTCCTCGTTTCGATGTTTTCACCTTTAGACTTGTAGTTGAGTCCATCAAAGAGCTTGGGGGTGCATTGTGAGGTGACTTTTCGTCCCTCCACTCCCAATCCTACAAGGTGATTATGCTGAAGCATAATTGCTACTAGTGAAGGAAAGAACGCAAGTATAATTCTAGATGTTAGATCGTGTTTGTAGTTGAAATTTTTTAGCCCACCTTCTATGCAACATTTATGATTAGAACTGATGGATACATTTTTATTTTATTTTTTTCAAGCTCACACACTACACATCCTAGGGTTTCATGTCAAATTGTCATTCATTTAAATCAATGTTTAAAGATTCAACACCACGTCCAACATGGCTGCAGACCCCTAGCCACTTAAAACGTTGTTTCTCCCACATACGTTATCCAAATCCAGCTTGCTATAGCTCTCTAGAAAGCTAAAAACAAGGCGCATCTACCTACCAAATTTTAGGCTCTGCAGCTAAAACAGCAAGGAGTTACACTACCAAACCCGAGAGGGTTTTTGTGAAGGTAGTCATTTCAACTCGATTGCAGACCCCTAGTCACTTAAAACGTTTTTTCTCCCACATACGTTATCCAAATCCAGCTTGCTATAGCTCTTTGAAAAGCTAACAACAAGGTGCATCTATTTACCAAATTTTAGGCTCTGCAGCTAAAACAGCAAGGAGTTACACTACCAAACCCGAGAGGGTTTTTGTGAAGTTTCTCTAAGTTTTAACCTTCCAACCTATCACTATTCACCTCCATTCCTTGAAAACTCTCACAGATTCTCATTCTATTCTCCTTCCTCTCTCCAACTCCAAAGTTGATCCTTCCTCCCCTCCTCAAGAAACTTGTCGAAACAAACACTCTCAAGATTGAATTGAAATTCGTTTTCCGGGGGAAAAGAAGAACCCCTTCCCATGATCCAAGTCCGCCTTTTAAAGAGAGGGTGAAGCTTCTTTGCTTGGTGGCCAATGGAAGGAGAAGGAGAAGTTTCTTGGCTTGGTGGTCAATGGAAGGAGAAGGAGAAGGTTTTTTTTTACCTCTTCCCATTTTTCCCTCAAGCAACTTACTTCAACTGCCATTTTTTATCTTTGACATTAAGGTTTTGCTTTGCCCCGGTCCTAGGCCATTATTTACGCCTTCCCTTTGTTTTCCTTGGCCTATAAATCATGACCGCATATCTTGATGCCACAATCTCCCCCACCTTCATTACCGATTTGATTTTGTCGAATTTTTTTTTCCTTTCTTCCTTGTAATCATGGCGTCGCGCACAATCACGTCTTATGGGCTGCAAACCACACAAGCGAATGAAGAACCGCCTCTGGAGTTGTCTCTAGATCTTACTCTAACACAGCATCCTTGTGATGAAGAACCCAAACCCCGAGAGGTGCGTGCTTGTTTTGAAGTCGAACCCCCTCGAGCCTGGTACTATCGTATTTCTCCGAACTCTCGCACCCTGGTGATCTTGCTACAAGTCGACCCCGCTACTAGCGACGAACCCGAGACCGTTTGCGAAGGTTGTTACGAAACTGAAGATACTTCTATCTTCGCATGGTCTTTAGTTCCCGACGTTGGTCACTATCGTTGGTTGCACGGCCCAATCCGTCGACTGCCTCCCAATAGCAAGGCGGACTACCTAGTTCGCACCATCTGACGCATCCTAGACTTCTTGCAGTTGTGAACTATCACTATGGCATAACTCAGGATTTTCCATGTACTCGCAGCTCCTTGCTGAGCTTATCCCTATTATAAATAAATGTTTCAATTATCATCAGACTCCTATTGCCACTGGCACACTATCATACTATCTATTTAATCGTTGAATTGCCTCGAATTAACCTTATGTTCAATGGCTT
>Ga0116226_10005358_pt1 | contig 11446 bp, 12 predicted proteins | sample S1TSphfallax_FD_89692 | JGI IMG/M metagenome (GOLD analysis project Ga0116226, IMG submission 89692) | Host-associated microbial communities from peat moss isolated from Minnesota, USA - S1T2_Fa - Sphagnum fallax MG | ecosystem: Host-associated > Plants > Peat moss > Unclassified | place: USA... | reverse complement strand
CACATTGACTATGTGTTTTCTAGTACATTACTAGCCAGTTGTAGAGAAGCGATGACCGAGTGCTGTGAGTTGGTTGCTGAGTTCTACAGCGTTGGGTCAACTTAGGCGATTTGTGGCTGTTTTGTTCTGTTAATATCTCATTTAAACGGCAATTTAGAGAATTGTTATGCCAAATTGCCAAAACCTTTGAACATAGCGCCGTCACTTCAAATTGTTCACAAGTTGAAAACCAATAGAAGCGATCAATAAAACGAGAATTAGTTCTTTTGACCTTCATGCTTTTAATATATGTTGTGCAATTTTAATCGCTGTTTTTGACCCTTTGGGATTAGCGGATGCAAAACAAAGCAAGTACAGTGGACTATTACGCGAGTTACGTAATATAAGTGGATTTTCTGCGACTCCTGCAAATACAGTTTTTAATCTTTTTACAAAATACCTACCAATTGCCTCGCAATCTACAGTCTTTTCTCTTTGAGGGCTGTTCTCAAATAAACTTAGTTGTCTTGTCGTTGTGTAAAAACTGTCAAACCAGTCTGTAGTTCCAAATGTTTCGTCAAGTCTTTTCTTTAACGATTCTTTGATATTCCCATCCCTTGTTAGTAGCCTATTTATTGCAACTCCCAAAGGAAATAGATACCAAAGGTCAATTGCTTCAGTGTGAGCGATCGCTTCGATTGTTGACCAAGGTATTTGCATTCCAAACGGATCTAAAAATAGTACGGCACGATTAGCCCGCCAATTTTTAGCACATAATGTTTTTAAATAACTATTGGCATCATCATTAACTATTTTAATATCTTGATTCTTGTCTGGGAATTCTACTTTTAGTTGCTCTAGATCGGGAATTTTGTTTATATCCTTCTCTATAAATATATATTTATTAAATCTTGGTTCTACCTGAAGTGCTATGCGCGCCGAACCATCCATAAATTGCTGTGATTCTTGGTCCATAAGTTCGGGCAGTAACAACTGATTTTGTTCTTCCGTATCTTTGAGAGTTCTATATCCAGTGCCAGCGAATGCATCGATATAAGCGTATTGAAAATTATATTCTTTTAATATAGTTGTATAAGCAGGAAGATATTTACGAATTCTATTTAATTTCTCTTCCGTCCAATCGCCACCAAATACTTGCTTATTCATCGACTTACTTGTTTTTAGTAAATTAGAGCCGGGTTAATCTTCCAATTATATATCTAAACATTTGTCCTATATCCAAAAAAGATGATACAATTTAAATAAAAAATCATGAAATTAAATGTTTAGTAGATTGTGATTTTCATCAATTTATTTCTGTTAGTTCAATTGTTTTAATATCGAAGTGAGTGTATTATATGGTAGTTGTTAAAGGAACTGAAAAAGTAGTTAATCCACTTCAACAAAGTCAGCTTAATAAAAAGGGACTGTGTGACTACGTAATTAACGTTGCATCAGGTTGTTTACATGGTTGTACCTTCTGTTATGTACCCTCAACTCCAGCAATTCGAGCAAGACAATCACAACTAAAAGACAAAGGAGTTGATAACCCGCAAATGGACTGGGGACAGTATCTGTTTGTCCGTCAAGAAATCCCCCAAAAGCTAGAGAAAATCCTAAGCCGCAAGAAGGCTTGGCGAGAGACACCAGCAGGTCAAGGCGTAGTTTTGCTCTGCTCAGGTACTGATCCATATCAAAACAAGCAAACTGCAAGTGTTACCCGTAGTGCTGTTGAGATTTTATTGAAATATAACAAAAGAGTGCGAATTTTGACTCGTAGCCCTTTATGGGTAAAAGATATCGACATCCTTAAACACCCTAATGTAACAGTTGGAATGAGCCTGCCATACTTAAATGACGATTTAAGTCGGCAAATTGAACCTCATGCACCTTCACCAAGTTTGCGTTATGAGGCAATGCTTGAAGGTTACAAAGCTGGATGTCGGTTGTATGTTGCAGTTGCTCCCACGCCTCCCAATATGGCTTTAGATGATTTTAAAAGGCATCTGGAAAAAATTGTGCGTATCAATCCAGAGGTGATATTTTGGGAACCAATCAATGCCCGTGGCAGTAATGGGAAAAGAATGGTGGCAGCAGGACTAGATTTTGCGGAGGCTGTTATGACTAAAAACTCATGGGCAGAATGTTTTATTAGGCAATGGGAATATATAGAAACTGCTGCAACTGAGTTAGGATGCCTCGATAAGCTTCATATTTGGGTTGACCCTGGATTAAAAAACTATGTAGATAGCAAGAAACTTAATCATTGGCTGTACAAACCAACAGTTGAAAAATGGGGCAAGTCGGAAGCTTCACGCCTTAAAGCGGCTTAATTTTTCATGCGAGGAGAGCGGCGGGCGGGTACGCCATCGCCCACCCCACCCCATGACTGATACTAAAAGGGATTAGCCTCTGTCACCACTTCTGGCAGTGGAATAAATTCTGTTTCATCTGGCACAGTAGCAAAGTGGTTTTCGCACCAATCGGCTTTAGCTTGCTCTATTCGCTCTGGTCGGCTAGAAACAAAATTCCACCATTTGTAGCGTGTACCCAATGGTTCACCACCAATAACAATACACCGAGCAGCAGTAGCACCAGAAACCCTGATTTCATCGACTGGCTCTAGGATGGCGAGACGATATGGCTCTAGCGGTTCATCATTAATGCTCAATCCCTCTGTAACGCTGTATACTGCTCTCTCTGAATAACCAGTGGGAATAGTAAAGTGAGCATTGGCAGACAGCACCACATCTAAGTAAAGAATAGGCGAGAAAACTTTGACAGGTGAGGTGTAGCCATGTGCAACTCCTGCAATGAGTTTGATGATAGCGCCATTTTCTTCCCAGGTAGGAAGGGTTTGGGCAGGATAGTGAGTAAAGCTGGGATCGATTTCTTCGTATTCCACAGGCAAGGCGACCCAGGTTTGAATGCCATGAATGGTAGCTTCATTTTGACGATCAATGTCGGGCGATCGCTCTGAGTGTACAATCCCTTTTCCCGCCGTCATCCAGTTGATTGCACCTGGCTGAATTGACTGCACAGTACCTAAACTATCGACGAGAAACCATTTCCAGAGCAAATTGATTACAGCCAGCCTGTCGGGTTAATTGCGATGCCTACGGCGGCAAGCTACGCACCCTCATTTCACAGACATAATTTGATTGACCGCAAACACACAAAGTTGATAGTCGATTTTTTGCAGGTTACTGTTGCCCAGATTAATCAAAACTTTCACTTACAACTGCAAGATACTGATACTAATCAAACTTGGTCAATTCCGATTCCCTATCAGAAACTTGATATTAGCAGTACATCAAGCAATATTCCAGAACCACCGCAATTACTTTTAGATTGGCTTGGTGCTTGTACTGGAGAAGAACAACAAGCAATTCTTAAACTTAGAGAGAAAATTCTTAGTTTCGATGGGCGAATCAAAGAAGAAATTGAAGGCAAAAATACTATTAGATATGGCAGAGGTAAAGCTAAACCATTAGCTGAGTTTTGTTTTCAAAGAAAGATTAATAAACCAGTAATATTTCTATGGCTCCCTACTCCAAGCTCATTATTATTTACACAAAGAAGACAAGTGATTGGCAGAATGAGGCTGTGGATGGATGGTGCTGTTGTTAACCATGCTGGTCATATTCCAGAAGGTTTCGGTCGGATGAGGCTGCAATCTGAATGGGATGCTATGCCACGAGAACAAAGACCTAGAAATTTGTATTGGAGCCTTTCTTATAAATCATTTTCTCCTGTGGGAATTAACACTTATAAGGAGTTAATTCCAAATCCTGATTCTCTAGAATCATTAGCAGATTTAGCACTTGGAAAGTGGTTAGCAAGAATATAAATTATTCTGATTTAGTCATCTGGAAACTGCCAAGATGAAATACTTTCTACATCTTTACTGTCGCATTGAATACAAGTAACATCAAATGCTGAATCTATCCATTCATAACCGCAAGTACGACAGTGACAGAAAATATTATTCCGGTTGGCATCTTTTATACCCTGATGCCACTGCTGTAGTTGGTCTGGATGTTGAAACGGAAAATTATCAGACATTCTCGTAAGCCCCTTATCGGCACAAAAAAAGTTTATCCAAACGGTTGCCCCCAGCGCTCCCAGTTTTCTTTGTTAAATGGACTGCGCCACTTCAAAATCAGACTCAATTCCAACTCTTGCCGTGCGCGTCGGTCAACCGGAGCATCCCACCAAAACGCGATGTTGACTGCTGTCTTCATCTCATAGCGATAATGCAAATCCTGGTAGCTGGCGATGTAATCCTTGCAGGCGTGAATCCCTTTCCACCGCTTGTTAGAGCGGCAAGTTTCCCCCACATATAAAATCAGGTCAGCCGCAGAGTCAACAACAAAGTAAAGACACGCATCGCCGGGGCTGTCTGCTGGCATTCTCCAAAAAGAGAGCGATCGCACTGACAACTGCAACGGATCAATCCGGTCTGGGTCGCATTGCTTTGGTGCAAGGTCAAACAGTGTTGCTTGCTGTGGTGCTTGACTCCCCCTCACCCGTTGCTGATATTCCAAAATTTGCACTTTCCACTTCAGCAGGGCATCAGCACTCATCACCAGTGTCTCTGCTCTACGTGCTGGTGTGAGGGTCAAATCAGAAAATAGGTTTAGCTGGTTGGGTTCCAAGGGTATTACGGGGAGCGTGCTGACTAGCTGATTATCTCCCAGAACTGAAAGTCAATAAACCTGTCAAAGAATTATTTATGCCTTTGATATTCAATCCGCACTTGCTTAACGCCAATTTGCTCAGATTCTAAAAACACGAGTTTTTCTACTTGCTGTAATCCCAAACTTTCAAACTGTTTGAGTTCCGAGTCTGATAATGGCCAAGGTGGGCCAGAGGGTTCAGCTTCTGTATCTCGAACACGAGTAATTAGCAAAAGTGTGCCACCAGGAGCAACAAGCGAGGCAACTGAGGAGATAACCCAAGAACGCACATTCAACGGCAAAGCTTGAATATTACGACATTCAAAAACAAAGTCAAAAGCTTGATGCCATTGTGGGGGAATTGCTAACAAATCTGCAACTACATAGTTGACAGTCGAATCTGGAAATCGCTCTTGACACCAAGCGTAGATGCGAAGCAGCTTGTCGTCAGACATCGCTGTCGGTGAAATATCAAAAGCAGTTACTTCAAACCCGACGATAAAGCGATCGCTTGCATTGGAAAGTGTGCGATGCCTGCGGCGGGCGTAGACGCCATCGCACTCCTAGCGGCGATCAAGCGAGGAAACGAGGGGAGCGAGCGCCCCAATTCAAGGGAGAAAATCGGTGGTATGCGATGGCGTACCCGCCCGCCGTAGGCATCGCTTGTTTCCTCTAAGAAATTGAAGAGGGCGTAGTTTACCACCGTAGGCATCGCCTCAAAGTAAAAAAATGACCCGCGATTTTTGAGCTTTGTAAAAGTAGTCGCTTGGTTTACAGCACTTCCGGCTATTATGCAATACAGTTTTTCTCCTTTCCCTCTCCTATCAAAGCTTTCAGATTTGAGGATGTACCTCATAGCTGCCGGAACTGCTGTATTCAAAGAGGAAAAGCGATCGCTCTTTATCCTTGACAGGAATTACGCAAAACTTTTTCGTTTTGCTCCCGAAGTAGGACGTATTGTTGGAGTGGCAGTTAACTCACTTAGAAGATGTTAATAATATAGCTTAATTAACTTGACAAAGCCAAGATTCGCTTTCAATCCGCTCGGCGATTGGATGTTTTGTCGTTGCTCCTGGCTTAGTATCAAGATGCCATCCTTGCCAAATATCTGCCGCAAGTTTAGAAAACTCACCTCGCACTTGAAACCAAGTAGGATTATCTTCTCTACTCCATAAACTACATAGTAAATCTAACACTTTCTCGGATGTGGAATTATTCATTTTATTCAGTTCACTTTTGTTGGATTCAATTAACTGATATTCTCCTTGAAAGACACTGCTAAGTCCTTTTTTGGTACTATAGTTGCCAAGCTTCTTTGAACACATATAAATATTGAATAGTGCATCACATATCCGACGGTTTAAGCCTAAGTATACAGACCCCTTCAATGCTTTTAAAAAATATTCTAAAGCCTCGATAGGATTATTTTGAATCAAAAGCTGATATTCTCCCTGAAGCAAATTAATTTCTGAAAGAACTGCTTGGCGAAAATTCTCACTGTGACCAGTTGTTAAATCATCATTAGCAAATTTCTCGGCAAAATGTAATGCCTGTTTTGACAACTTATCATCTCCAAGTCTTACCCATACTCGTCCTGCCAAAGCTACCCATCGAGCCATACGTTGAGTTAAACCAATACGTAATGCATAGTGGGCTGCTTTCAGAAAATACTCTGCGGCTTTTTCTAGAATATTTCGGTCGTTGCACAAGTAAAGCTCTATTCGCGCGATATTTCCATAAATTTCAGACAAGGCTTTATAAACATCCAAACCAGCATCTTTATAACAAGATCCAGGTTTAATTGCACCTCTAATTTTACTATCCCATTCTTCTAATCCCAGCCACTTACTCCTCTTACTGGATTCAAATAAATTTGACTCATGTCCGCAGGAAAGCTCATATAAATAGATATCTGACTGAATTAGAGCCTGGATAGGAATAACCTCTTCTTTTACTTGCTGGTCTTCCTCAAGGACTTCTTTGATTTCTTGAATAAGTAGTTGTGCATTACTGATATTACCTTGAAAATTTGATTGTCTTAACTCCAATCGTTTCGCAAGTAAATAGCATCGGTAGAAGTTGAGTCGATACGAATAATAAATCTTCTCTTTGGGAATTTTTTTCAATTCATCTCTAGCTGTGTTAGCAATACTCTTAATCTCAGCTGATTGGCACTCTTTATCAAGGAATTGAAAATTCTGAAAAGCCCTCCTTGCTATAGTTACTCGTTTCCTTAAATCAGAGAGAGCTTTAAATGCTGAACTATAGATTTCCAAGTTGAGTTCGTGATTCCACTCCCGATCTGCTAACCATTGTCTTGCAGCACAGACAATCGCTTGCAGCATAGTGATCATTGAATCCCGGTCAACCCAAATTCCTTGATACTGTTGCTTATTTCCTAGAGTTACTGTTGTTTCAACTAAAGAGTCAATACTGCCGTCTAGAGTTTTTGTTAATAGAGTCATATTAGCTACTTCCTCACTAAAGCCCATGTGCAGGCTACAAGCGCCGATAGCATTCTCCATTATTGTGTTGCTAGAGGTATACATCCATTCGAGAAGCTCACTAGAACTGTCATTATGACTAAAACTACAAGTTACTATCGCCATAATCACTGGACTGAGCGAATCGAGCGACTGTGCTTCTAATTGCGTTGTTAAGTATGCACCCGGAGTATTTAGCTCGCGCTCTGCTTGATGAGCAATCTGTACGAACTTATGGTATACATCGCTATATTTTTCGTCCTGATTAATATACTTGGATAAAGTTCGGAATTCCAACTTTTGAACTCTAATACGAAGATTAGCTACATCTCTAGGCATTTTCTCCTTAATGGCAATACTAAGGAAAAGCGCGATCGCCTCTTGCTTGGTGAACTTTATCTTACCTCCAGCTTTTAGTGTTTCCCAGATTCGTCGCAGCTTCTCAATCACCTCCAGTTTCAGTTTTAAACCCAAGGTTGGGTGAGGTTCCCGTAGCTTTTCAATCAAACACCCTAAAGAGTCATTCTCCTGATACTCAGAATCCTCTGAAAAAAACTTGTTACTTGAAATAGCTATCTTGTTACTGGCGATCGCTAAAAACTCTTGAGTTGTAGGACGTAAATCTTCAAAATTCAAAAACTCCAGCAATGCAACTACTTGAGCAACTTGAAAAAACCTTTCTTGGGTCACTCTGATAGTACTGGTGTTCTCTGGCAAAAAGCCAGCAGACTCCAGTAGTTCGTCAGCTCCAATCTCTCCTAGTAACTCTCGCAATTCATCAGGATTAGATTCAATTTTTTCTTCTTCCTCTATTTTTGATTTCCTTTTAGATGCTCTACGTTTGTGAAGACTCTCACACAGTTTGATCAAGCTTTGACGGTCAACCGGCAACCGTTGCTTCTTCTCCTTATTCAAAAATTTAATCACAACTGGTCGGCTAACACCCATCCCTTCCGATAGTTCTACCTGCGTTGCTCCCATTTTGTCTAAGAAGAAGTGGAGCATTTCCCGTAATTCTTCTTGATCTCCAGTGCTTTCTTTATTCATGGCTTTTATTCTACGCATAGCTTTAATGTAAATGATATTTACATTAAATCACCATACTGTTAGTTTTTTGTATTTTATTATACAAATTTTTGCTAATTTATGACTTTCGGGATAGCAAAAAATGACCATTTTTTTACATATTATTTAGGAAAATATTGAATTCTGTAGCTTATGCTACAACTTTTTTATAATATAAGCCCTTTTATTATTATATGTATTTGGAATTTACAGTGTATGAATAGTTTATGTCTCCCAAAGCGGTAGAGCGAATCCTCGACTACTGCGAACAAAAGATAGCTAGATTTGAGCAATCTAACAACACTGGACTTATGGAAATCCGGTGCTACCCTAATCAAGGTCAGTACAAAGTTGAGTGCTGGTGTGGAGATTTGCAAAATTTTCTGATTGCGCCAGAAGACCTAGCTGTCTGGAAAACGACTTCGCTGTCTAGACAGAGGGAAACCTTGGAAACTGTGAAACAGGTTATCACAAAGCTCGATAGCGCATTGTTTGAGACTTTTCGTCTACAACAAGGTTATGCGACTATTAGCATCTTGCATCGTGGACAGGACGGTGAATATGGATTCCTGTTTTGCCCATCGGTAATCCACGGAATTAAACCTTGTTAAGTTTAGAGGTGATATCAGCACAGCTACACCTCATGAATTTTTGAAATAAATCTCGTGTGAGAGTGATTCTGAACAACCTAACCTAATAAATTTCTATTAACACATCATCGATGGAAATAACCACGACGGATGCTGCTGAAGCTTCAGCACATCCGTTTTTTGGTTTCTGAGAACCAACAGAACAAATTAATTGCAGGGCAAAAAATGAATTTACTCAACAATCAAAACTTTAAGTATTTAGCTTATTTAGCTTTGCTAACTACCCTTTTAGCTGTACTAGCAAAGTTTGATGGAATTGTTAGTGTACAAGTTACGCCTTTAGGCTTACAAGTCCAAGTTAAAAGTCATTCTGCGGAGTGTCTAATTGACCCACAACTACCAAATATTGAGCCAAAGCTGCTTGACCTGAAATTTGCTTAATACAGTATACAGGATTTCATAAGTTTGTAAAAGTGTTACACATTCGCCTATATAAACGCTACGAACTTATGAAATGCCGTCGGGTAAACTTCCAAACGAAAAGACTTATATAGACAGCATTTCAGCACACTGTTTTTCAGAGAAATAGTCGAATATTGGAGTTGATAGGCATGAAAAAAAATCAGGATAGTCGTCTATTCAAATTGACTGCTAAATTCCTCAAATATTTCTTGCTAGGAATATTTTGGTTTACGATCGTCTACATTCTATCAATGAGTTTTGAAGCTTTGAGCATTGTGGTAGTCCTGCTGCCCTTTGTAGGAAATTTGTTTTGTAAGCTGGGAATTATTCTGTTGTGTTTGATGACAATAACAATTATTTTAGAATCCTTGCGTTAAATATGGCTGCAAAACTGCTGTTTTATCCCCTACCCCCTGTATGTAACTTCAAGTAAAAGATTGCCGAACCTAGAGCCTGACTAGCTTATGGTTGAATGCTCGCAAAGCGATCGCACAAGCGAGAACATGAAAGCTACCAACTGTGCGATCGCTTGTTTCCTCGCTTGATAAAGTCATTTCTTTGCTTTAGCTCTTTTAATAAAACCGATAATTTCCTCAAGTGGCACACCCTCATTCTGCATTGACTGGATAAGCGCGATCGCTCCTAATGGCACTGATCCAATACTCCGCCCCTTCCACTCACCATCCACCTTCTCTTCCCAATTAAACCCCCATCTCCAATGAGTAGGATTATCGGGGTGTCTGTGTCCGATAACACGGGGATAGCTGGCTATGGTTCCGTTTTTCAACTTCTTATTCTCAAGATACTTATACAAACAACCTTTGCGTTGTCTGTGTTTTGGTTTCTCAGTAGAAGTTGTAGCAGGTTCAGTTTCCTCTAAGAAATTTTCGGGTATCCATTCACACACACCACAGCCATTATTTAAAGTAAGCAATGGTGATTCACAACTGGGGCAACTTACATGATTTAATTGCTGTGTACACTCGATATATGGGCATTTTTCACAGGTGTAGGACTTGGCGACTACCTGAAAACACTTTGTACATAGTTGAGGTTGATTATCCTCTAAGAATTTTTCTACTAATGATTGGGGTGCGATGCCTGCGGCGGGCTGCGCCAACGCAAAACCACTTATCCGCTGATCATCTCGTTCCCAGAAATAGCATTTAATTTCACCGCTCCAGTCAACAGTAAAATAAGTGTGCCGAACCTCAGTTATTTTGCCAACATCTAAGGAAGAGTTGCAGATATAAAGGTCTACTTTTACATCTGACCGTTTAAGTTGCTGCGAGGTTAGCGAGGTAACAGACTCGTTTGATTGCAACTGCTGCTTGGAGGGGGCAGACTGACCGAGCGTAGAGGTCGTTACAATCGCGTCGTTTGTTAAGGTGGTGGCGTACTCCGGGATAAATGGGAGCTGCACTGATATTGTCTCGCCAGTATCCATCAAAGGATATTCCGCCCAGCCAACGGGGAACCCCATCATCCACCCCGGTACTGCTGGGTTTAACTTGTCGCCCTTGGTTATATATGGCCTTAATTTCTGCTCCAATCTGGTCGCCCCAGCTGGTCTGCATCCCGTTGAGCCTTTGGCATACGTTGTTGGTGTAGGCAACGATGAAAAGCCTTTCCCTTTCTTGGGGCGATCCGAGTTCCGCAGCTGATATGATTTGCGGATCATCCCAGACGTAGCCAACCATTCGGAGTCCCCCAAGAACTGCTCGTAATCCTTTGTTGACAAGTCCTGTAGGATTTTCAATGATGATGAAACTGGGACGACCATCGGCGATGCATCGCAAGGCTTCAAACCAGAGTCTTGATTCTGGGTGGTCAAGTCCTGTTCCGTTGCCTGCAATGCTGGTGCCGGTGCAAGGGAAGCCGATTGTGTAGAGGTTGAATTCTCCAGACTTTGGGCAATAATCTTTGATGTCGCTGTGGATGGAGATACCAGGGAATCTGTATTTGAGGACGAGTTTCGCGTCGCGGTTATTTTCAATGAAGAGTTCAGTAATGATTCGGTCGGATGCTCCGGCGGCATCAATTCCGAGTTCAAAACCTCCAATTCCTGCGAAGAAGCTGGCGTGTTTGAGTTGCATTCTGTCGCCTCCTTTTCCTCTAAGAATTTTTGATAACCGTAAGCCTGTATTTCTTTTGGGGTATATTCGCCCAAATGCCCATTTTCCCAAGT
>Ga0116226_10005357_pt1 | contig 11447 bp, 7 predicted proteins | sample S1TSphfallax_FD_89692 | JGI IMG/M metagenome (GOLD analysis project Ga0116226, IMG submission 89692) | Host-associated microbial communities from peat moss isolated from Minnesota, USA - S1T2_Fa - Sphagnum fallax MG | ecosystem: Host-associated > Plants > Peat moss > Unclassified | place: USA... | reverse complement strand
TTTAGGTTATTATTGGGAACTGAAAGGTTCAATTTCTAATATTTACAACCTATATACATGCTTAAAGGGTTAAGATAGGTAGGTTAGGTTAGGTTAGGTTAGGAATATTAGGAAGGTTAAGTAGGTTAAGCTAGGTTAGGTAGGTTAGGTTAGGCTAACACATCTAGGAAAAAATTTGGGTAGAAATTTGATTAGTCAAGTGGTTTATTGTCCATAAGTCAAAATCATCAATTAAATAATCCAACATTTTGCTAATCAAACAGACCACCCAATCACATTAAAGAGGTCCAAATTGAGTCATCCAAATTGATAGGATGGTTTTTTTACACCTCCCCAAAAGGTTCCTTTTTTATTGCATTTTAAAATCAGAAAAACCATGAATTATAATAGTGCAAGGAACAATTTTTAAAGGAAAGAAGGCAAGCATAATTTGTAACTGCTTCACCATTGATTGTACACCAATCACACTAGTTAAAAACATGTATAATGCCACCAACACTTTGGGACACATTATGAGAAAAAAAGGTGTTTTGCAACTGGCCTTGCAACTCAATTAAAACAACTCATTTTCAAATACTATGTAATTCCAGTATAACTACACCCATATGATGTCATGTTAACATCATTAATTGTCATCCATCTATTAAAATCTAACATGTGGCATTATGAAGATTTTTCGACATAAAATTTGTTTTTCGAAATATTGATCTCCAATGTCCATTATGGTTGTTAATGATGGTTCGAGATTGTGACAAGTGGCATAATAATTTTTTTGTGACATGTCATATTAATTGTATTTTGGAAAAAAAATTAATTCTTTTTAATAGTTAGGTAGGTTGTTGTTATTGATGTTTTTGATTAAAATTAAGTTTGACATCATTGCTAGGTTCTGGTCTACCAAACTACACGAAGTACCACATACCTCAACAGTTAAGACATATCGCAAAACTACAACCTACTATCAGCAAATAATGTAAGAATGGGAACATGCACATAGAAACATTTTTTGACATGGAATTAATGTAATGTGTATTATCATGTTTTAATATAAGAGCATCACTTGTCCTAAGTTGTTTAGTAAAGACTATTCCTTATTTTTATTTATATTTCCATTTTATTTTTTGACTCCTCAAACCTTCAAATAATTAAAGTTTTCATCATTTTAGCAAGCCCATGAGTTTGGTAGGTATCAGTGATGACAACTGAACTCAATAGGACCCTACTGAATCTTAATAGGTTGTCTACCTTAAATATGTTAGATAACTAACTTAGTTCAATAAATAAACTACACGAATTTGGTAGGATTATTTCCAAGACTTTTATAACTATACACTACTCTTTATTTGATAATCGTCATATTCCTAACAATCACACATAACCATAGGTGGTGATGCACCCCTAGCTCCTTTATGGACTCAAGTGTGAGTCCAAAGGTGAAAGGAGTTGGGGCACGGTCTTTGGTTCGCAGCACTTCGGGGGTAGAGGGGCGTGCTGGAGTTCCAGGATGGGACTAAGAAAAATGACAAGCACTTCAATTACTCACACGGACCTACACAAACCAAACAACAAGTTGGTTAGTGCATAGTTAGACTTTGGTGCATTGACGAACCACAAGTAAACACGGACTCACAAAACTCATCACGGCCTGGACTTGGGGGAAAGCCACCACCTTCCCCCTTATAGTATATTTTGTGCCTGGCCACAAGACCAGCACCCAAATGTCATTTTGTCCTGGGACTCCCAACCGAGAATCCCGAAATTCCCACAGTTTAGACTCCCACGACTTTGGGGGCCCATAACATTGCGTGAAAATCTCTGATTGAAATGAGGTCAAAAGCAAAGTTGTAGCCCTCGTTGAGATCTTTCCAACGCTATCTTGCACACCACCTGCACACAAGGAAATTGGGGAGATTCGCAACTTTTAGTGGTTAGGAATCGAATTGTCAATTTGACTCTCGGCCCTTCTTTTGGCCATAACTATCCAAATGGGTCATACGAGCCCATTTTAGACATTTAAGTTCCAAGATCTTTCCAATGATATAAAGAACTCTTCAATCCAATGAGTTTTGACCCCTACAATCATTTTCTAAAAATTTGGGAATCCATTGGGACTCCAACTCCCAAAGTGGGAGCTCACTTGGGAGTGTGAGGGTTCATTCCCTCACACTCTCCCACACTCCCATGAGCATGAGATGGATTTCCGGACTTCTTTCTTGGCACTCACCCTTGCAAGCCTTTACCTTGGTTGCGAGCCCAAGGTTAGAATTACAACACTTTCCCCCATTAGAGAAAAAAAACTCAATGTTCTCATTGACACTTAAAAATTATTTCCTCATTGCAATTGCTTTCATTTGGATCCTTGGCCATCGATTGCCGCCTTTTATGACAAGACCTTGCCTCAAGCTAATTTAGGTGTCCCCAAGTTTCCAACATTTTTTTAGCAAGTCCACAAGGGTTCTCATAAAAAACCTTTAACCTTTGTTTCGTCAAAAGACCTAAATTAGCCTAATTGATGAAACCTTCATTTGGGAGGTAATTATTCCATCCTTCCCTTCATGAGGAACTCAAGTCAAGTCTAATCTTGACCTAAGTTACTTAGCATGACTCCTTTCCCAACCTTGCGCCTCGATCACAACAATCAAGCCTAACTAAAGGTATGCCTATCAAGGTACAAGAAGCAACGTTTAGGCCTTGCAAAAGTCTAAGTCCCAAGCTACGTGATTATAGTATGCGAACGAGGTCATGATTTCCCGTGTTGGCCGCCACTACCAACTAACCCTTTGGGATGCACTTTAAGCATATGCGCATCCCCGCGAGCTCACTTTACTTGCCTCCTCTTTTGGGGCCAAGGTTTTTCTTAGCTTCAGAGTGGAAGTTCGATTTTGATTTTGGCTTACGAAAGAAAGTTCCATTTGTCCATGTCACTTAATGATTATTTTAGTCACACTCAATATGTTCATGATGCAATTTCTTGGAAGTCTTTAACCTTTATTTCACTTGCAACTTGAATGTGGTACATTGTGTAATCCCCTACCCCACTAGAAGAAAGGTGATGTCCTCATCACATTCTATGTTTCTTTTGCTTCTTTGGCAATCTATTGTGGAATTCTTCTATGCCTTCTTGGGCATGTTCCATATATGACTTGTTCACCCAAGATGCTTCTATTGGATGGTATCCTTTCCACTTGACCAAATATTCCCACTCTTGCCCCTTTAGTTGCCTTGATTTGAGCATAACCTCCATTTCGAATTATGGTTCATTATGAATGAAGTCAGGTGGGGGCCTTGAATTGTGCTTTCGATTAGGCCTTGAGGCATCATAGGAGACCGATTTCAAAAACGAAACATGAAATATGGGATGAACTCTAAGGTTTTTCGGTAGTTCTAATTTGTAAGTGTCGGGAAATTTTTTTTCCAACATTTTGAATGGGCCCATATATGGACCCAAGAACTTGTGGCTCAAACCTTCTGGCAACCGGAAATTTTTGATGTAACCACATTTCATTTCCTTCTTCAAAATTCACCTCTTGTCAAAACTTGTCCACAAAATCTTTATATTGTTTATGCGCCTTTTCAAGATTGGCTTTAGCCATCTCCCACAAGCGTCGCCTCTCTTCATCAAGTTATGTGACCATCTACACTTCCTCACTTGCATCACTTGGGGGTTGCCCAAGTGCTGCCCAAGTTGTAGGCACAATTGGTGACTTGCCTATTACCATTTGAAAAGGGGTGGAACCGATTGTCGACTGTTCCAAATTGTTATAGCAAAACTCGCCCAACTCTAAATGGTCCACCCAATCTTGTTGACCCGCTGCCACTTAATTCCTTATAAATTGTTGGATAACCAAGTTCATTCTTTCAGTTTGTCCATTCGTTTAAGGTTGGAATGAGGTGCTCATCTTGAGTTCTGACCCCATGTGCTTCCACAAGGCTTGCCAAAACTTGCTTGTGAACTTTGGGTCTCGATCTGACACAATGTCCTTTGGGAGGCCATGATGTTTGAATACATGTGTGAAGAACAACCTTCTTGTGTCTTGGGCCATGACATTTTCCTTGGTGGGAATGAAGTGTGCCATCTTGCTAAATCGATCCACCACCACCATGATCACATCAAATCCCTTTGATGGTGGCAAACTCACCATGAAATCCATGGACACACTTTTCCTCGGCCCTTCAAGAATTGGTAATGGTGGCAACAATCCTATTTGTTTCTTATTGAGTGTTCAATTTTGTTAGTAAGTCAATCAAATCTTCACCTATTCCTCTACATCGTCTTTCAAATTAGGCCAATAGTAAGACTTCTAGTGCGTTTTGCACCACCATGACCTGCAATTGGCCCATCATGGCACTCCTTCAAGAGCACATCCCTAAGCCTCCCTTCTAGAACATAGAACCAATTTTTCTTATACCACAATAGTCCATTTCGCAAGTGGAAGTGTGACTTGATTCCCCTTGGAATGTTCTACTTCATTTCCTTGGCAAATTCGTCATGGCGGCTCACTGGTTAAACTTCCTTTTGAAGTTTTATTTCCCCACATACACCACTTTAAGTTGGTGTTTTCGACTTAGCGTATCGGGCACCACGTTTTCCTTCTTGGGCTTATGTCGAATGTCCACATTGAACAAGGCTAATATGTTTTGTCATCTCATTTGTTTTGATGACAACTTTGGTTGAATGATGAAGTATTTCAAGGTGACATTATCGGTCCACACCACCACATCTTTGGAACCTATGTAATGGCCCCAAGTCTTGAGATAATGTATCATGACTCACATTTCCTTTTCCACCTTCATTCCGTTTCACTCAACTTTTTACTCTCAAATGCCATTGGCCTTCCATCTTCACTAGGACTCTTTCAATCGCAAAGTCAGAGGTATTATAGTGGATCTCAAAATCTTTGTCAAAGTCGGGCAACTTAAACACAAGCACTTTCACCAAAATGCCTTTCAAGGTTTTAAAGGTTTCATTGCAAGTTTCATCCCATTCATAAATTACGAATGACTTCTTCAAAAGGTTTGTCAAAGGTGTGGCTATCTTTGCAAAGTTCTTGATGAACTTGCGATAATTGGAAGCCAATCCTAAAAATGATCTTAAGGCCAAAACTAACCTAGGTCATTCCCAATCCAAAATTGCCTCCACCTTGTGGTCATCCATTTTCAAGCTTTCTTGGGTGATCCTATGTGCAAGGAAATCCATTTTCGCCACCCCAAATTTGCATTTCTCAAGCTTAGCATACAATTTTTTTTTCTCAACCTTTGGAACACCTTCTAAAGATGCTCCACATGCTCCTCCATAGAGTTGTTATAAACCAAAATGTCCCCTATGTATTCGACCACAAAGTCATCAAACCAATTTTGGAAAATGTCATTCATGAAGGTGCAAAATGCGATGGGTGCATTAGTGAGTCCAAAAAACATCACCAAGAACTTGTATGAGCCACACCTTGTGCAACAAACATCTTTCCTTCGTCCCTTTCTGCAATTCAAACTTGGTAATACTTGGAGCACAAGTCAATCCTACTAAACATTTTAGCTCTCGAGAATCGATCAAACAAATCATCAATCCAAGGTAATGGGTATCGATTCTTCACTGTCACCTTGTTGAGGGCTCTATAATCCACAAACATCTTCAACATCCCATTTTTTTTGTGAACAAAGAGGATGGGTGCCCCATATGGTGACTTGGTAGGTTTGATGTATCCCTTTGCGAGAAATTCTTCAAGTTGAACCTTAAGTTCCTTCAATTCTTCATGACTCATTCGATATGGGGCCTTGGCGAGAGGTGTCACTCCCGACATCACTTCAATTGCATGGTCAACTCGTTTTCTCGAGGGCAATTCATCAGGCAACTCTTTAGGCATCACATTCGAGAATTCATCCAAGACTTACTTAACGCACTTGGGAGAACTCACCAAGTTGGTAGCTTCCTTTGGCTCAAATTCATGCAACACACGCATCACACACAACATGCCATAACCTCCCATGCATTCTTTTTCCAAAAAAATTTCCTAACATCAAGTGGATGGTTGATCCACCCACACTAAACACCCGAACAACCCCATTCTTGGATGGGATTCTAATTAGCCTATTGTGCCCTTCTATGTGCACATTGTTATGGGTGATGAATTCCATTTCCAAAATGCAATCCATCCCCCCTTAGGTGGAAACCAACAAATCCACCTTTCCTCTCCAATTCCTTAGTTGAAGAGGCACATCTTTTGCTTACAATGTGGTGGGATGGGGAACCCGATTTGCAAAATGCACCTCAATGGGTGCTTTGAGCTCCTCTAATTGGAGTTCCATTCTTTCCGCACTCTCTTGGGTTATGAAGTTGTGGGAAGCCCCTGTGTCCAAAAGACATAACACATCCCGCTTAGAAACCTTCCCTTTCAAAAAAATGAGGCGATTACATTCACCTTGGGCTAGGTTAATGGTAAGGACAATTACCTTAGAACCCCCATTCCCTGGTTTAGGTTTGGGGTAATCTTTGGAGTAATGCCCCACTTCATTGCAGTTGAAACACGTTCCTTTGGGCTTCCCACTAGCATCCCCCTTGGGTTGGCCCCCTTTTAAAGGAACCTTTTTCTTGATGAAATTTCCTTTGGGTTTGAAACCCAAACCTTGAAATTGTTTAGGTTTTTCTCCTTTTGCGGTATCTTGCCTTCGGTTCCATTCCCCTTCATGGTGTGCCTTCTTGTGAGGGAGTTTGTTCTCCTTCTTGAACCCGGACTTTTCACCCCATCCCACATCTGAAAAACCTTCCACTTTCATGATGGTTTCGGATAATGAGGCGGGCTAATTCTCTTCAAGCTTGCGCTTGGCCAAGTTGGAAACCCCATTACAAAGTGGCACACATGGTGTAACTCATGCATATGTTCAGAATACGCTTTCACATATTGGTGCAAGTTATCATTTGTTGCATTCACAAGGTCACGGAGTTTGCATCTTGAGATGTAATCACAATTCTTTGGAATGAATTCCAACTTGATGCATTCCTTGAAAAATTCCCATGTGTAGCCATGGGTCTTCCCTTCCTTTTGCCTCATTGTCTTCTACCATGTGGAAGCATAACCTTTTAAGTAGGATTGGGCAAGTTCCACGGCCAAATGTCGCCCCACCTTGGTGGCATGAAAGTAGTCCTCCATTTCCACAAGCCAAACATCTACAACCTTCCGATTTCGGATCCCATCAAAATTCCCAAGTTTAGCAGGCTTGAATCCCACACCTTTCGATGATCTTCCTTTGAGGGCCACAACCAACTCAATGAAATTGGGCCTATTCATTTTGAGTAAAACCTCCAATTGTTCTGAAGTGAAAAGGACTGTGGTTGGTTGCTACTCTTTGTTTTCATGATCATCGTGGTTTTCCCGGTTTGCTTGTTCTTCAGAATCCTCTTGTTCTTCCTCCTTAATAACCTCGGATGGAACTTTTAGGTCTTGGGTGGGTTTTTCCACCATGGTTTCCTGTAATGGCTTATGGGTCCTACTTACCTACCTACCTTATGTTTTGCCATTGGGTTAAGTTTTTTTTAATTTATCTCAAAATGGCACATTAAAAAGTTTAAGCAATTGAGTTTTGTAAGGAGAAAAATCCTGCTAGTTTTTTACAACATTTTAACATGTTTGGGCTTCATAGGTCAATAAATATTCTTCTTTGTAGTTTTCAAGGATGATGTGTATTAATTCTTACATATGTGAAAGCTCACGAGTTTAACTTTTGGAGAAACTTCAGGCAGTGTTCCCATAACATTTTAAATCACTCAAAATGAAACACATATGATGAAGATATAAATAACTGATGAATATGTATTTTTATTAAGTTATAAGTAGTTGTTATAGTCATAACATAGTTGAACAATAGTACTTTAGTAGTGGAGCACTAGTGGCCATACTAATTGTGTCAACGGGAATCATAATCAAAAACTAGTTGCAAATGTATCCTATAGTGGGTGGTGGAAATGTGGACACGTGGCATGATTACATGTATGTACATTGTACACTAGTTGCAACATAGTTGTTTTAGTGACACATTTATAATAATTTTAAAGTAGTTGCCACATGCAATTACAATGCAACTTTTGAAAAGTCAAACATGGTTGACTACATATGTATGTATGATGTGTACAAATTAACATATAGAAGATCCATTTTCAATTCATTTGCAACTATAATACAATTAATTGATTTTTTAATGTGGCAATTCATTTATGAATACACCGTATTTCTAAAAGGATAGTTACACAATAGTTGTAATAACCAAAGGTAGTTGCATAATAGTTGTATATGATTTTTTTTTGAGTTTTAGTTGTAAGGTAATGTGGTTTTAGCAGATGCAATTTTTCATAGTGACATGTTAAATCTTGAACCAACTATTTTTCCATCCAAGGAAAAAACACAAACTTAACCATGAATTTTGATTGTTAAATTAGAGTAGGATGAAGACACAAACTTAGAAGAAGTTCGTTGTGGGCATAAAAAAGAATCAAAACCAGAGTTGACTCGAATAATAAATATTTGTGTGTTTTTTGCACAAGTTGCTCAAAATGCCATTATGTAGTCAATTTTTTTGGAAGGACTCACCAACCTAAGTGATGAATGTGGTCAAATCAAGAAAGAATTTCAAGAAATAGGTAGTTAGTTATAAACTTGTAGTTTAGAATTGATTGATGTGTAGCAAAACTTGAAAATTCAAGAGAAGTAATTGGTTGCAATTAAATAGCAATTGGCCAAAGTACAACTTGAGAACCATATGGTTAGCCTATGGTTAATTCCATAACATTATGAATGCATATATAATATGCATATTAGACCATATATAAATTCAAAATAAATTTTCTTACCCTTCCATAATGGCACCTATTCAAAACAATGATGCTTTAGGGGCTGATCCCACTTAAAGGAATCATTATTTGTAATCCTTTTGGAGTCCTCACGACTTTTGCATAGACAAGATTTTAATTTTTATGTGCAAATTATTTAAAAACATGCCTAGAATTTGTCATAATACATCACATGTTGTGTTTTAATGATGGTAAATAAATATGAATTTTCAAAAGTGTGCAAATATCACTACACCAAAACATGACTTTTAGGATTGCATTTGTGGTCATATGTGCCAAATGTGACTACATGATTATATGTAGTCCAAATGTCCATATGTCGTAAATGTCATGATTCATATCCATGCCCGTAGTTGCATATGCCATTGTGATTACTATCTCCATGATTATAATCATTTCTTACCGTAGTCATGGAAGACATGCAACGACTAATTTACGTTTCCCTAGGTTCACTTAGGTTACATTACACCTTCCAAATTAGCCTAGGCTAACTAAGGTTAGCTTAACCTTAACCTAGGCTTCCTTAGCGTAACCTAAATTAACTTCTAGAATATTGAGGCTAGTCGATATGGACCTAGCTTAACCAAGGCTAGTTTATGCTAACCTAGGTTAAGTTGTTGACCGAGGTTGACCAAGGCTAGTTTAGGCTAATGTAGGTTAAATTTAGGGTTGACTTAGGTTGAATTTGTTCAAACCTAGGCTAAATTCCTTAAAAATAGGCTGAATGTAGGCCCAAAAATGTTAAATTTAGGCTAAATGTTAACCTAGGTTAATATCAACTAGACCTAGGTTAAATCAAAAGCTAAACCTAGGTTAAATCAAAGGTTAAGCCTAACTTAATGTCGACTAAACCCAAGTTAACTTTAATTAACCTAGGTTAAACTTAATTAACCTTGGCTAAATATAAGTTGACCTTGGTTAAATGTAGGCTAAAACTTGGCTAAACCTTAATTCAATTCTTTAAATTTTGGTTAAACCTTGGTTATATTGGTTAAATTGCTAAAATGGAAAAACTTTGGCTAAATTAACTAGAATTTCACTAAATTGGTTAAACTTTAATTCAACTTTGGTTAAATTGGTAAAATTTTGGTTAAATTAGCTAACCTTGCTTAAATTGGCTACATGGTTAAATTAGTAAAACTTTGGTTAAATTAGCTAGACCTCCATTAAATTGGCTAAACTTCAACTAAATCTTGTTTTAATTGGCTACATGGTTAAATTGGTAAAACTTTGGCTAAATTAGTTAGATTTCCATTAAATTGGCTAAACCTTAGCTAAACCTTGGTTAAATTGGTTACATTGCTAAATTGGCTATAACTTGGTTAAATTAGCTACATGGATAAACTAGCTAAACCTTAATGAAAAGGTCAAAACTTCATTAAAATTTAATTAAACCATGGTTAAACCTTGTTTAAATTGATTAGACCTTGGTTATGTTGGTTAAACTTCAATTAAATCATGGTTAAATTGGTTAAGTACTTAGTTAAATTAGTTAATCTTTAATTAAATTTTGGTAAAAATAACTAAGGGGTGAAATTGGTTTGACTTCAATTGAATGTAGGTCAAAGTTTGGTTAAAGTTTGGTTTAATTAAGGTTAATCAAAGCAAAACCCATGTTAACCTTGTAGGTCAAACCTTAACTAAATGTAAATTAATCGTTAATTGTTTAATTTAGGGTAATTAAAGTAAAACTTAAATTAAATTTAAATTAAAACACAAATTAACCAAGGTTAAACCTAGGCTAAACTTTAGTTAATGCAAAGTAATCTTGAACAAAACTTAGGTTTGATTTGGGTTAACCAAAGACAAAACCTAGCAAAAACCTAAATTAATCAAAATTAAACTTAGGTTATTTAAAGTTAAACTTAAATTAATCAAGGCTAAACCTAAGTTCATTTAGGCTCACATAAGCCTACCTGGGTTAACAAGGGCTAAACCCAAATTCATTTAGGCTCACATAAACCTACCTAAATTAACATAGGCTAACCGAGGGTTAAACTCAAACATAATTTGCCTAAGGCCTTTTTTTAGATTATCTAAGTTAATTTAAGCCTACTCATACTAGTGGACTAGGTTGGTTTACGTAGGATAATTTTGGATGGCTCAAGCCTTAAATTATGACACATATCATGTCTTTTTAAATGGCTATTAGTCATGTAGTCATATATTGGTATCTATGGCTATAGTCATATAAATACCAATGACTAATGTTCACATATGATTACACGATTAAGTTTGGACATGAGTCATAAATTGTCTTAGTCATGAAAACCATGTTTTGATGTAATGTTGTAGCTTTATTTGAAAAATGATATTAATTTCAAATCATATCAAAATATGCTAATGCTTTAGGTTTTTATTTCTTGTATTGTAAGTTACAACTTTGTTTACATGTCATGTACATGTGGTAAAAGACTTTGAAAGTTTCAAAATTTAAAACATACTTTGAATTTTTAAGAATTTCAAGTTTCACATCTTTTACATTGTGAATGCTTTTTGAGTGTGGGTAGTATGTAATTATAATTGTTTTACCACTAGGACTTCTTTATTAAAAGAATATTTATTAGTTCTTTGAAAAATTGTCTTTATTTGCTATTTAGCTATTGTC
>Ga0116226_10005356_pt1 | contig 11447 bp, 5 predicted proteins | sample S1TSphfallax_FD_89692 | JGI IMG/M metagenome (GOLD analysis project Ga0116226, IMG submission 89692) | Host-associated microbial communities from peat moss isolated from Minnesota, USA - S1T2_Fa - Sphagnum fallax MG | ecosystem: Host-associated > Plants > Peat moss > Unclassified | place: USA... | reverse complement strand
TTTTTCACAGCTAATATAGGTCATTTTACAAAGCAAGTAGAACCACAAAGTTCATGATTGCATGGTACCCTTGCAATCAAGTAAGTTGTGTTTATAGGTGGGTGTCTCTGTGCCTCAAACTCTATATTTTGTAATGTAACATATATGCTGCTTCAGCAAGAGCTCAAGCTTTACCATCACTTGATGGAAACAAGAGCAAAGTTGGCAAGGAGAAACTCAACAGCTCCATGAATGTTCTCTTTTTCTTCCCATTTCCATTTTTGGTGCCTCCTGACCTGTGATCAAAAATTTGACTTTAGTTTGCTTACACATTGTACATAATGCTGATGTTACAGGATTGTCTTCCTGAGTACAAGATTTGTGTTTTCATAGGTATGCAATCTGAAATGAGAAGACTGTGCAAAAAATAGCCAAGTCATGATTTACATGTTTGTGGATTTAATTTGGGGTAGTGTGAAAATGTGTGTTTTGTCATGATTCAAAAATGCTTATTTCAAAGGTGCCTATAAAATCAATTGCATTTATTCAATGTCCATTTGTATTTAACATATGTTTACTTTGCACATTTGCACATGTGATATAACTTTTTTAGACAAGTTGTCCATTTCTATTAAGATTATGAAAACAAAAGCATAGGATGCTAAATGCACCTTTCACAAGGAAGGCTATTATTATGTTTAGGGTGCAATCTATGATTTTTTTAAAATTAAATATAAATAATCCTACAAAATTCCAAAATTAATTGTTTCACTTTAGGTAGGTTCAAAATCCTCTTGTCTTTTGCACAAATGTAAGTTTGTGATAAAAATAAAAAATACTTATTGCCAAACTCCTTATTTTGACAACTCAATAAGGAGAAGTTAATACTTAATGAACCTTGAACTTGATAACCCAATCTCTCCCTTCAAGGCAAGACCAAGAAAGACCATATACATATTGTATGTATTTTCATGGTGTACATACGTATTTATTGTAGGTTAATGAACATGTATGTATGTATGTAAATAAAGTAGAAACACAAATTTTGAGGGTTTTTTTAAAGCATTATCGTCTCATCAGGGCAATGGACAAATTCTTATAGATTTGTACTTGTTGCACATTTTAAAGAATTGCATTCGACTTCTGGTCTTGTGTCTAATTTTACTTTATGGGATGTGAAGTGAAGATATTTAGGTGGTTGTAAAAGATGAGTAGTGAGAGTAGTGAAACTAAGGCTAAGAAATGACAGTAGTTAAAGACAATGGAACTTAATCCAACTCCAATTCCAGTAGTGCACCATCCTCGTGAAAGATTTGACTCTATGAAGGCCAAGCTTGTGGAAATCTCCAACAAGGGCGAACCACAGTATGAAAAAAAGAGGTTTGTGTTTCATTTGTAGCGTTTTTGTTGTTAGAGATAAACTTAAGGTTACTTTATTAATGTCTTCTTTTAGTTCAATTCTTTTTAAGTTGTTTTTACTATCAAGGCTTTCTCAATACTTATGATGATTTTTTGGTCAAATTTGATGGCAATACGAACAATTTTTAAGTTATATTGTTGAACCTCTACCCCAGTTAGAAGAAAAACATGGTTGGAAAACCTTAAATTAGAATCATGATATTTTATTGGGGAATTATGATGTTGTGAAATTTTGAAAGCATCTTTGGACTTTTGTGTATTAATAGTGCCTTTATACACACCTCCTTTTTTCACACAAACCCAAAAATAAATTCGAATTTTCGATGAAAGTGAAATATGAAACTAGAGGTTATGCAACATTTTTTTGGAACCAACTATTGGATGCATTTGTTGGACAATGAAAGGTTATTTTGAATACCTGACAAAAATGATGGTTTCACACTTCATTGACAACACTCTTAAGGATATGGCCACATGCATTCTTGTGTTGTTAATTTTAGTTTTTTTTCAACTAACATAAGAGTTACTTCAAAATGTTTTTGGGGTTTTTTTCTATAGTCTTTCATAGCTTTGAGGTCTTGACAAAGAGGATTGTAGATTGCAAAAATGGTGGAGAATGATTAGAGTTGGGGGTAGAAACTAAAAACATTATGTGCCTAAAAAGCCACAAGTTGTAAAATGCCATGTGCGCAAAGGCATCCCTAATTGTCTGTGAGGCCTATTGTGGTAACTTGTTTTAAGCAGCCATGATTTCCTACTCATGAATCAAAGAGTGTATGAGGTTTTTTTTTGGTAGACTTTTTTCATTACTAGGAAATTACACTAATTCCAACATAGAAATTATAATGTTTGCATGCAAGGACAAGAAATATAGGTCAAATTTTAAGTGCATCAAGTTTTTTTACTATTGTAAAAGGGGTCAAGGGATCATAGTAGAACCATGGGTTTTGCACTTAGAATTCAACATGATGCTCATCAAACCGATTCGTCTTGTAGCAATTGGTGTTATATGAAATTTCAGTTACAAAATTAGATATAATCAATATTTCACGAACATTTCCATCCCATGTTTTTTTCCAAGAGAGACATGTCCTTTGAATCCTAACCAACATAATGACAATGAAGTGTTTTCTTTTCAGAAACTCAAGACATAGATTTTTTTATGATTGTTTCTCAAAAAAATTGTGCAAATTATTGTACACAGATCCATTGTTGGGAGCTCATGTAGTTAGTGGGGAAGGTAACGGTCTAATACTTGGTGAGTGACACTCACAAGGTTATGACCACATGTTTGTTGTGTTTTTTTTACTTTTGTTGGAAGAAACAACAATTATTTTAAAAGTGTTCTTGTGGAGGTTTCCTTTCAATTTCATATGGAAGTGCACCATAATGTTAAGTAAAAATAATCGGCATTTGGTATTGGAAGTTGAGGTCTATTAATAGCAAATGTTATGTGTTTAAACAAGGAATGGGATTTCTTGCAAGATTGTTTTTATTGTACATGAATGAAGAAAATGTTTTTTGATTATTTGTGGTTTTGCTTGAAAGTGCTCTACATGCACCCATGGAGGGCCTTTACTTGGTAAGGTCCTTCCAAAGATGTTATAATCGAAAGAGTTGTTCTCCAACTCTTTTTGTTCATGTGAAAACCAAATGATCATAGGCACAAGGATTGTTTTTGTAGACTTTTTGGTGCAAACAAAAGTTGTTTGGCAAGGGGATTGGTGTGCTCCTCAAAACAGATAGGAGACTCACAATCTGTTGATTAAGTTATACGGTGGAGACTATGGAATCTATTTGCCTCACTCCTATTTGTTCTTAGGTTCATATGGGTTGGCCATTGGTTCAGCACTACTTGATCCAATTTGAGAGGTTGGTGAAAAAGTTAATGCCACCAATGGGGGAATATTTTGAGAAAGAGATGGTCAATCCGAGCATATATGCAAGCCAATGGTTCATCATTTTTTTTTCATACTCCTTCCCTTTCTCACTAACACTTCAAATTTGGGATGTCTTCTTTGTTGAAGTTGTCTCTTGTGCCTCATTGTTTCATGCCTTGTTTTGGTAGGAGGTTGTAAGCAATAAGTTTGAAGTATTTGGGTAGTGATGAATAGCTCCATTTCTTCACAATGCATTATGTTGGATGTGATGTTACACTTGGCTTTCATAACCTATGTCAATTTGGGGGAGAAAGTTGATGAAAATAAATGGGTACTTTTTGATGCATGGTTTGATAATTGTTTTCCAAGTTGGGTTGGCACTACTCAAATATTGTGAGGATGATTTGGTTTGTTTCTTGACTTTAATCTAATTGATTATGGGTTGGAGGCTTTACTATTTGAGAAGGAGATTAATATGTTTACATTAATGATTAGTTTTAAGATTTCAATTTTAATAGTTGTTTAGGGTTCAAATACTTATTATGAAGATAGTTGATGAAATGACATTCTGAACATTGGTAGGAAAGAATTGAACTTCAATTTTGTCTTTTGTTTCTTAACTAAATATGTTCTTCCAATTTTGTTTGTGTGTAATATCCTTTGTTGGTCTACTGTAATGAACCTCACACTCTTTTATGAACTACCCACAAAATCAATTTCTTCTCCTATGATTGGGCATAATTTTTTTGAAATGGACTCAAGAAGGAGGTTTAAGGTGGCATGTGAAGCTGCCATTTGAAAAATTGGTCCATGCATTGTGTAATTTCCCTAAAGGAGCATTTCAGCCAGATATCCTCTTGCCATTAGCTTACAATATCAAGGTACCCACGACCTACCTCCCCTAGTTTTGATGTTGCTCCCTTGATTCTATTCTTGAACGTGTTTTTCTTAATTGTCACATTGTGCTAAAGATTACATGTCACTCATATGAGACTCTATGCATGGCAATACGTGCATTTTTTATAGATCATAATGTCATTGTGGATATTTGACAAGATCAATTGTGTGTAATACACATGAACGCTATCAATAGTCTTTTGTTTCCAGGTGTCCAAGTGATTGAAGGAACTAAGCATAGAATATGAACACATGAAGAACCATAACACCTAAGGTCTAGAATGGAGGTTGCACACATTAGGATGTTCAAGCAGTCATCCCCACTAAAGATTTACTAGAAGCAAAGGTTGATGATGGGTGTTTAAGTACACCATTGAATGAAACAATACATGCCACAAAGTTGATAAAAATGTGGATTTGAAGGTTTAAAAGATTAATCCCAAGGTTTATTGTAGCACATAAGGTAACATTGGTGCACAACACCCTGAGCAACTAAGCACTAGTTTACATTGTGCTAATAACACATTAAAGTCAGTGTCTACCCATTAAAAAATTACAAATCCACTTTTCTAGAGGAAGAGAGCTTTGGCAATGAAAACCTAAATCAAGTTGGAAAAAAATGTATGATAACTTCATTAAGGAAAGGCTAATTGAAACCACGAAAAGGGGTATCATGATAGTGTATGGTATATTAAAATATAGTGCCATATTCTTGCAATTCTACTCATGGAATGATGAGCTTGTCAATAAATTAAAATATGACAAAAATATGCATTGGTAATTGAGGGTTTTGATATTGTACCATGTTGCAAATAAGTGCACATTCTTGTGATCATCAAATGAAAATGATTTGATAATGTAATCACAATTGATTGTTAAACCTAGAAAACATGATAATTTATTTATCATTATTATTTTAACAATACATTTTTTGATATTAGTTTTGGCTTATTAGGTATTTAAAGGTTCCACATCTATAAGCCAAACATAGGCCAAACATCTAGTTAGAATGTTGAAGTCTTGTGGAACCATATTAATTATCCTAATGGAGGTCATAATTTGAAGTCCACAATCAAGTTATAATGAGCCATTATGATTTTGTTAATTGGAAAGAAAAGGGGCAATAACCCATCATATGCTATTATAATTAAAAGGTGTATAATTTACATGCAACTATATGCAAAAATGTATTCTTTCCTTTTCAAGTACATCATCATTTTATAAACCCATATCTAAGGTATATCCAAATCTATCAACACAAAATTTTCCATTAATATTGTAATGGGTGTCTAGAAATTCCTAAAACACATTAGTATCCCACAATGATGGATGTTAACTTGATTAAAATCTTTTTTTGAAAAAATGGGCATTATTTCAATATTTATTGTGTTATGTCCAACAATTAATTGAAATCTTGAACTAGAAAATTTAGACATGACTGTATGCCCAAAGCCATTTGGAAAAAAGGTTCAATGCTCCTAGAGTGCCTACTACATACTTATGCGTCAAAGAAAAAGTGTAACACATTATTAAACAAGAGCTAATCATCATAACCAAGGCCAATTTTTGAAATATTAACAAAGGTCAACTTTTGAAAGGATTCCAATTAATATGTACACTTATATACATCTAGGTTATACAAATGATTATAAAAATGTTCTTTTTCATTACATAAACATTTAATTTTTCATCTATACAAAATACACAAGTTGCCAAGTTTGATGAGAATATATTATAAATAATTGTGAAACTTTGAGTCTATGGACCTAATGGAATACATTTCCACATTTACAAAAAGGATAAACAAATGATATGGAAAAATGTCACATTAAGTATACATGTTGAGTGTAATCATATAATAAATATACAAATCACTTCAATTTGAAAACGGGGACAAATCTTTTCCATAATATGTTGAGATATATTGCCATTGATGTGGGAATATATTGTATGCCTTTCTTTTTTTTCAATCCTTCAAAATGTTGCAGAATTTCTTGGATTCTTGGTCTTTGATTTGGGTCTTCCTATAAAAAACAAATGTCATAAAAGTTAGATGTTTATTATGTAATAGTTATACATTATAATCAAACCACGGCAAAATGCTTGAATAAATGGGACTACATGTCCATGTCTCAATTTGCAATGACATAATTTGAACATATATCCTTCAAAAGATAATGTTGAAACCAACTTATATCTTCAACAACATAATTTTATTGACTTTGAAAATAATATGTTCCTTTCAATTGTACATATCAATCATGCAAATGGTCCAAAAGAATTCCAAGTGAAATTGAATGTACCATTTTCATGCGTAAACCTTCTTAGGAAGTTTTACATTCAGTGGACAATCTAGTTTAATTTATTTCAAATTGTCTCAAGTACTACATCGAATCCATGATTTTGGTTTTTCGAATTTGCTTAACAACAAATTAAATGATGCACATAAAAGATTTGGCACAAAAATTACCTTGATGCATTGAAGGGAAATTTCCAAAAAGGATTTGGCTTCATTGTTGTTAAACCCAATGATTGAATTATCGATTACAACATTGAAAATTTGTTGAAATCCATTTTTTTCCGCATGAACCTTTCGCACCCATCGGATAAAATTGCGAATGTGAACTTCATTTCCATCTACAATGAATGGTGATCCATTCAAAAGTTGAATCAACAAGACTCCAAAGCTATACACATCACTCTTTGTGGATGCTTGTTTTTTTTCAAGAATTTCTGGTGCCATATATCCGAATGTTCCAGGTGTAGAAGTTGGGGCTAATCGCATCTGAATTTGAATTTTGCAAACAAAACAAGGATTTCAACAAGTGTCAAATGCATTGAATATACATGTTGAAGTTCATAAAACCCATACCCAAGATCCAGTCCAATACCAATAGGAACTGATGATTTTTATTGATTTTTTTTCAATCATAGAAGTTTCAAGCCTTATGTCATTACTCATGCACACATCAAAAAATAAATAAATTATATAAAATGTAATTTCAAGCATTATTACATTAAGTGCTTTTCAAATATTCATTTTAGATTGTGTATTTTTATCGTATTTGTTCCATGACCTATAATAATGCAAACATGAATTAGCAAGTTGTGCCCAAAAAGAATGTTCAAATTTGCAAGGTTCATAATCGCACTAAAATATAGTGTGCATGCACATAACCAATAAAAAAAAGAATGGTGGGGGCACATACCACATCTTCATCCTTGCCGTTTAAAATTTTTGCCAACCCAAAGTCAGCTAATTTTGGGGTGTAATCTTGATCCAAAAGGACATTTTGTGGTTTAATGTCAAGATGGAGAATGATCGGATTACATTTATGCAAGCGTGCCAATCCTTGAGCAACCCCTATAATGATGCACACTCGTCGGTCCCAATCCAAACGGTTGTCGTCATTGAGCCATGTGTCAAGAGATGAATTTGGCATGTACTCATACACCAACATATGTTTTGAGCCTTCGATACAATAGCCTAGAAGATGAATCAAATTGATATGTTGAATTGATCCCAAAGTGTGCACTTCAGATATGAAAGATTTTTTTGCACTTTCATTATGGGCGCCACTCCTTTTTAAAACTTTAATCGCAATTTTGGTGTTATTCCAACAACTTTGATAGACCTCACCAAAGGCCCCTTCCCCCAAACTTGTTCCAAACTTCAATTCATTGCACGAAAAAAATTGAATTCTTGAATTCAATGGCAACAATTCTATTGTGCGTTGGTATTCATCTAACATCCATTTCAACCATTTTTGAGTTTGCAATATTAAATGATTATTTGGTTCAAGAACATTAACCTTGTCAAGGTCCTCCAAGGCTCCATGATAGTCATTCAAATGGTATTTGACATCTCCACGAACCATTAAGGTGACAACATTGTTTGGTTCAAGAACATTAAGCTTGTCAAGGTCCTCCAAGGCTCCCTGATATGCATGCAACATCCTTTTGACATTTCCACGAATCATCAACGTGAATGCATTGTTTGGTTGAAGAACATCAACTTTGTCAAGGTCCTCCAAGGCTCCCTGATAGTCACCCAAGTGGTGTTTGACATTTCCACGAGTCCTCAAGGTGAATGCATTGCTTGGTTCAAGAACATGAGCCTTGTCAAGGTCCTCCAAGGCTCCCTGATAGTCATCCAAGTGGTATTTGACATTTCCACGAATCGTCAAGGTGAATGCATCGTTTGGTTCAAGAACATCAAGATTGTCAAGGTCCTCCAAGGCTCCCTGATAGTCATCCAAGTGGTATTTGACATCTCCACGACCCATTAAGGTGAATGCATTGTTTGGTTTAAGAACATTAGCCTTGTCAAGGTCCTCCAAGGCTCCCTGATAGGCATGCAACATCCTTTTGACATTTCCACGAATCCTCAAGGTGAATGCATTGTTTGGTTCAAGAACATTAGCCTTGTCAAGGTCCTCCAAGGCTCCCTGATAGTCATTCAAATGGTATTTGACATCTCCACGACCCATTAAGGTGACTGCATTGTTTGGTTTAAGAACATGAGCCTTGTCAAGGTCCTCCAAGGCTCCCTGATAGGCATGCAACATCCTTTTGACATTTCCACGATTAATCAAAGTGAATGCATTGTTTGGTTCAAGAACATCAACCTTGTCAATGTCCTCCAAGGCTCCCTGATAGTCATACAAGTGGTATTTGACATTTCCACGAGTCCTCAAGGTGAATGCATTGTTTGGTTCAAGAACATCAGCCTTGTCAAGGTCCTCCAAGGCTCCGTGATAATCATCCAAATGGTATTTGACATTTCCACGAGTCGTCAAGGTGAATGCATTATTTGGTTCAAGAACATTAGCCTTGTCAAGGTCTTCCAAGGCTCCCTGATAGGCATGCAACATCCTTTTGACATTTCCACGATTCTTCAAGGTGAATGCATTGTTTGGTTCAAGAACATCAGCCTTGTCAAGGTCCTCCAAGGCTCCGTGATAGTCATCTAAGTGGTATTTGACATTTCCACGAGTCCTCAAGGTGAATGCATTGTTTGGTTCAAGAACATCAGCCTTGTCAAGGTCCTCCAAGGCTCCATGATAGTCATCCAAGTGGTATTTGACATTTCCACGAGTCCTCAAGGTGAATGCATTGTTTGGTTCAAGAGCATCAGCCTTGTCAAGGTCCTCCAAGGCTCCGTGATAGTCATCCAAGTGGTATTTGACATTTCCACGAGTCCTCAAGGTGAATGCATTGTTTGGTTCAAGAGCATCAGCCTTGTCAAGGTCCTCTAAGGCTCCTTGATACTCTTTCAACATTCTTTTGACAGCTCCACGACTCTGCAAGGTGAATGCATTGTTTGGTTCAAGAACATGAGCCTTTGTCAAGATCCTCTAAAGCTTTTTAATAATCTTGCACATCCTTTTAACAAGATTATTCACATTTGGTTTATTGAACATAAATTTTGTATTAATCCATGAAGGTTCATTAATAGTCCTTCAACATTTTTTTGAGATTTTTAGGAGTGTTATTTAAATGAATTCATTGTTTAGTTCATGAACACTAGCCTTGTGAAGTCTTCCATGGCTTCTTCGTAAGCTTTCCATTTATCAACAACATGAAAGAATGGAAATATAAAAGGATCATATAATTATCAATAGTTTCAACATGAAATAAAACATTTGTGATAGAAAGAATTTCTTTTGAAATTTTCCACCAAACCTATGTCACTTTGTACTTTCATACATATTTGAAATGTAATTGTCCCTTGCACAATGCTTGGCATACATAATTTCTATCATTGATGATTATTCCACTTGTTTTAAGGAAAGTGGTTTGCTAGAATAAACATTTCATTACATCATGCAATATGTTCAATTCAATAAATGTAGGTAAATGATGTGCATCCTAATCAATGTTTTCTTTCAATTTCTTGATTGAACTAAGGTGGCAAGCATCCCTAGGTAAAATTCAATTTAACTAGCAACATTATTTCAAACTTAAAATTGTAACCAATAAGCATAAATGTTATGACACCTTCCTAATTTAAAAAAAAAAATCACTTAGTGAAACGATTTCCAAAAAAAAAATTTACAACAAAATAATCCATATGTAAAAAATATTGTCATGTTTCATTGAGTTTTTCCCAAAAAAATTGATCAATCATAATTTTTGTATCATGTGCTACCACTAAAATCTCTCTTCCTATCACCCTATCAAGCATTTGAATGTCTATAAAATTGATTTGGTTTAAAGATAAATTGGTAAATGATAAATTACAAAGAACAAATTGTTGAATAATTTAAACCACACATTAATCTAGTTAATTCTCATGTTGATCTTTCATTTCAATGTGATTTGAATGACAAACTTGATCATCACCAAAAATGTTGGTGCACAACTCCATCATGTGCATAATTACATGCATATGTTCAAACCTTATCCAACATTATTGTTGTTTTAATCCATTCCTTGAATGGAATTCTTTCTTTGGCAAACATTATTCTTATAGTACTTTATATATGCGAAATTCATAACTTTGAATTGTTGCAAAACTACTTGGAATAGTTAGATGATACGAGTCCCACTTTTTTTGAAATTAAACTCTCTAGTATAACCCCATGTGAAACTTAGTAATATCATGTTCATGTTTTAATTACTCACTACTTGAGTTTTGAAACAAATTCCATTCATCACAACCTTCATACCTTTGAATAAGAACACACACTTAATTTTGATGTTGCAAAACATATGGAATTCAAAATGGCAAATGTTTGCGTGTGAAGCACATACCTACAAGTTTTTGGAAATTGCAAAAGAGGTGACACTTGAATAACCTTGATAGTTTTTGTTGTCCTTTTGTGTTGGTTGTTGGCCCAATGAAATGCACGTGATCACTATGACAATTAAGAAAAGCACCAAGTTAACCCACCTTAATAGAAAATAAGAGTAGATGAACCTTTGTGCAAATTTGAATCGTTATACAATCATTACTCTAGGTCAAATATTCATGACACTACTAATGCTTTCAAAGACATGGAACCTAAGTTTTGGTGTTTGAGACATACTAGGTTTCACATAAAAGACATAATGATATGTGAGATGAATTGCGTGTGGCAATTAGATGATGAATACTCTTGTTGTTGCATTGAGCCACGAAGCCCTATACATGTCTGCGAGTAGATTGACAACAATACAAGCTCTAGAACAAGCGCAATAGAAGCTCTGCAACAAGCCCAACAAGGGAACTGACCTTGATAAAAATTTGTAGCAAGCTCTTGGATGCAAATCTGAGCGAAGGTAGAATTA
>Ga0116226_10005355_pt1 | contig 11448 bp, 7 predicted proteins | sample S1TSphfallax_FD_89692 | JGI IMG/M metagenome (GOLD analysis project Ga0116226, IMG submission 89692) | Host-associated microbial communities from peat moss isolated from Minnesota, USA - S1T2_Fa - Sphagnum fallax MG | ecosystem: Host-associated > Plants > Peat moss > Unclassified | place: USA... | reverse complement strand
CGCGACTGGCTGGCGACGCGCCGGCCGCCGGCGGGGGCGCCCCTGGTCGAGGTCGAGGAGACGCGGCGCACGACATACACGTCGTGCCGGGCTGGTGGGGACGCGGCGCCGGCCGTGCGGCGGGCGCTGACCGAGGCGGGCGCCCCGGGCGAGCCGGGCGTGTGTCATGCCGGCTACGTCGTCTCGGGCGCGCCGTATGTCGCGATCGTGCTGTCCGCGCCGGTGCTGCTGGCGGGTCGGGACGTGGCGGCGGTGGCGGCTTCGGTGGTGCTGGCGCAGGCGGTTTTGCCGATGCATTCGGCGACATCTTTGGCGACATCTTCGGTGGTGCAGCGCGCGGTCGCTCCAGCGGCCCGCAGGTGTATCGCGGTGCAGACTTGCGCTATAACCTCGAAATCACGCTGGAACAGGCGGCACATGGTTTCGATACGACGATTCGCGTACCGTCGTGGGATTCCTGCGAAACCTGCCACGGCTCTGGTGCAAAACCTGGCACCAGCCCAACCACTTGCACCCAGTGCGGGGGTCACGGTCAAGTGCGGATGCAGCAGGGTTTCTTCAGCATCCAGCAAACCTGCCCGAAGTGCCACGGCACTGGCAAGATCATCCCGACACCATGCCCAACTTGCAGCGGTGCGGGGCGCATCAAGCGCAATAAGACATTGGAAGTGAAGATTCCTGCTGGTATCGACGACGGCATGCGTATCCGCTCATCCGGCAACGGTGAACCAGGTATGAATGGCGGCCCACCAGGCGATCTGTATGTGGAAATCCACATCAAGGCACATTCAGTCTTCACACGCGATGGCGATGACCTGCATTGCGAAATGCCGATCTCGTTTGCGAAGGCGGCGCTGGGCGGCGAAATCGAAGTGCCAACACTGAGCGGCAAGGCTGCGTTCACGATCCCTGAAGGCACACAATCGGGCAAGACCTTCCGGTTGCGCAACAAGGGTATCAAGGGTGTACGCTCGGGCTACCCGGGCGACATGTTCTGCCATGTCGTGATCGAGACACCAGTCAAGCTGACCGAAAAGCAGAAGGACTTGTTGCGCGAGTTGGAGCGTTCGACAACCGAAGGCGGCGCGAAGCATAGTCCACAGACCAAATCCTGGAAGGATAAGGTTAAAGAGTTTTTTGAATAAGATTGCTGTTTAGATTGCGCCGGTATTCTGGCGTATCTTATGAAGAGCCATTGCGCGTAAGCACAATGGCTTTTTGTTTATAGTGAACTCTTCCCGTACGATTGATAGCTGTGTACAAGCAGCATGCGAACTGGGATCTGATAAGTTGAAACCAGTCTGCTTGGTACAGGCCAACCGGATTAATACCACTTACACTTCGCAACATAGTGGTATCTCTCGAAAATTGCAAATTAGAAGCTTTTCTCGTTAGAAAGAATGAAGATGTGCAAAGAATGAGGCTGAAGTTCCAATTTCTTTATCGAAATCGGGGCTAAGTGCCATGTCTAGCATTGCTTTCATGATGTATTGATAATCTGTCTGGTATGGGACCGGATGGGTGTCCTTAAAACCACTTGACGCTGTTTTGGCGCGATTCCATTCTCTGTCGTAGCTGCAAAAAAGACATCATTTCAGCAGCGGTTTGCGAGCGAGGAAGCTTGCGGATTTGAGGAGAGTCGCAGGGATTCGGGAGGCGCTGTCGCATATGATTCATCGTCGATCATTTGCATAACCCATCTCGTAGCCATGCGCTGGCAATATTCCTGCATTCCGTCTTGCTTCTCGTCCCCACTATCGATTGAGGAGAGAGTATGAAAACGAAGGTATGCAGCACTCTGGTATTGAGCATGATCAGCGGCATCCTGGCCGGTTGTGGCGGCAGTGCTAGCGATAACAGTGCTGGCGTGTCATCCAAAGTTCAGGTGCGGATGAAGTCTGCGGCGCCCGCCTGCGTGGCTTGGGCTGCGGGCGGTACCTACACCGCCGGCGAGGTTGTCACCTACAATGGGGCGAACTACACGGCGCTGGTGAATCAAACCGACTACGCAAGTACAGGGTGGAATCCAACGGTGGCAAGTTTGTTCAGTCCGGGCGGTACATGCGGCGGCTCGTCAACGCCCACTCCAACCCCAACGCCCACTCCAACCCCAACGCCTACACCAACCCCAACGCCTACACCAACCCCATCATCGCCGCCAACGTCAGCGGGAAATATCGCCGGACTGAACCTCGGCGCGAACTATGTGCTGGTTAATCCCAACAGTGGCCTGGCACTTGATGTGAACGGAGCGGGAACCACCAATCTCACCAACGTACAGGTCTGGACGCAGAACGGTTCGCCAGCACAGGTTTGGAAGTTCCTTGCCAACAGTAATGGCACTTACTCACTGGTCAATCCCAACAGTAACATGGCGCTTGACGTTTATGCTGCGGGCACTGCGAATGGCACCAACGTCGACATCTATACCCAAAACGGCACGCCAGCGCAGCAATGGGCGATTCAGAGTAATGGTAACGGCACGTTCACACTGGTAAATCCCAACAGTGGTGCGGCGCTCGACGTATCGGGCTGCGGTGCCTCGGCAGGCACCAATGTGCAAATCTGGGCGAATGGCGTTGGCGTGTGCGATAACGGCGCGGGTCAGCAATGGGTGCTGCAACCTGCGGGCATTACATCCGGGGCGGTCTATACGCTGGTCAACCCGAATAGCAACATGGCGCTGGATGTGTATAGCGCAGGTACAGCAAACGGTACCAATGTCGATATCTATACGCAAAACAATACGGCCGCCCAGCAATGGCAGGTCGATGCGAATGGTGACGGCACCTATCACCTGATCAACCCCAACAGCAATGCGGCACTCGACGTGGCCGGATGCGGCACGGCCAATGGTACCAACGTGCAAATCTGGGCCTATGGCGTGGGTGTCTGCAATAGTGGTGGTGGGCAGAAATGGCGCATTGATCCGAACACCAACGGTACCTATACGCTAGTCAACCCTGAGAGCGGTAGTGCACTCGACGTAGCTGCGTGTGGCACCAGCAATCTGACCAATGTGCAGATCTGGACAGACGGTGGCACATGCAATGGCGGTGCCGGGCAACAGTGGACGTTCCATGTGGCGACGCCTACCCCTACGCCCACACCGACCCCTACTCCAACGCCTTTTCCTTCTGCTGGGACCACGTTCAGCCTGGTCAACGGCACCAATGGCGCTTACGCCGATGGCAATATCTATTGGACCATGGTCGGCATATCGCCAACTACAGGTGCTTATGTTCACGTCAATTGCAATGGGACATTGATTCCGATGGCGGCAGGCGATAATGGCGCACTCACCAAGAACGGTCAGAACTATGTCAATTACTCGAATCAGTTTTCGCAATGCAAGACCTTCACCGTACCGCAAATCACTTCGGCCCGCCTGTATCTGAGCGTCGGCAGTCCCATGTACCTGCAGGCGGTCGGTAATCCCGTGACTGGCTACACAGGGCCAAACATCGACAACCCTACCGATCCGAACATCAACGTGACTTTTGATTTCGTAGAAATGGACATCAACGCTACCAACTTCTACGGCAATACTTCACGCGTGGATCAGTTTGGGTTCCCGGTGCGATTGCAACTGCAAGGGCAGGGCGGATTCAACCAGACCGTCGGCGAGACCGAAACGCGGGCGGCGCTATTCTCTGAATTCCAGGCGCAGGTTCCCTCACAGTTCCAGTCACTGGCGCAGGCACCCTATGCACCATATCGCATCGTTGCGCCGGCGCATGGCGGTTTCAATGCCGGTGGTGCCAATGCTAACTATCTGGACAGCTATATCACGTCTATCTGGAATCAATACGCGAACAGCACACTGACATTTACCGATGCGCAAGGGACGTTTACCGGACATGTCGTGAGCGGGCAGTTCCAATTCACCGATGGTCAAGGCACCTACTACATCAACTCGAAGCCTACGACAGCGATGGTCTTGCTGGGTAATGGCGTGCTGAACGATGCCAGCAACGCAGCTGCAGGCGTTCCGACGGCAAAACAATTGCAAATACAGGCGCAACTCTGTGCAGCACTGAACCGTCATGTTGCAGAAAATCCGTCGCTATGGGCTAACTCCAGCGCGTACTATTCAACTGCACCGACGAACTTCTACTCCGCGTTTTGGCATGCCCATAGCATCGGTGGGCTTACCTATGGATTCCCCTATGACGACGTGAATGGTTTCAGTTCGTCGTTGATTGGCACCAATCCAACAGTAGCAACCATCACGGTCGGTTGGTGATGGGTAGACATTAATACGTAGCCGCTACATACGCCGTTACAAGGCAAGACGCCCGATGAGATTCATCGGGCGTCTTTAACTATAAAAAGCGCCACTACGTATTATTCCTGCATGAACAATGCTGAATCCTTCATGACGATGCTGCTGTTGGTTGGTACGTATCTCATCTGTTTCATCGTCCGTCGATATTCATGGGAGAACATTGCCTGCCCCTTATCAGGGCTCTCAATGCCACCGATAATTTCACCGACTTCTGGACCTTTGCCACCGTCTGGGGACACAGATTTTGCGAAGACGCGAACCGTTCCATAGTTGTTTGCGTCTGCCATGCCTTGCTCATTTTTGAGATCGCTTGATGCAAAGAAAAGCAATTCGGCCCTATTGGAGTTTTTGAATTCCCCGTAGATTTCACTCATGCGCGTTGTCGTTGCGTCGGTCGAATCAATAATCCACACCTTTGCATTGGGAAATCTCTCTGCAATTGGTTTGCCCTCGGTTTCGAATGATTTTCCATCGGTAATGCAGGCATTGATGTAGATAACGCCCGCAGTCGCAATAGCACCGTTCCCCGTTGCTGGCTTGAAGGATAAATTGCCGATGTCATCTTCCGCCTCGCCGTAAGGATTTTCATAGGCAATCGACAGTTCTTTATCTTGCCCAGAATAGAGCATACCGTGAGCATTGACTGCGGTAACCAAAGCCCGCATGCCATTATGCGTTATGATTTTTTTGCCGTGGATATTGCCATCCTTGATATCCGAGTCACTACCATAAGCAACATCAACCCCTCTTTTGTTGACGGCACCGTTTTCTATTTTCTCCAGTGTATGCAGCGTCATGAGTTGATTGGCGATATCCAATGAACTTGCAATATTGAGGTTCTGTGAATGTAAAGTCCTTCTAACCTCCATCATCGGTCTGTGTGCATTGAACCCCTTTTGCGAATTGGCCAGATCACCAAACTTCGTGCTGAAATCATCCAGATAGCTTTTGTGTGAGCCCTGAAGCCTGGTGAACTCGTCCCTGTCGATGCCCATGTCGCTTTCTGACCTGGTCAATGTGGCAGCCTTCGTACCCTTCGGAGTATGTTTCGACATATCATAAGTTTTTGCCTGAACAACGATACTCATCGCTAGTTGCGGTTTGTTTTGTACTATGTTTGTTTTGTATTGCACACTGTCGAACAACTTACCTAGTGACTCGCCAATTGGATCACTGGGTGTCGCTGAGTCAATGTGCTGCTCAAAAGAGCATGCATCCACAAAATTCCTGGATTGCATGGTTCTCATGGTGTTTGTAATCAGCGTCTTTCCTGCATTGCTTTGTTCAGCCTTTTTGAACGCCAATTGCATAATATTTGCAGCTTCTTCTAATTCCTCTTTCTGTGGTGATTGCTCCAATTGCCCATAATCGGCAAGGTCTATGCCTGGGGTGTCACTGATGCCTGTCTTGAATGCACTTAATTCCCGGTCCAAGGTTTTTAATGCTTTGATATGCACCTCGGCATATTCCGCTGGCATCATACCCAGATTGAGATGAAAGCCATCGACAGTCACGGTAAAGGAAGGTGTTGCGTGTCCAAAAACGGAGTGTTCCACCATGGGCGTCGTGATTCCCGCCTTTGCTGCCTCAGCATTGACGATACCGGCAAAATGGCTCATCAGGAATTGATTGAAGTCTTCCCTCGCTTTATCTGAGCATTCTTCTTTGGGGATGTCGGCGAACTTCTGTGCATCGAAACTCACCATGATCGCCGGATAGTTATTAAAAGCGTCGACCTTGATGTGCTTCAAATCTCCGACATTGTTCGAGATATACTTTGCCATGTTCACCTGATATTTCAGCGATGCATCGTAGAGCGGCGCTGCGTCGGTACTTTTTGGGGGCTCGTGGTTTTGGTGCTGTTCTTCGTTCAAGCTATCCGGTTTGTCCTTCTTCAGGGGAAGTCCTTCCTTTGCTGCTTGTCCCTCAGGTATTTCTTCCTCCTTGCAAATCATTCTCAGCACGTCGGGCTTGTCATTGTCGCTTCGAAGTAAATCATGCTCGAAGCTGCGAGAGTAATGACCAGCTCTGGCAGAATCCTCGGCAAAGATCGAGAGCACGGAGTTCGCCCCTTCACCACGATTGAAAGGGCTTGCCAGACACAGCGTTTTGTCGAGCATTTCGGCAGCGCTACTAAGGTGAAGGTGGTCGGAATGCTCAAACCGTTCTTTCTCTTCCTGGATCAGGTCTTTTGCATCCCGCAGAATTTTCTTTATCTCGGCTGGCTCTCTTGCAGGCGTTTCATTTCTGGTTTGGATTGATTTTCTGTGTGAGGCTGCATTGAGAAATAGACTGTCAGGACCATGCTCTGGGCCGACAATACGAGCGCGCTTTGCCTGTTCTTGAGAACCCCTGCGAGTGCTATCCGACAAATTCATCGACACATCTCGTTGATGCACTTAGGATCTTACCGGTTGTCGGGTTTGAGGTGCTCGCTGTTTTGTCGGAAGTTTTCTTTCTGCACGCATGGTGATCCTATCCTGGTTAAGCTGTGTTGATTGATGCAACAGGGAAGAAGCTTCCACTGCCATAACTGCGTCTTGGGTGGCTCAAACACGTAGTAAAGTTCCACTATTACGGCCTTGGAGGTGTCGTTGCGGCTGGCATTGCGATTCAGCATGGCGCCGGTATCACAGCGAAGAGACGCATCAGCGGGGGAGGAAGTTTCGCTTGCCGTTTATCGCCACTCAGCAAATACACTGCGATACGTGCGGCTTAAAGTCAGGCGCGTGCCATCTAGCATCACCACCAGGGCATCGCCCTTGCTCCACGGCTGCAGCTCCTGCACGTAATCCAGATTCACGATGGTGGAGCGATGGATGCGTTTGAATTGTGTCTGATCCAGGCGCGACAGTATCCATGACATCGTATGTCGCAGCAGGTAAGATGCGCCTTCGACGTGTAGGCGGACATAGTCTTCTTCCGCCTGTACCCACTGGATCGTGTTGGTTCTGACCAGTACCCAGCGCTCTCCGCTTTTCAACATGATGCGATCCGGCTTTGGTTCACCGGGGGTCATATCGGAAATCAGTGAGGACAATTTTTCCTCGTTTTTCCCCTTTGCCAGCGGGTGTTCGCGCACCCAGCAGAGGGCTTGATGAAAACGATCCTTGTCGATCGGTTTCAGCAGATAGTCCATCGCATGTACTTCAAAAGCTTTCAATGCATGCGCGTCATATGCGGTGACGAATAGGGTAGGTGGCATATCTTCAGCGCCGATGGCTTCGATCACGCCGAAGCCATCCAATTCCGGCATCTGGATATCCAGCAAGACCAAGTCTGGCTTCAGTGTCTCGATCAATGTCACCGCTTCCAATCCGTTTCCAGCTTCGCCTATGACCTCGAAGCCGGATTCGCTCGCTATCAATTGTCGAATTCTCTGACGTGCCAGCGGCTCGTCATCGACGATCAGGGTTTTGATAGTCATGCGACCTGCTTCTCCAGCGACCACGGGATTTGTATGATGACGCGCGTCCCACCTGCTTGTGGGCTTTCACGTGTAAAGGTATGGCAGCCCTTGTACATCAGCTGCAATCGGGCAGAGGTATTGTTCGTACCGATTCCGTTTTTGCGGTTGCCATTCATCCCGCGTCCGGTGTCGATCACCTCCAGCGTCAACCATTGTTGATCGTGGCGCGCGCGTATCGTAATCGACGAGGGCTCGGCTTTGTCGGAAACGCCGTGCTTGATGGCGTTCTCTACCAAGGGCTGTAACAGAAAAGCTGGGACCAATGCATTGAGGCATTCGTCAGTAACGTCTTTGCGTACGGTCAATCGGTCATGGAAACGGATACCCTCGATGCCAAGGTAGGCGTCGGTGAATGCCATTTCCTGGCGCAGCGTGACTTCCTGATCGTTGCCGGAATCCAGTGTCATGCGTAATAAATTTGCAAGACGTGACACCATCTTATCGGCAGCTTCCGCGTCGCTATGGATCAACGCGGCAATCGAATTCAATGTATTGAACAGGAAATGCGGTTGCAGTTGCATGCGCAACGCTTGTGTTTGTGATTGCGCCAACTGGCTTTCCAATTGTGCTGCTTCCAGCTCCCGCTTCTGGTATCGGTCAAAGATGCGAACACCATGGAATGAACCCAATACAGCCCACAGCAACAGCAAATACACATGAAAATATTGCGTGAAGAAGTGAGTGAAGCCATGTTCGCTTTGGTCGCCACTATGCATTTCTTTGGCGACTGGCTGTGCGGCTTCAAATACTCCTGCAATCAAGTAGGTGATCCAAAGCGCAATGATGGCAAGCACAATGCTGCCAATCAGGTGAATGCTCCAATTTTTCCATTCACTCCAGACGAATTTCTCAAGCGGCCAATGTCGTGCAAGCGCGATCACAGCCAAACCTGCACAGCCGAAAACGACATTCTGCAGCAAGTTCATCGGCAAGAGGAATGTGAAAAATGCCGATGAAGGAAAATGCACAGCATCCATCGTGGCAAGGTAAATGCCCAGGACTGCCCAGATACCCCAATAAATAAGCCAACGGCGTACATTCCGAGTCATAGTCAGAACGCCTTATCGTTATGTGCAAGGCGCAGGCAAAGAAAGAGGAACATTGCACTGCTCCAATAAGATTGGACGATAAAGATTATGGCACTCGGCAAAAATTTGCGCCAAGCATTGCTGTGATGCAGTGTTGTGTGGGCGGAACGGCAACATACATGTACTCCTGTTTGCTACCGAATTCCGCTCGTATTTTGACTCAAGGACAGTCAATGAAATGCGACCTTGACCAGCTGTTCGCTTGTCCGGCCAGCGGCGGTTTGCGCGTCGGCTTTCGGGATATACAGGTCACCATGCACGGTGCCATCGCCTTCGCGGTAGATGTTGAGCTTCATCTGATAGTCCTTGGCAATGAAGCTGTTTGCCGATGTCGCCACGATTTCATGCCAGGCTTCGCCGTGCAGGGCAGCGTAATTCTTTTGACCACGGGAAAACAGCGCCAGCGAATTGCCGTTGGAAAGCGCGTAGGAACCAACGAAATGATTGAATTCAGCAGGCGACATCTGACGAGTTTGTTGCGTTGCATCCGACTTTGAGCCAGTCACGGTAACCATTTCATCTTTCGATGCGCTTTGTGCAAATGATGTCATTGCCATTGCGCCAAGAACGACCAACAAAGCGAGCTTTTTCATGATGCTTCTCCAATGAACAAGGGAAAGGGGCTTAGCCCCGCAGCGCAGATCGATCGGCTTTGCGGTTTTGCGATTACGTTGCGGCGGTTAGAGCAAGCTTAGACAGAGGCCGCGCGAGACGGAATTGATTTGCGGTGAGTGGGGCGAATGCAGCGATGGGTTGCGATTCATGCAGGTTGAAACGGCCTGCACAAGAGTGGCACGGAACGGAAATTGGATTTGCGATCGTTGCTATTTGCCAAGAAGCTGACTGGCTTTTACGCTGAGCCAAATTTGCTGGCCGTGCTCCTTGAATCCAAGTACGACTGCTCGGATATCTTCCCCGATCCTGGGGTATTCAGAGGTCGTCATGACGCCTATATCCATAAAGTCAGTTATCCCAACTAGTCCTTCAAACTCCATTCCAAGGGCAACAAATATGACGTAGGGTTCGTGTTTGGAAAACTTGGTAACGACAACATCTCCAATCTTTAGTCGTTCTTTTAATTCTCTCCATTGATATTCTCTGGTCATTCATGCTCGGCCCTCTCTACGGGGTTTTATGCCACTAAGGATACTTCTATTGCCCTTGTTGTCCTGTTACATGGCCCGGGCATCAATTTGATGGCGGGCTCCCAAGCTTAGGATCAAACATGCTTTTTATGACATATCTATAAACAACATGTAGCTTTGTAATTTCATTTCACCATTAATTTGTGACATGATGAGTGCAGAACATGTTAATTATCGTGAACTAGCCGGTTTTTTATTGCACGTAACTAAGTTTTTCTCTATCCTAGCGGGAAATAAAAATACGCCCGTTCTTTTTAGCGCGGGGTATATAAGGAGACGAAGATGAATCTAGGCGTTCGCTTTGGCCGCATTCTGGCCATGCTCGGTTTTTGCATGTTGTCCGCATATAGCGTGACGGCTTCCGCTGTAGAAGTCGCCGGTGTCAAACTCGACGACACTGCACGTGTCGCAAATCAAGATTTGAAACTGAATGGCGCGGGCATTCGCTACAAGCTCATTTTCAAGGTCTATGTCGCTGGCCTGTACCTTGCTGACAAGAAGACCAATCTCCCTGACATTCTGGCTGTACCAGGCGCCAAGCGCGTTTCGCTGGTCATGCTGCGCGATGTGCAGAGTGAAGATTTCGGTCAAGCCTTCATGGATGGCTTGAAAAAGAATACCGAACTGGCTGAGCGTACCAAGTTCGTGACGCAGGAACTGGCTTTCGGTCAGTTGTTCGCATCGGTGCCTGAGTTGAAGAAGGGTGACATGCTCAACATCGACTGGTTGCCGGGTACTGGCACTATCGTATCGCTCAACGGTAAGAAGATCGCTGAGCCGCAACCGGATGTGGTGTTCTACAACGCATTGATGAAAATTTGGCTGGGCCCACATCCAGCTGACGCCAAGCTCAAAGTCGCAATGATGGGCGGCGAGTAAAGTACAACAATAATACTTAATGACTGCAAGGGCAGTGGCGGAAGTTGCTGCTCTTGAATTGATGGATTGCGGGGTGCCAACGCTCGCAATCCATTTTTCACTTCAAGCCCCTCCTGTTTTCCTCCCGTATTCCCTCGCGGTAAATAAGGTCTATTCGGCCTGCAAACCACTTTCCGCTTCTGAATCCGATAAAATGATGTTTTGATCGTGTGCAAAAAGTCGGCTCGCCTCGATTTTTTACCTCGATAAGTCAATACATGAATGCAGTTTTACTACTGCATCTCCTCAACTTGAGCGAAACAATATGACAAATCCAAATCAAACTCCGCACATGCTGGAGCACTTGTTTCAAAACAACCGTGAATGGGCTGCGAGCGTTAATGCCGCTGATCCTGATTTCTTTGGCAAACTGGCGATTCAACAGACGCCGGATTACCTGTGGATCGGCTGTTCCGACAGCCGCGTTCCTGCAAACGAATTGCTGGGCTTGTTGCCAGGGGACGTGTTCGTCCACCGCAATATCGCCAACGTCGTGGTGCACTCCGACCTCAATTTCCTGTCGGTGTTGCAATTTGCGGT
>Ga0116226_10005354_pt1 | contig 11448 bp, 9 predicted proteins | sample S1TSphfallax_FD_89692 | JGI IMG/M metagenome (GOLD analysis project Ga0116226, IMG submission 89692) | Host-associated microbial communities from peat moss isolated from Minnesota, USA - S1T2_Fa - Sphagnum fallax MG | ecosystem: Host-associated > Plants > Peat moss > Unclassified | place: USA... | reverse complement strand
ATGGTTTCGGCAATCTTGCGCCGAACTTCAACATGCTCGACCCGATCAAGGCGACCATCGTCAATCCGGGCCTGTCGCTGGACGGCAAGTTTGGCGAGACCGGCATCCCTGCGTCTATCGTCACCAAGTATCTGGCAGAACACGGCGTTATCGTCGAGAAATGCGGCCTGTACTCGTTCTTCATCATGTTCACTATCGGCATCACCAAGGGCCGCTGGAACACGCTGTTGACTGCCTTGCAGCAGTTCAAGGACGACTACGACAAGAACCAGCCGTTGTGGCGTATCCTGCCGGAATTCGCCCAAGCGAATTCGCGCTATGAACGCATGGGCCTGCGCGATCTATGCCAGCAAATCCACGATTTCTACAAGGCTTACGACGTCGCGCGTCTGACGACAGAAATGTATCTATCCGACATGCAACCTGCAATGAAGCCGTCCGATGCGTTCTCGAAGATGGCGCACCGCGAGATCGAACCAGTCTCCATCGACAATCTTGAAGGCAGGGTCACGTCTATCCTTTTGACGCCTTATCCACCGGGCATTCCGCTGTTGATTCCAGGTGAGCGCTTCAACAAGACCATCGTCGATTATCTGAAATTCGCGCGCGACTTCAACGAGAAATTCCCAGGCTTTGAAACCGACGTGCATGGTTTGATCAAGCGCGAAGTGGACGGCAAACTGGGTTACTTCGTCGATTGCGTGAAATAGAAAACTGACCTACCTAGTAGATTGGGCTGCAAAGCCCAACGAGTGAAAGAAAAAGCAATATGAAGAGTGAGCAAAGCAAGTTGAACAATATCGATGAGGCCGACGACCTGTCCATGTGGATCGTCTATGAAGACACACCAGAATTTCCAAATCAGTATGTAGCCAGATGCTATCGGCTCGACGTTGCAACCGGTGAATTTGTAGTAGGCGATACATTGAATGACGTCCGGGCCAAATTACCACCGGGCCTGATGCGATTGGAACGCAGCAGTCACGATCACCCTCAGGTTCGTGAATCCTGGATTTGATAGCAGACTGTATAAATAGTTGTTGACTTAGAGTGCGCTCTAATTGTTAGACTTCTGCCATCATGACGGAAACACTCACGATCAGTCAGATGGCAGAACGCTGCGGGCTAAGCGCGCATACCTTGCGCTATTACGAACGCATCGGCTTGATTCAGGCAGTAGCGCGCGGGTCTAACGGGCATCGTCGCTATTCTCTGATGGACGTGGACTGGATCGCCTTCATCAATCGCATGAAGGCGACCGGGATGTCTATAGAGCGAATGCAGGAATTTGCCGAATTGCGTCGCAAAGGCGAATGCAGCATCCCACAACGCCGTACACTGCTGGAACAGCACAACGAGCAGGTGCAAGCGCACATCCACGAACTGGAAGCTGCGCTTGCCGCCTTGCAGGACAAGGTTGTCTATTATCGTGAATGCGAATCCGTCATGGCTTCTCCCACCAATGCATCTGATGCGAAAGGAAGTCAACATGGAAGATCGTTACACACGAGGTCTGCAAAAACTCAAGGAAATTGACGGACACGCTGGCGAGCGCGTCATCGACAGCCTCAAAGACATCGCACCCGATCTGGGCCGCTACATCATCGAATTCGGCTTTGGCGATATCTACTCGCGCCCTGCTCTTGATTTGAAATCCCGCGAGATCGCCGTGGTTGCCGCACTCACGGCAATGGGCAACGCTGCGCCGCAATTGAAGGTGCATATCAATGGCGCGCTCAACGTCGGATGCAGCAAGGAAGAAGTGATTGAGGTCATCATCCAGATGGCTGGCTACGCAGGCTTCCCCGCCGCATTGAACGTTATGTCTGTGGCGAAGGAAGTCTTCGCCGAGCGCGGGCTACTGTAAGCCTACGCAGGTGTTGCAGCCAGTTCGCGCAACACCTGCTCGAAAGTCTCGACCGGTTGCCCGCCCTGAATCAGATGTGTTTCGTTGATGATGACGGCGGGTACGGCGTGAATGCCGTTGTGCTGATAGAAGCGCTCAGTTTCACGCACGTCCGCTGCATAGGCATCGCCTGCCAGCACTTCTGCCGCTTCCTGTGGATCAAGCCCTGCTTCAGTTGCCGCAGCGATCAGCATCGCATGATCGCTGGGGTTCTTGCCATCGGTGAAATACGCTTTGAGCAAGGCTTCCTTCAATGGCAACTGCTTGCCTTCCAGTTCTGCCCAATGCAACAGGCGATGTGCATCGAAGGTGTTGTAGATGCGTGCTCGTGCGCCCATGTCGAACTTAAAACCAACTGCCGCACCACGTGCGCGTATCATCTCGCGGCTTTGCTCCAGTTGTTGCGGCGTGGAGCCATATTTCTGCACCAGATGTTCGGTAATATCTTGTCCTTCCTTCACCATGTTCGGATTCAACTCGAACGGCTGGAAGTGCAGATCGACCTTGACCTGATCGCCGATATTGGCAATCGCCTGCTTCAACGAATACAGGCCGATTGCGCACCATGGGCAGGATACATCGGAGACAAAATCGATTTTCAGTGCGGGTTTCATGATGCTATTCCAAATAAAGCGATATTGCTATGCATCATAGCACTGCCCTGCTAAGCCCGCTTGAAGCCGCCACGAGATACATGGCGGCTTCAACGACCTGCTATCGCTGCACGAAAACCACTGTGGTACGCGGCGGAATGGTGAATGTGCCCGTGGAACTCGTGAAGGTCGCCGTGCGTGCAACCGGATCAGCAGTAGATGCCATCTGCACCGGATGAATCGCCAGCGATTTACCCTGCAGCGCCGGAATGCTCAACGTCTTAACAACCTTATCGACATTGAACAGCACAACAACACTCTTATACTTCGCACCTAGATATCCACTGGGGTTTTGCCCATCAATGCCCATCGCGATGATGCCAGGCAGCTGATTCGGGCCGACGTTATAGAAGGCCAGACGGTTCATCACATCCTGCCCCCTACGCATGCGGAACAAGGTCGTGTCCTTGCGGATCGCCAGCATGTCGGTGAAGTAATCGCGCGACGTTGCGATTGCCGCGTTATTGGGCATGATGTTCGGGTTGATCAGCAATGGCGACATAATCGACCAATTACCCTGATTGCTTGCCGCCATCGGCAAACCAACACCGAAGTTATTCGCCTGATAAGTGAAGTCGAGCGCATTGAACCAGTCGCCGGATGCGTAACTGTTCTGATCCATCGATTTCGAGCGCAACAAGTCCTGCCCGATCTGGAAGAACGGAATCCCTTCCGACAGCATGTTGATCGCAATGCCCAGGTTTTGCACGCGCACGCGATCCGACAGGCTTGTCGTAGCTGGTAGCTTGTAGGCGTTGATGTCGAACAGCGTCTGGTTATCGTGCGCTTCGATGTAGTTGATGATCTCGCCGGGATTTTCCGTGTAACCTGCGTTTTGCCCGAAGTAATTCACCTGCGAGTTCGTGACCAGATTGCCGCTACTGTTGATGAAGCTGTAGTTGCGCAAAGTGCCGGACAAGCCGACGCGCACCAGATCAGTCAGGTTCAGCAAATCGCCAAGCGCTTGCGTGCTCTGCCCATTCGGATCGTAATACGCGCCGTTGATGAAGCCTTGCTGCGCAACCAGCGTATTGCCGCTATCACAGCAGCCACCACCACGCACCGAATCGCGAATACGATCATTAAACGAGCCGATCCCGGTGCCGTACAGATTGAACTGGCTGGCTGTGACGAAACGCGCATTGTTGGCGACCACGCCCATGTTCCAGCCTTCGCCATACAGATAGATGTCGCGCCCTGCAGCCTTGTTCACCGCGGCTTGCAGCTTCGTGATCACGGCCAGCGGTTCGATGCCCATGATGTCGAAGCGGAAGCTGTCGATCTTGTAGTGTTTGACCCACGTTGATGTGGAGTCGATCATCAGCTTCGCCATCATCGCGTTTTCGGCGGCGGTGTCGGAACAGCAGCTATCGTTGGTGATGTAACCAGCACTATTCATGCGGTAGTAGTAAGCCGGTACGATCTTGTCCAGCACCGAGTTGCTGCCCTGCTCGGAATCACTGGTGTGGTTGTAAACCACGTCCATCGTTACGCGCAAGCCGACTTCGTGCAGCGCCTTGACCATGGAGCGGAATTCCTTCACGCGCACGATACCGTCGTTCGGATTGGTTGAGTAACTACCTTCCGGCGAAGTGTAATGAAGAGGATCGTAACCCCAGTTGAAGCAATCGTTGGAGCCGACTGCGGCAACCGCTGCCTGTTGCGCGGTTGAATTCGGTGCAGCATTCGGTATGGTAGGCACCGTGCAGCCGGTTTCATTGACGCTGGAAAAATCGAAGCTTGGCAGCAAATGGATATGCGTCAAACCTGCACGCTGCAGGCGTTCCAGGTGACGCATACCATTCGAGTTAAGATCGGTAAAGGCCATGTACTTGCCACGATGTGCGGCTGGCACAGTTTGATCACCGACGCTGAAGTCGCGGATATGCGTTTCGTACAATACGATGTCGGTCGGACTGGCCAGCGGTGCAATCGCTTGATCTTCCCAGCCCTCAGGTTTCACCACCTCGCTATCAAGATCGACGACAAAACTCCTGACGCCATTGGCATTCAGGCTCAACGAGTATGGATCACTGACTTCGTTGCTGACCACCGTGTTGTTCGCCCAGCGCGATAGCACATTGACTGTGTAAGTGTAGTAAGCGCTGTTGGTCCATGAATCGTCTTTGGCTTCGTAACTCCAGACGCCGGTGCTGGCATCTTCGGTCATCGGATATTGCTTGGCGCTGGTTGCATTCGCACTGGCATACACATTCAACGACACCGATTTTGCAGTCGGCGCCCATACGCGGAAAGTCGGTGTGCGATGCCGATTGAAGGTGACGCCGAGCTTCGCATCAGCTGCCGCAGTCGCATAAATCGAATCGAGCAAACCTGCCGTTTGCAAGGACGTGACCTGTACAAGATTGCCATTCGCGTCGAACTGGGCAACGGCGAACTGACCAGTCAACTTGTTCGCCATGCTGGCAGCGTCAGATGCCGACAATGTCAGTGCGGTTGCCAATGCGATATAGGGATACTGCGTCTGCAGTGCTGATGAGAGACCGCTGCTGTTGATCGTCAATGGCACACTGCCATCCGCGCCGGTCACGCCACTGGCATCGGAATTGATGCCGCCATTGGCTGCGTAGAACAATTCGTAGCTGCCGGTAGTTGGCACACTCGGCCACGCGATAGTCGTGCCATTCAACCACAATGCATGCGCTTCGGCCAGATTGCCGTAGGTGATGGTTGGAGGCGACGAATAAATCGTGCAATCGCCTTCCAGCATCCAGATTTCCTGTCCGGTAGTTGCTATCGTCGATGAAAAATTCTCGACCTGATTGTTTTGGCAGTTCTTGTTTCCGCTGCCGTCAGTCACCAGAAACTGGATTGCCGGTTGCGTGGTATCGATGGGTATATCAACATACCCGCCGAAGCCATCGGTATTGCTGAACATGAAGCGGTCGGTGATCCACACCGTATCCGGCACCAGCGGCCCCGCCCATGAATAGACACCCCAATCGGAATACGTGCCTTCAACGCGATGGAAATGCATGCGCATATTCGCCGCAGGTACAGGCGTTGCCGCTGCCTTGATTGTTGCATGCTTGGCGCCGGGTGCTGTATCACCCGAACCCAGGCTATCCGTGCTGGAACCAGCACCACCACAACCCGCCAGTATTCCTACACCTGCGGTGGCGATCAATAATCGCCGCAAACGCCGCATCCACTTACCTTGTCGTTCCATTACATGTCTCCTTGATTGGATTGAGTTGGTGCGACTCTGTGGCCGCACTCTCCGAGCATGCTTGGATTAAACAAAAGGCAGTGACATGCATCGGTTATGTAACATTACTACACAAACCTTCGACGCAATATCAGGCACTTTAATTATTTTGACTACATTTACCTATGTAGCCGATTGACTCTCTTTAAAATCAACCAATAAGCAGATTCAACCGATAAAGAACATGGTTGTAATTTACCTACAAATTATTAACAATAGGAAACTTGGAAGAGGTCTGGCGCGCTGAAGTCCGCGCACGCAGACTTCAGCGATAAAGCAGATTAGAGAAAGGGGAATCAGGTCTTCGGCAAAGTCACACCGTGTTGGCCTTGGTATTTGCCGCCACGATCCTTGTACGAGGTTTCGCACACTTCGTCGCTCTCGAAGAACAGCACCTGCGCGCAGCCCTCACCCGCATAAATCTTCGCTGGCAGCGGCGTGGTGTTCGAGAACTCCAGCGTCACGTAGCCTTCCCATTCAGGCTCGAACGGCGTGACGTTGACGATGATGCCGCAGCGCGCGTAAGTCGATTTGCCGAGGCAGATCGTCAGCACACTACGTGGAATGCGGAAGTATTCAACCGTACGCGCCAACGCAAAGGAATTCGGCGGGATGATGCAAACATCACCCTTGAAATCGACAAAGGACTTCTCATCGAAATTTTTCGGATCGACGATGGTGGAATTGATATTCGTGAAAATCTTGAATTCGTCCGCGCAGCGGATATCGTAGCCATACGACGAGGTACCATACGACACGATCTTGTTCCCATTGGCCGAACGCACTTGCCCTGGCTCGAACGGTTCGATCATGCCTTCCTGCTCCGCCATGCGGCGTATCCATTTGTCGGATTTAATGCTCATGCTGTTCTCTGCGGTCTGGTTATCGGCACGGCGACTAGCGCCTGCTGGTAGAAGCTTACGATTTTACGTGAATTTTGGCAAAAACCAGTCAATCCGACCCAGCAAAGGCAGAAACATGACAAAACTACCGGATTTCAGAGGAAGCGCTGCGTTTAACCGGTCCCGCACACCGGTGCACTGGCAAGCTGCTGCGCCTTGGCTTTGGCTTTTTCAACCAATACTTCTTCGGACAACTGCACGCCATTTTTCACTGCAGTGATTTCGGCGAGGATCGAGATCGCAATCTCTGAAGGCGTCTTGCTGGCGATGTACATGCCTATCGGCCCGTGCAGGCGGGCCAGTTCGTCGTCTGTAAGATCAAACAGTTTCAGTCGCTCGCGCCGCTTGGCATTGTTGACACGTGAGCCGATTGCCCCGACGTAGAAGGCATCGGACTTCAATGCTTCCATCAGCGCCAGATCGTCCAACTTTGGATCATGCGTCAGCGCGACAACGGCGCTGCGGCTATCCAGATGCATCGCCTGTACCACGTCGTCCGGCATATCGTGTATCAAGTCGGTTCCGGGGACATTCCAGCCATCACGATATTCTTCACGCGGGTCGCAGATGGTGACGCGGTAATCCATGCCAACCGCAATCTGCGCCAGAAAGCGCGATAGCTGCCCTGCACCAATGATCAACAGGCGCCAACGCGGGCCATGTATCGTCGTCATCGCCGCTTCCGATACGTGCAAATTCATGCCCGGCTTGGCTGGCGACAATTGCACATCGCCACTGACCAGATCGAGACGACGCGCGATCAATTCGTTATGCTCCAGCCGTTCCAGCAATTGCGAAATCTGGCTACGCGCAGAAAGCGGTTCAATCGCAAGCTGTATCGTGCCGCCGCAAGGCAAGCCAAAGCGATGCGCCTGATCAGCCGTGATGCCATAGGTGACAATCTCAGGAAGTGTGCGCGTGATGCCTTCCTTGCGCACATGGGCGATCAGGTCATCCTCGATACAGCCACCGGAAACCGAGCCGACCACATGCCCATCCTCACAAATAGCCAAGGTCGCCCCTTCCGGGCGAGGGCTGGATCCCCAGGTACGGATCACCGTCACTAACTCGCAGCGCAAACCCGCAGCAATCCATTGCTGGCAGGTCTTCAATACTTCGAGGTCTATGCTATCCATATGGCGGGCAATCCGTTGTTCGTTGTTATTCTATGCCAAACTGCGACGCAACACCTTATCCCGGTCAATTACGTGACCGGGATAAGTTTACTACCCTGGGAAAGTTTAAGCGCTGGCGATATTTTCAGGTGTTAAAGGCAGCTTGCGTAATCGTTTGCCGGTCGCAGCAAACAACGCGTTCGCCACCGCTGGTGCGATCAATGCCGTAGCCGGTTCACCGATACCACCCGGCTTCTCGGTGCTCTGCACCAGCACCACATCAATCTTCGGCGTCTGGTTCATCCGCAGCACCGGATAATTGTCGAAATTAGTCTGCTGCACCCGCCCCTTTTCCAGCGTGATTTCATCGAATAGCGCGGCAGACAAGCCGAACACGATGCTCGATTGAATCTGCGCTTCCACGGTATCAGGGTTCACCATATGGCCGAGATCGGCAGCGACAACCACGCGATGCACTTGGATTTCGTTATCCTTGACCGAAATCTCGGCAATCTGTGCCATCGAGGTATCGTAGCCCTCCATCAGCGCTACACCACGATAGTGTCCCGACGGTAGCGGCGTACTCCAACCAGCCTTATCACCAGCGAGCTTCAGCACGTTCGCCATACGCGGTTGTTTGGCAAGCAAATCCATCCGATAAGCGTAAGGGTCTTTGCCTGCGGCCGCTGCCATTTCATCAGTAAAGCTCTCGTTGGCGAAAGCATTCAACGCATGGCTGACCGAACGCCAATAGCCGACACGCAAGCCAGTGTCGTGGATGACCAGATCCTGCTTCATATTCGGAATGTCGTAAGGCACGACCGACGCTTCCGCCATGAAAGGATCAAGCGTATCCTTCGGCAAACCGAATGCGCGCTGCGTGACCGATTGCGAGGTCAACTGGAAGGTCAGACCGACCGGCTTGCCGTTGGCATCCAGCGCTCCTTCCATACGATGCAGCGACATAGGCCGATAGAAATCATGCGTCGTATCATCTTCACGTGTCCATAGCAGCTTCACCGGCTTGCCGACTGCTTTCGATATCTGCGCAGCCTGCACGATGAAATCCAACTCCAGGCGACGGCCAAAACCACCACCGAGGAAAGTCGTCTTCAGCGTAATGTCTTCCGGTTTGATGCCCAAGGCCGCCGCAGTAGCGCCTTGCGCACCTTGCTGGAATTGTGTCGGCCCCATCAGGAAGCATTTGCCGTCGCGGAAGTCAGCAGTAAAGTTCATTGGTTCCATTGTCGCATGCGCTAGCATTTGCGATTGGTATTCCGCCTTCAAGACTTTAGCACCACCACTGATTGCGGAAGCCGCATCGCCCGTGGTCTTGATGTTGATGATTTTTTCCTTTTCTGCCGCGCCGCGTATGCCATCCATCATCGACGCGTTCGATATGGCAGCAACAGGCCCTTCATCCCACTGGATGTTCAAGGTTTCACGTGCCTTGCGTGCGCGCCAATAGGAATTCGCCACGACAGCCACGCCATCGTTGATCTGCACAACGTCGATCACGCCCGGCATTGCCTTCGCCTTCGTGGCATCGAAGCTGACCACCTTGCCACCGATGACCGGCGATTGCTCCAGAGACGCATACACCATACCCGGCAGCTTCACATCGATACCGTATTCAGCAGTACCATTGACCTTATGCGGCGTATCGAGTCGCTTGGTAGCCTTGCCGACGACAGCAAACTCCTTGGGATCTTTCAGCGTCACATCCTTCGGCACCGGCAATTGAGAAGCTGCTTCCGCCAGACTGCCATAGGTCGCCTTCTTGCCCTTGGGGCCATAGACCATGCCATCCTTTGCATGGCATTGCGATGGATCGACGCCCCACTTGGTCGCAGCAGCAGAGATCAGCATCGTGCGCACTTGCGCGCCGCCTATGCGCAACTTTTCCCATGCATCGCGCACGGAAGTCGAACCACCCGTAATTTGCGCACCTAGCAGCGCATTCACATACACCGCATTCGGCGGCGCAATCGATACCTTTACTTGATGCAGACCGACATGCAATTCCTCGGCAATCAACATCGGCATGGACGTATAGACACCCTGCCCCATTTCAGACCGCGCGGAAATCAGCGTGATCGAATTGTCGTCACCGATATGCACCCAAGCATTCGGCGTATAGATCGTACCGGCAGCAACCGCCTCGTTACTCAGTTCCGGCAGATACATACCGAGTACCAGACCGCCAGCAGTTGTAGCGGAACTCTTCAGAAAATCGCGACGTGTGAGTGACATGGCGCACCTCCTATGCGGTCTTGCGCATTTCGGCTGCGGCAGTCTTGATCGCAGCGCGGATACGGTTATAGGTGCCACAGCGACAGATGTTGCCGCTCATCGCATTGTCGATATCGGCATCAGTCGGGTTCTTGTTAGTCGCCAGCAGTGCTGCCGCACTCATCAACTGGCCAGACTGACAGTAGCCGCATTGCGGCACGTCGTGCGCGATCCATGCCTTCTGCAGTGGATGCGAGTTATCCTTGGAGAGCGATTCTATCGTCGCCACTTTCTTGCCCGCGACAGCAGACAAAGGCGTCTGGCAAGAGCGGATCGGCGAACCTTCCAGATGCACGGTGCAGGCACCGCACAATTGTGCGCCGCATCCAAACTTGGTACCGGTCATGCCAATTTCGTCGCGGATGACCCACAACAGCGGGGTATCCGGCTCGGATGTCGCAGTTACGGTCTTGCCATTCAAGGTAAAACTGGTTCCCATCTCGTGCTCCTCGTCTCTTATCGTTCAACCAAACCCACGCCCGATCGATTCGCCTTGGAGCAAGATTGATCAGCCGCAAGTCACACTTGTGTGTCAAATTGGAACAACTTCGCAACCTTCAACAACCACAAGACATATTGCGCAAAACACATGCCATCTTCGCAAGCCGAAGACAGCAAAATCGACCATCAGCACGATGCGTTTGCCAATGCATTTACCTGAGAAATTTTGCTGTAGCGCAGCATTCCCACGTTGCACAGCGTCAAAAGCAAAATCCGAGTTGGTGTTATGCTTGCACTGACTTTGTGTTACCAGTTTCAAGGCAAACCACCGCAACCTGGATAGCAAAATGCCCGACACCGTGTTGATATCAGCACCACCAAAAGCAGTGATACCGGCTGCATCAGAAACGCATGCGCCAACCGTCGAGGCAAAACATCTGCGCAAGCTCAATTGCGGCGACCCAAAAATGGCGACGGCAATCGACAAGGTCAGCAAGGTACTCGCGCATGCGATTCCGATTTTGATCATGGGCGAAACCGGCACTGGCAAGGAATGGTTCGCGCAAGCCGTACATAAAGATTCGCCGCAAGCTGATGGCCCTTTCGTCGCCGTCAACTGCGCGTCGATGCCGGAAACCCTGATCGAGTCCGAACTGTTTGGCTACGAAGATGGCGCGTTCACTGGCGCACGCAAGAACGGCCAGATCGGCAAGGTATTGCAGGCCGATGGCGGCACCCTCTTCCTTGATGAGATCGGCGATATGCCATTACCCTTGCAGGCGAGATTGCTACGTGTATTGCAAGAACGCGTGGTGACGCCACTAGGCAGCCATAAGTCGATACCCGTGCATGTCGCCATCATCTGCGCGACCAACCGCAATTTGCGCGAGATGATCGCCGCAGGCAGCTT
>Ga0116226_10005353_pt1 | contig 11449 bp, 10 predicted proteins | sample S1TSphfallax_FD_89692 | JGI IMG/M metagenome (GOLD analysis project Ga0116226, IMG submission 89692) | Host-associated microbial communities from peat moss isolated from Minnesota, USA - S1T2_Fa - Sphagnum fallax MG | ecosystem: Host-associated > Plants > Peat moss > Unclassified | place: USA... | reverse complement strand
TCGATCGAGTCGGGGCAGGATCTCTATGACGGCGGCGTCGCGGTCGGGAAGGCGAAGAAGGAGGCCTATGTGGCGCTGCGCTACCACCAACCCGCCGACGAGTGGGACACGAGCCTGGATTTCCGCGGCATGGCGATCGACGACGGCCTGGCTTACGCCCTGGGTCTGGAGCTGGCCAATTCGGACATGTGGCCTGGCTGGAAGCCCGCGTCGGAGTTCAAGGCCGCGCGGGATGCGACGGCGGCGGTGCGGCGGTAGGGCTCGGCGCTGACCCGACCGCAACGCGTCCTAATGACGATGGGCGACGTGGATATGGCTGAAGCCGATCGGCCGCCCCAGGAATTCCAGGCCGCCGGGAACCAACCGCACGTAGTGGTTCAGGTCCGCCGTATTGATCACGACGGTCTGGCCGTAGCGGGTATCGGTCAGCTTAAGCTGGTCGGGCAACGTGGTCATGCCAAGGAAGGTGGAGAAGCCGTTGGTCGTTAAGATGCCAAGCTGACGCCATTTGCCGGCGGGCTCCGACGCAGCCTCAACGGGGCCGTTCCAGTTCTGGCCGAGGCTTTGGCTGGGGATATGGCTGACACCGATATCGGGCAGGCAGACCGTCATTTCCCTGGCCCACTGGGTTGCGAACCAACTATCCACCCCGCCGGCGGAGCAGAAGTCCTCGCTGATCAGCTTGGGCCAGCGGGCGCGAATGGACCTCGCCTTGGGATTGAAGAGCTGGAAATAGCCGTTCGGCTCCATATTCACGCTGTCCGGCTGATTGGCCACGGGCGCTAGATCATGACGGCCGGTGTAATATAGACAGCCGGGATTGATCGAGTGGCCCATGATGAAGCTGCGGGTCTGGGGGTTCAGCGTCACGTCCGCGTCGGTGAGGATAATCCAGTCCGGCTCTTTCAGGGTCGCTAAGCCGTCGTTTAGCATGCGTCCCTTGTTGAACGCGTGATCCTCATCAAAGCAGCGGTTTGATATGACAAGCTTGGCCCCATGGGTCTTGGCGACGGCCTGCGTGTTTACATCCTCCGCCGTGGTCACGACCACCAGTTCGTCGAACAGGTCGATGTTGGCCGGAAGCGTCTGAGCCAATTGCTGATCATAGCCGACGCAGACGAGCACGCCGGAGAGCTTCTTGGGCTTGGAGGAGGGGTTGCCGATGCCGACTCGTCGGCCCTCATCGCCGACGTAGTTGTCGCGTGTGTCCACCTCGCGCCGCTGTTTGTGCAGAACGGTGTCGAACAGCTCATAGGCCCCCTTCTTTACGGCCGGGCTGCCGATCTTCTTCAGCTTGACGCGGTGCTCTTCGGAAATGATGTCGCGCTCCAGCACGTCGAGCTGGGCAGGGCCTGGCTGGGCCAAGCCGCACATGTTGCAAAGGTCGAGCTGGTTCTTGAAGTCCTCAGGCTTTCTCTGCCACCAGCCATGCTCAACCGGCCAGGCGTTGGCCCCGCCGAAGTAGAGCCGGTCGATGGCCGCCGCGACCTCACAGAAATAGGCTCCCTTGTCGTTGATGGAGGCGGACCAAAGTTTTTGCACCCAGCAGTTATCGCGATTGATCTCCCACTGCTCGTCCGACAAGCCGGTGGCCTTCTTATAGTCATTACGCGTGATCAAAAGCGCCTGATGCTGGCCGCCCATCTCATGGGTATTGGTGTTCCAGTGGCCGTAGACCTCCATGATCGTCTCATAGTGGCGATAGAAGCCTGCCCCAAGACTGGTCCACAGACCCCGACCGGTGGAACGATCGAACAGCCGTTCCGTAGCGAACTGGTTGAAATCCTTGATCGGGGCCTTGCCGTTATTCGTTGTCGGGCCGCCCCAAAGCTCAGCGAAGCGGCGAGAAATCTGCTCGAATTCCGAATGAAGGGTCGGCTCGCCAGCGATAATGCCGATGACGCGATTGGGCGCGTCCCAACCTTCCATGCTTTTCACGGCATGTTCGAAGGTTTCCAAAGACATGTCGTCCCGCGTCGGCTGGTGCGGAATAAGCCGAGTGCAATTCGAGCACTTGAGATGACACTTGGTGCTGATATCGATCTGGACAATGTCCATGTCCGCTGGCGATCTCATCTAGGGTCTCCTGCGGCCGCAGCCTATCTGTGGCGAATCATTGGGACGCACCGATCATGCGCGCAGCTCTAACGCTTGCCCAGTAAGGTTAATGCGGCATTAAGACTTGGGTCATGGACGCCTCAGCGGACCGTCAGGCGGGCGTGCGCTGTGAGTTGCGCCTGACCAAGTTGTCCGCGAGATGGAGAGCGGCCCGATCGCATACATGCATCTTTGACGCTGCCGCCTTTGGCGGGCTGAGCGCCGTCTCAGCTATTTCGCCGAAAGCGTCGCCCGCAGGGCCTTTACGTCGTCGGTCGTGACGCTATCGCTATAGTTATTGGTGAAATGGGTGCGGACGTAGTTCACCACCGCGGCGACTTGGGCGTCGCTGAAGGACGGGCCGAAAGCGGGCATGGCCTTTTGGCCCCTCAGGACCACCAGCTCCGGATAGGCCTTGGCGGCGAGCCTTTTGTCGCCGGCCAGCGCCGGATAGGCGCCGGCGCCCACCGCGCCCTTGGCGTCTGGCATGTGGCAGCCTTGGCAGACGCCCTGGTAAAGGGCCTCGCCGGTCTGTTCGGAGTAACCGCCCATGCCAAAGCCTTGGGCCGAGGCGCCCTGGGCCATGGACAGCAGACACAGGGCCAGGCCTGAGGCGATGGCGCGACGCAGCATCGGTGGGCTCCATATCTTGGGGGTTTGCATCGCGCTCAAGCCGCCAGCACGCGTTGATGAAGCCTGCGGATGGCGTCCAGCGCGGAGAGCACCGCGCCCTCCTGCCACGCCGGGATGCGCGAGGCGTGCTCGCCCGCCAGCATGATCCGGCCGTCCAACGCACACATGGCGTCGTAGTGCTCGGCCCTCAGCTCCTCCGTCCAGGAGCCCGCGCAGCCAAGCGTCCAGGGCACACGATGCCAAGCGACGGACGCGCCGGTGTCGAACTCCTCCATATACTGAGGGTGGACCTTGGCGCCGTACTCCAGCGACTTGGCGATCCGTTCCGGCGGCGACATCGAGGTGTATTCGAAGGCGGCCGGCCCGAAGGCGTAGGCGCCCAGGATCACGCCCTTGCCGGAGCTGAAATAGCCTGAGTTGGGGTAGCCGATCGTGCTGTTGGGCTGATCGGTGTAGGTGATGCCGCCGTAGATGTTCTCATCCTCTTCCCAGAACCGGCGCTTGAACTGCAATCCCACCTTGACCGACGATGCGTAGGACAGGTTATCGATCGCGGCCTGCATCGGCGCCCCGACATTAATCGGGATTTGGCTGAGCACCGAGACGGGGATGGTGCAGATGCACCAGTCCGCCCTGGCCTGCATCGGCGGGCCGCCCTTCTGCGTGTCCTGATAGGTGACGGTGACGCCTTTCGCGTCCTGGTGGATGTCGATCACCTTGGCATTGTACTGGATGACCTCCTTCAGCTCGGCGCCGAAGGCCTTGCCGATCATGCCCATGCCGCCCACGGGCTGGAACAGGCTCTGCTGGGTCTCATAGCCGCTGCCCGCCGCGATCGACCGCCACAGGTGGGACTGCAGCAGGTCTTTGAAGCCGATCGGCTGAGAAGGCGTGGGAACCGAAGTCAGACCGCCGCCCGGATCGCTGTCGTACCCCCGCCGACCGCTGCTCGCCTCGCCGAGGGTGTATTCATAGTTCTTGTCCAAGGCGCCCCACTGACGCAGCGCCTCCAGGAGAATCTCCTGATCCTCTTTGGTGACGGCCTGATCCAGCGCGCTCTGGCGGGTGCTCTTGGCCAGCAGCTCGGCGACATAGCCCTGGAAGTCAGCCTGCACATGCCGATAGCGCTGCGGCTTGCCGCCGAACGCCTTGGTCGAGTGGACATAGGCGTTGTAGTTCACTTGCACGAACGGCTCGAGCGCGACGTTCAACAGCTTGCAGTAATGCAGCATCCCATAGTGATGGTAGGGGATGCGCCACGGACCTGGATTGAGGTAGAGGCCCTTGTCAAACTCGACATGTTGGGTCGCCCCGCCGAGCTCGGTGTAGGTGTCGCCGCCATACAGCGACCAGTTCCGCCCGCCCGGCCGATCCTGATACTCCAGGATCTGGACCTTATAGCCGGCCTTGCGCAGTTCGTAGGCGCTGGTCATGCCGGCCATGCCCGATCCGAGGATCAGCACGGAGGCGCCCTTGACGTCGCCAGACAGCTTGGGCGGCCCGAAATAACCAGCCTCGCCGGCGTAGGCCAGGGAGGACATCGCCTCGTACATGACGGCGCTGCCTGCCAGCGTCCCGATCAGCGAGAACAGGTCCCGCCGCGACATCGTCTGTCTGATATCGTCCGCCACCGGTTTCATTCCTTAGACACCGGCTGCAGACCGGCCCTGAAATCCTAGGCGGACGCGGAGGCCCCTGTCGAGGCTGACGGGCGCCTCGGGCGCACATTCCTTAAGTCCGCCCTGAATACGGGCGACGGGTGACTGCGGCGCGGCCAGATCGCCAATCTCACTTCATCGGCGCATGGGCGAACCTCAAGAGGTTCGCAGCGCCCGGCGCGCCGAAGGGGGTGCCTGCCAGGATGAGGATGCGTTGTAGGGGCTTGGCGAGACCTAGGCGCACCGCCGTCGAGACGGCCTGGTCGGTCATATCGTCCAGGTCCTTGGGGTTGTTGGCGATGCGGGGTTCGAGGCCCCAGACCAGCGCCAGGCGCCGGGCCGCGCTCGGGTCCGGCGTCAGGGCCAAGGTCGGTTGCAGGGGGCGCTCGCGGGCCAGCCGCCGTGCGGTGCCGCCGGTGCGGGTAAAGGCGACCAGGCAGGCGGTCGAGCCTGCATCGGCGGCGCGCCTGGCCGCCGCGACCAGGGCGTCAGCGTCGTCGTCATCGACGGAGGGGTGTTCGGCGCCCATCAGCTCGGGCCAGCGCGGATCGCGCTCCACCCGCTCGATGATGCGGTTCATCATCCCCACCGCCTCTAACGGATAGTCGCCTGACGCCGTCTCCGCCGAGAGCATGAGGGCGTCGGCGCCCTCGTAGACGGCGTTGGCGACATCCGACGCTTCGGCTCGAGTGGGCATGGCCGAACTGGTCATAGACTCTAGCATCTGGGTCGCCACCACAATGGGCACGCCCCGGCGCCGGGCGGCGCGCAGAAGCTGCTTTTGGGCGACCGGCACCTCCTCCGGCTCCAGCTCGACGCCCAGATCGCCACGGGCGACCATGAGACCGTCGCAGAGATCCAAGATCTCCTCGATCCGATCCAGGGCTGCTGGCTTTTCGATCTTGGCCATGACGGCGGCGCGGCCCTGGACGATCTGGCGCAGCTCCGCCATGTCGGCGGCGCGCTGCACGAACGACAGGGCCACCCAGTCCACGCCCAACCGCAGGGCGAAGGCGAGGTCCTTGTGATCCTTCTCCGTCATGGCCGGCAGCGGGATGATGGCGCTCGGCAAGGCGACGCCCTTGCGATCGGAGAGACGTACGCCCTGGATCACCTCAGTGTCGGCGAACTCGGCGCCCGACCGCACCACCCGCAGGCGCACCTTGCCGTCGTCGATCAGGAGGACGGCGCCCGGCTGCATGGCGGCGAACAGCTCCGGGTGGGGCATCGACACGCGGGCGACGTCGCCGGGCGTTTCGGTGTCCATATCCAGGCGGAAGTCCTGGCCCGGCCTTAAGGCGACAGCGCTGTCTTTAAACTTTCCGAGCCTGAGCTTGGGTCCTTGCAGGTCCGCCAGGGCGCCCAGCGGCCGATCAAGCGCGGCCTCGGCGGCGCGCACAGCCTGAAAGGCGCTGGCGTGGTCCTCGTGGGAGCCATGGCTGAAGTTCAGCCGAAACACGTCGACGCCGGCCTTGGCCAGGGCGAACACCTGATCGGGCGCCCGACTGGCCGGTCCAAGGGTCGCTAGAATTCGAGCCCTGCGCGCACGGATCATAGCAATGGCCTTCCTCAAACCCCCGCGACTCAAAGATGCCTGACGCCGGCCGCTTAACGGCGGACCAAACCACCACCCAAGGTCAGGAGCAAGTCTTCAGCCGGAGAGGCGCGACAAAACCGGGGCGAGCGATAACAGCAGCGACCCGCCCTCGAACAGCACGCCCTCCACCCCTGCCGCCTGCGCGGCGGCGAGGTCGCTATCCTTGTCGCCGATGAGCACCGTGCGGGCCCGATCGATGGGAAAGCGGGACAGGAGGTCCAGGATCATGCCGGGCTGCGGCTTGCGGCAGGATGAGTCTCGGCGATAAGCCTCAAGCGGCGCTTGCGGGTGGAACGGGCTGTAGACGAAGGCGTCGATATGGGCGCGGGCGATCCGGTCCAGCTCCGCGTTCATCCAATCGTGCAGGGCCACGACATCGGCTTCCGTATAGTAACCGCGCGCCACGCCGGACTGGTTGGTGGCGACAAAGGCGAACAGACCCGCGTCGTTGACCGCCTTTACCGCCGCCATGGCGCCCTCGACCCAACGGATCTGAGCCGGGCGATGTGCGTAGCCGATATCTTCGTTCAGGACGCCGTCGCGATCGAAGATCACCGCGCCCCGAAGCTTCGCCTGACACGTTTGCAATTAGGCTCCTGTCCCCTCGGGTCAGGCGGCCATCATCCGCTCCACCTCGGCGACGATCTCGCGCAGGTGGACGGGCTTGGCCAGCACCTTCGAACCGGCCGGCGCCCGCTCGCCCGCGGACAGGGCCACCGCCGCAAAGCCGGTGATGAAGATGATGCGCAGCGCCGGCTCCCGCGCCGCCGCCACCCGCGCCACCTCTATGCCGTCGATCCCCGGCATGACGATGTCGGTCAGAAGGAGGTCGTAGGGACCCTCGTCCAGGGCTTCTACGGCGGTCTCGCCATCGGGGCAGGCGCGCACCTCATAGCCCGCGCGTTCTAGCGCCTTGGTGAGGAAGCGCCGCAGGGAGTCGTCGTCTTCAGCCAGGAGAATTCGATTCATGAGTCCGCCAACCAGATTGAAGGCCCTAACATAGACCCGGGATGTAAACCGCCGATAAACCCGCAGCCTTGATCGATCTCGCCGCGCGCATTGACCCTCGAGCCCATGACCGAATAATGGCGCCGATGGACGTCCCAGCCGCGCCACAAGACTTCGACCTCGGCCGCGCGACCGCGCCGGCCGCCTTCGATATCGTGCGGGCCGACCCTCTGCAAAGCCCGGTGATTTTTTCGTCGCCCCATTCGGGCCGGCTGTATCCCGCCCATCTGCTCGCCGCCTCCGCGCTGGGTCCCGCGGCGATCCGCCGCTCTGAGGACTGTTTCGTCGATACGCTGATTGAGGGTGCGCCGGCCTTCGGCTTTTCGCTGATCACCGCTCGGTATGCGCGCGCCTATATCGACCTCAATCGGGAAGCTTATGAGCTCGATCCCGCCATGTTCGCAGATGAACTGCCGACCTTCGCTCAGGGCAAGACGGCGCGGGTGGCGGCGGGGCTCGGCGCGATCGCCCGTATCGTTGGCGAAGGCCAGGAGATTTACGCCCGCAAGCTTATCTTCGCCGAAGCGGAGGCGCGGATTGACGGGGTCTACCGACCTTATCACGCCGCCCTTTCAGCCTTGATAGCGGAAGCGCACGCGGCCTTCGGCGGCGCTATTCTGATCGATTGGCACTCTATGCCCTCGGCGGCGGCGCGACCGGCGCGGGGCCGGCGCGTACCCGACTTCGTCCTGGGCGACCGCTTCGGCGCCTCCTGCACCGCCTCGCTCTCCGGACTTATGGCGCAAGAGCTGAAAGACATGGGCTATGAGGTCGCGCGCAATACGCCTTACGCCGGCGGCTACACCACCGAGTTTTACGGGCACCCCGGCCAGGGCGACCACGTGCTGCAGATCGAAATTAACCGCGCCCTTTACCTCGACGAAGCCGCCCTGGCTCCCAACGCCGGCTTCGCCAAGCTGAAGGACGATGTGGAGGCGCTCTGCGCGCGCATCGCGGCAGTTTGGCGACGACTAATTTAGCCTGAGGCTCAGTCAAGTCCCCGCGGGCTTTGGAGCCTCGGTCGGCGCGGTTCCTGTCACGGTCTTCGTCTGATCGACGGCGGGCGTGGCGGCGGCTCCGTCGTTGGCGGGCGTCGAGGCTACGGCGGCCGCCGCCGTCGGCGCCGGCGCCGGCGCAGCGCTGGGGGCCGGGATCGCCACGGGGCTTGAGCTCTGCTGCCTTAGCCAGGCGATCAGATTAACCCGATCCTGAGGCTGCTTCAGGCCCACGAAGCCCATCTTGGTGCCGCTCAGATAGGCCTGGGGACCGGCGATGAAGCTATAAAGATGGTTATAGTCCCACACCCCAATCTTACCGCCAAAATCGACCATGGCGGCGGAGTAGGAGAAACCGGGGTGCGTGCCAGGCTTGCGGCCGATAACGCCCCACAGGTTCGGACCCGTTTGGTTGGGACCGCCATTAGCGAAGTTATGGCAGGACTGGCACTTCTGCGAGATGGTGGCGCCGGCGGCGACGTCGGCGGTTTTCAGCACCGTGCCCCAGTCCGGGGGCACGTCGGGCGCCGCTGTTTCCGTTGTCGCGGCTTCCTGAATGGTGATCTTGTCGCCCATCACCTTGGGCGGGTGAGGCGCGAAAATCATGCCCGAGGCTACGCTAAGGCTGAACAAAACCAACAAGGTCGCAAAGATAGCGCCGGAAATCTTGTTGCCACGCAGATCGTCGGTCTTTTGCGCCATACTCGCCCTCGGCCAGTCGCCCATGCCGACGCGATTCCGCGGTTCGGCTTGCTCGTGGGTCTCTTACACGCTACCGGCCAAGGTGCAACCGGCAGAATTTAGCCGCCTCAAGCCCCCGACCTTCACCCTCTTCAACCTCATAGCGGATCATGAGCCCGATCGTCCTAATTCCTGCGCGACTGGCCGCGACACGCCTGCCGGGAAAGCCGTTGGCGGACATCGACGGCGCAGCCATGATCATTCGGGTGCTGCGCCAGGCCCTGGCCGCCGATGTCGGGCCCGTGGCGGTGGCGGCCGGCGATCCTGAAATCGTTCAAGCCGTGCGAGACGCCGGCGGCGTGGCGGTCCTGACCGACCCCGCCCTTCCCTCGGGCTCCGACCGGATTATGGCCGCCCTCGAAGCCCTTGATCCGCAAGGGCGCCACGACGCGGTGATCAACCTGCAAGGCGACATGCCCTTCGTCGCGCCGGCGCTGATCGCCGCCTGCGCGACCCTGTTGAGCGATGAGCCCGCGTGCGACATCGCCACCGCCGTCGCCCCTGAAAGCCACGTCAGCGACCGCGAGAACGTCGATGTGGTCAAGGCGGTGCTGAGCCTTGAGGCCGGCGCAGCGAAGGGCCGCGCACTCTACTTCACCCGCTCGCACCTCTATGGCGAGGGACCGATCTGGCGCCACATCGGCATCTATGGCTACCGCCGGGCCGCCCTGGCGCAATTCACCGCCGCCCCGCCCTCCCCGCTCGAACAGCGCGAGAAGCTGGAACAGCTCCGCGCTCTGGAGCTCGGGCTGTCGATCTGGGCCGCCGTGGTCGAGACCGCCCCCATCTCGGTCGATACGCCCGCCGATCTTGCGGCGGCCCGGGCGGCGGCGGGCCTTCAGGACTGACATCCGGCGCAGCCCTGGATGGCGCAACCTGTCTACAATTTCACTCCCGTTCCCGCGCGACAGCTTCTAGAGTCCAGCGGCAAAGGAATCCGCCGGCATGATCGACGCCGAAAATGTGGTCTATGACTACCCTGACGGCCGCGCTCTGCGCGGGGTGAGCTTCGTCGTGCGGGCGGGCGCGGTGCTAGCCCTGGTCGGCCCCAACGGCGCTGGCAAGTCGACCCTGATGCGCTGTATCGCGGCGTTGGACGCGCCGACCCAAGGGGCGATCACGGTCCAGGGGATCGATACCCAGGACGATCCCCGCACCATCCACGCCAGCCTCGGCTACCTGCCCGATAGCTACGGTCTCTACGATCGGCTGAGCGTGCGACGGTGCCTGATCTATGCCGCGCGATCGCGTGGGGTCGCCGCTGCGGACGCCCCGGCCGCCGCCGAAGCCGCCGCAGCCCGCGTGGGGCTCGGCGACCGGATGGAGAGCTTGGCGGGCCAGCTCTCCCGGGGCTTACGCCAGCGTTTAGGAATCGCCCAGACCCTGGTTCATCAGCCCCGCGTGCTGTTGCTGGACGAGCCCGCTTCGGGGCTCGACCCCGAAGCGCGGGCGAGTCTGTCCGAGCTGATCCGCAGCCTGGCGGGCGACGGCATGACGCTGATTGTCTCCTCTCACATCCTGTCCGAGCTTGAGGACTATTGCAGTGAGATGCTGATGCTGCGCGACGGCGAGGTGGTCGGCGGCGGGGTGGTGCGCCTTGATGGCGCCGCGCCTCAAGACGCCCCTGTCGAGGGCGACGAGGCGCCGCAAGCTGCGCCCGCGCCGTTGCTGATCAGGGTCGCCTTCGCCGTTCCGGCCGGCGAGCTTGTGGACCAACTCGGCGCGCTCGGCCTTAACGTCAGCCGGATCGAAGGCGACGACGCCATCCTGACGCTTGCGCCCGACCCCGAAGCGGAAACCGCGACGCTGAGCGCCCTGGTCCAGGCCGGCCTGCCGGTTCGCAGCTTCGCCGTCGTTCGCCCGACCCTGGAGGAGACCTATCGCGCCGCCGCCACAGGCCATGCGCCCAAGACAGAGACGCCCAAAACACAGCGGTCTGGGAGCGACGCATGAACCCGGAGCTGCAACGCAATCTCTGGCTGGACGCTCCGGCGCGCCGCTTGATCGGTACGGCCGCGGTTCCGGCGCTGATCTTCCTCCTCGTCTGGCTGGTGGACCGCGGGAGTCACCCTCAGGCCGTCGTGGTCGCAGGCGCCGTCCTGTTCGTCGGCGCCGCCCTGATCTGGGCGCCGCTGCAGGCCCGCGCGGCCGTGATCGACGAGGTCTACGCCCGGACCTGGGACTTTCAGCGCACCTGCGCGCTCGCCCCCTGGAGCCTGACCTGGGGCAAGCTGGTGGGCGCCACGGCGCGCCCCTGGCTGCTGGCGGGCCTCAGCCTGCTGGTCGCCGCCCTCCAACTCGCCAGCGTCACAAGCTTCAGCCACGCGCTGTTCTGGGCGATCGTCGCGCTGAGCCTGGGCGTGCTCATGCAGGCGAGCGGCTTGGCGGTCGGCCTGATCGAAATCCGCAAGAGCCGCGCCGCCGGCCGGCCGCCGGGGCAACGCTCGCCCGGGCTGGCGCTCCTGACCTTGGCGCTTCTGGCCGCAGGCGCGGTCATCTGGGCGCACACCCACATGGTCTGGTCGGCGGACCTGCACGGCGGCGTCCTGACGCCGGGCCAGCAGCCCCTGGTCTGGTGGGGCGTAACCTATGATCCCGTATACTTCGCCGCGCTCAGCCTGGCGGTGTTCGCCGTTTGCGCCGTGGGATGGGCCTGGCGGCTGATGCGGCTGGACCTTCAGCTTCGCAACCTGCCCTGGGCCTGGGTCGGGTTCGTGATC
>Ga0116226_10005352_pt1 | contig 11449 bp, 8 predicted proteins | sample S1TSphfallax_FD_89692 | JGI IMG/M metagenome (GOLD analysis project Ga0116226, IMG submission 89692) | Host-associated microbial communities from peat moss isolated from Minnesota, USA - S1T2_Fa - Sphagnum fallax MG | ecosystem: Host-associated > Plants > Peat moss > Unclassified | place: USA... | reverse complement strand
CGCAAGGGGCCGCGATCGCCGCGATGCCGGAAGCCGAGCGTGATTCCGTCATCCGGAGCATGGTCGATCGATTGGCGGAGCGTTTGGCACAAAATGGACAAGATGTTGATGGTTGGCTTCGGCTGGTTCGCGCCTATAAAGTGTTGAATGAAGCAGATAAGGCTCGCACAGCTTTGGAGGATGCGCGCCGCTCGCTCGGCAAAGACGCGGCGGCGACCGCCCGTCTTGATGCGCTGGCCCGCGAACTTGGACTTGAAGGGTAACATTCAGCTCGAAGGATAAAGTTTCAGCATGACTCGCAAGACGCGGCGCTTGGCACTGATCGGATCGGCACTTTGCGTGCTGGGTATCGCGATTGGACTCGTCCTTTTCGCGTTGCGCGACACGATCGTGTTTTTCTACGGCCCGACCGAAGTTGCCGAAAAGGCGCCGCCGCCGGGCACGCGGCTGCGCATCGGCGGTCTGGTCAAACAAGGGTCTTTTGCGCGGGAGCAGGGCCAAACAGTCAGCTTCGATATCACCGATACGAAACATGATGTGCTCGTGACTTACACGGGTTTATTGCCGGATCTCTTCCGCGAAGGGCAGGGCGTTGTCGCTGAGGGTGTTGTCGGCAGGGACGGCCTGTTCAAGGCCGACAGCGTTCTCGCCAAACATGACGAGCGTTACATGCCGCGCGAAGTGGCTGATGCCTTAAAGAAACAAGGCCTTTGGAAAGAGGGCGAACCGCTGCCGGAGACGCGAGCCGACTCGTCAACCAATTTCAGGGCGAAATGATAGGGCGGCATCGATGATCGTAGAAACTGGACATTACGCTCTCGTGCTTGCCTTGGCGCTGGCGCTGGTCAATTCGATCGTGCCGGTCTGGGGCGCACGCCGCCAGGATCTGTCTCTGATGGCCGTCGCGCCGGCGGCGGCGCTCATGACGTTTTTGCTCATTGGCTACGCCTTTTTCGCGCTCACCTATGCGCATGTCGTTTCCGATTTCTCTGTTTTGAACGTGGTCGAGAACTCCCATTCTGCGAAGCCGCTTGTCTATAAAATATCCGGCGTCTGGGGCAATCACGAAGGCTCGATGCTGCTGTGGGTTTTGATCCTCGCGATCTTTGGCGCGGCCGTCGCGCTCTTCTCGCGCGGCATGCCCGATGACCTGCGCGCCAATGTGCTGGCCGTGCAGTCCTGGATCGGCGCGGCCTTCCTCTTGTTCATTCTATTGACCTCCAATCCGTTCGCACGGCTGGCGGTGCCGCCGGCGGAAGGCCAGGATCTCAATCCGCTGCTGCAAGACCCAGGTCTCGCGATCCATCCGCCGCTGCTCTACCTTGGCTATGTCGGCCTTTCGATCACCTTCTCTTTCGCCGCCGCGGCCCTGATCTCCGGGCGGATCGACGCGGTTTGGGCGCGCTATGTGCGGCCGTGGACCTTGATCGCCTGGATCTTCCTGACGCTTGGCATCGCGATGGGCTCCTACTGGGCCTATTACACCTTGGGCTGGGGCGGCTTTTGGTTTTGGGACCCGGTGGAAAATGCCTCTTTGATGCCCTGGCTCGCGGCGACGGCGCTTCTGCATTGCGCCGCCGTGATGGAGAAACGCGAGGCTTTGCGTATCTGGACGATTTTCCTGGCGATCCTCGCCTTTTCGCTCTCGCTCATTGGCACATTTTTGGTGCGGTCTGGCGTGCTGACTTCTGTGCATGCTTTCGCGACAGATCCGCAGCGCGGCGTCTTCATCCTTGTGATTCTGATCGCTTTCATCGGCGGCTCGCTCGCGCTCTTTGCATTACGAGCCGGTGAGCTGAAACAGGGCGGGATTTTCGCGCCCGTCTCGCGCGAAGGCGCGCTTGTGCTCAACAATCTGCTTTTGACGACCGCTTGTGCGACGGTCTTCGTTGGCACGCTTTATCCGCTCGCGCTTGAAGCGATCACGGGAGAAAAAATTTCAGTCGGCGCGCCGTTCTTCAACGCCACATTCATTCCGCTGTTTCTGCCTTTGTTCATCGCCATGCCCGCCGGACAAATGCTCGCCTGGAAACGCGGCGATCTTTTGGGCGCGGCGCAGCGATTGGTCATAGCCTTGGCATGCGGGCTTGTGGCGGCCCTGATCTTCGCGGCCTGGCAAGGAGCGCCCTGGGTTTCTTATTGCCTCGCAGGTCTCGCGGTCTATGTGGTCGTTGGATCTTTTACCGATGTCGCTACCCGCGTTTTCGGGCGGGGTGCTTCGCTCTCTGAAGCCTTCCGGAACGCCATCGGCATGCCGCGTTCGGCTTGGGGCACAGCCTTCGCGCATGCGGGGCTCGCGGTGACTTTGCTGGGACTAGCCGCGACTGGCTGGGGCGTCGATCGGGTCTTGACGGTGAAGCCCGGCGAAACCGTCAACCTCGGGCCTTATGAAGTCTCCGTCACCGGGCTCGTGCAAAAGCAGGGACCGAATTACAATGCGCTCGTCACGCCGGCGGTTATCCGGTCTGGCGGTGTTGAGGTGGCCAGGATCGAACCGGCGAACCGTTTTTATCCGAGCCGCAAGATGAGCCGGGCTGAGGCCGGTATTGCGACTTTGGGCTTTGGCCAGCTCTATATGAGCATTAGCGGCACGACGCCCGATGGCGGCATCGACGCGCGGCTCTATTGGAAACCGCTCGTGACTTTGATCTGGATTGGCGCGCTGGTCATGGGCTTTGGCGGTGCGCTTTCGCTCTCGGACCGGCGCTTGAGGATTGGCGTGGCGCGCCGCGCGCGCGTCTCTCCTGTGCCGAACGCGCAACCGGCTGAGTGACGATGCGCAAACTTTGGCTCACGCTTTTCTTGCTTGGCGCATTGCAGCCGATGCCGTCTTTCGCGGTTCAGCCGGAAGAGATTCTGAAGGACCCGGTGCTAGAGGCAAGGGCGCGTGCCTTATCGGCCGAACTGCGTTGCATGGTCTGCCAAAACGAATCGATCGACGAATCGAACGCACCGCTCGCGCATGATTTGCGCGTTCTTGTCCGCGATCATTTAAAGGCGGGCGATAGCGACGCCGCGATCCGGCAATTCCTCGTCGCCCGCTACGGGGATTTTATTTTGCTGAAGCCGCCCTTCAAGGCGGAAACTCTTCTGCTGTGGGGGACACCATTGCTGGTTCTCTTCGCCGGCGGGATTGGAATCGCTTTCGCCGCGCGGCGGCGATCGGTGTCTTCGTCAACGGTTCTTAACTCTGAAGAACAAGCTCGCTTGGCCGGTTTGTTGAAAAAATGACTTAATTTGAGCCTTTTATTGCATCGTTCTTACGAAATTTTCATGCCATCGAAATGGCGGCGTAAGCTCAACATGCCCATATTAGCATTGAAAGGGCGTCCTCCCCCGCCTTCCTTTCATTTGGAGATCCATATCAATGACAAGCTCTGAGTCCCCCCGGCCCAACGAGCAGAAGGAAATGTTTCCGGCAAAACTCCGCAAGCATTTGCCCAGCCGCGCTGTTCTTTTGAGCGCAGTGGCAGCCGTCGCCCTGAGCGGCGTCTTGGCGAATAGTTTCATCCTGCCTTATCCGTCCCACGCCGTTGCCGAGACGATTACGCCCGCGGCTGCTGGTGCGTCTTTCGCCGATGTTGTCGATCGCGTTCGCGGTGCCGTCGTGTCGGTCAAAGTGAAAGTCACGGAAGACGCCGACAATAATGAGGGTGGTGAGGGCGCGCCAGATATTCCGCAGCTTTCTCCCGATGATCCGATGCAAAAGTTTTTCAAGCGCTTCGGTCAGCAAGGCCAAGGCGGGGGCTTGCCGCACAAGCCGCATGTGCAGCAAGCGCAGGGTTCTGGCTTCATCATTTCGCCTGACGGCTATGTCGTGACGAATAACCATGTCGTCGAACATGCCAGTGACGTGACCCTTGTGATGGACGATGGCAAGACAACGCTGCCGGCGAAAGTGGTCGGCACTGACAAGAAGACCGATCTCGCACTTTTGAAGATTGAAAACGGCACTGGCAATTACCCTTATGTCCAATTCGCGGAAGCCGCGCCGCGCGTCGGCGATTGGGTGATCGCGGTCGGCAATCCCTTCGGCCTCGGCGGGACGGTGACAGCGGGCATTGTCTCGGCACGCGGCCGCGATATTGGCGCTGGTCCTTATGACGATTTCTTGCAGATCGATGCGCCGGTCAATCGCGGCAATTCGGGCGGTCCGACCTTCAATGCGCAGGGCCAGGTTGTTGGCGTGAATACGGCGATTTTCTCGCCGTCGGGCGGCAGCGTCGGCATTGGCTTTGCGATCCCGGCCGATACAGTCAAGACGGTCATCTCGCAGCTCAAGGATAGCGGCAAGGTCGCGCGCGGCTGGATCGGCGTGCAAATTCAGCCAGTCACAGCGGAAATCGCCGACAGCCTCGGACTGAAATCCGCCAAGGGCGCGCTTGTCGCGGAGGCACAGCCGGATTCGCCAGCGCAGCTCGCGGGCATCAAATCGGGCGACGTCATCCTTGGCGTCGATGGCGAGAAGGTCGAAGGTCCGCGTGAACTGGCGCGCAAGATCGCAGCGCTCGGCCCGAATGCCAAGACGGATTTGACTGTTTGGCACAGCGGCGCCGAGAAATCCGTCTCGGTCAAGCTGGGCGTGCTGCCTCCAGACAAGGAAGCAAAAGCCGAGACCGAGTCGCAGTCGGAGAAGAGCTCGCTTGCCAGTCTCGGCCTTTCGCTTGCCCCGGCGGTGTCCGTTCCTGGCGCAGGCAAGGAGGGTGTCGTGATCGCTGACATCGATCCGGATGGTGCCGCGGCTCAAAAGAGTCTCAAGGTTGGCGATGTCATCGTCGAGGCGGGCGGCCATGCCGTCAGCAAGCCATCCGACATTACCTCGGTCATCGCGGACGCTAAAAAGGAAGGGCACAAGGCGGTGCTGCTGCGGATCAAGAGCCAGGAAGGCAGCCGTTTCGTGGCGATCGCGACAAACCCCGCGTCCTAAATTCATAAGCCATAGATGAGACGCGGCTGAGAGAAGTTACCGCTGCGTCTCACAACTTAGAGCATGTTCCGCAAAAGTGCGCGCGGTTTTGCGATAAGAACATGCTCTAACTTTTTGAATGGAGAGCGAATTCTTATCGCTTGGGTGATTCCACCCAAGCGGAAAGCGCTCTAGGCCTTCTTCACTCTTTAGGGGTGGGTTCAATGAGTGGGTCGTCATCGCGAGGGGTGAACCCCCCAAGCAATCCAGTGGCAAAGGCTGAAGTGATTGTCCTGGATTGCTTCGCTCCCGCTCGCAATGACGTTGTTCCTGCCTTGGGCGCGCGGAGCGGCTAAGGTTTGCCGTCCTTGCTTTGTTAAACATGGGTGTCTCCGGCCAGACTGGTCACAGGTCGCTCTCCGGGCCACGGCTGTTCACCATGCAATTCAAAAAGCCGCCTTGGAAGATCGCTTCCGGCCTGCTTTTTCTCAGGAAATTGCTATATGACATCCATGCGCATCCTTATCGTCGAAGATGATCTCGAAGCCGCCAATTATCTGGTTAAGGCTTTCAAAGAGGTCGGCCATGTCGCTGATCACGTCGCCGATGGCGTTGAAGGCTATGATAGGGCGCGGGATGAGACCTATGATGTGCTCATCATCGACCGCATGCTGCCTAAGCTCGATGGCCTGTCGCTGATTGGCGGTTTGCGGGCGCAAAAAGTCACGACGCCGGTTTTGATCCTATCCGCGCTCGGCCAGGTGGATGACCGCGTCAAAGGATTGCGGGCAGGCGGCGACGATTATCTGCCCAAACCCTATGCCTTTTCGGAACTGCTGGCGCGCACCGAGGTACTGGCGCGGCGCAATCAGCCGAGCACAGCGGAAGATATGGTCTATCGCGTCGGCGGGCTTGAACTTGACCGTCTGTCGCATAAGCTGACGCGGGGCGGGAAGGAGATTTCACTTCAGCCGCGCGAATTCCGCTTGCTCGAGTATTTGATGAAGCACGCGGGACAAGTCGTTACACGCACAATGCTTTTAGAAAATGTCTGGGACTATCATTTTGACCCGCAGACTAATGTCATTGATGTTCATATTTCACGGTTGCGGTCGAAGATTGATAAAGGTTTTGATCCGCCGCTCCTGCAAACAATTCGCGGCGCAGGATACATGATCCGTGACGCCTCTCGGTAAGCTCTTTCGAACGACTGTCTTCAAGATCTCGCTTGCCTATCTCGTCATCTTCGCGATCGGCGCCGGGCTGGTCCTCAGCCGCGTAGGCTGGCATGTGAAAGAATTGATCGACGAGCAGATCAAGCAAACGATCGACACCGACATCACAGGCCTCGCTGAACAATATGCGGAAGGCGGAATCAGGCAGCTCGCTTCCGTCATCGAACGCCGCGTCAAACAGCCGGGCGCGGGGCTCTATCTCGTGACCACTTATGCGGGCGAGCCGATCGCTGGTAATATTACCAGCCTGCCAGCTGGCGTTCTATCGCATGCGGGCACGGTCGAGACGAATTATCAAAGGCCGGCTGAGACGGCGGCTCAGCATCGCGCCTTCGCGCGCATCTTTATTCTCCCAGACGGGTTCCGGCTGCTGGTCGGTCATGACATCGAAGAAGAAGAGGGCCTGCGCCAAATTCTGAGCGGCGCTCTTGTGGCTTCGCTGTTCTGGCTGACGATCATTGGCACATTGGGCGGCTTGCTGGTCGCGCAGCGTGTGCTGCACCGCGTCGATTCGATCAACGCCGGCGCTCGCAAGATTGTCGCTGGCGATCTTTCCGGCCGTCTGCCAGTGACAGGCTCCGGCGACGAACTCGACCGGCTGGTTCTCAATCTCAACCATATGCTCGACCGGATCGGCGAATTGATGCTCGGACTGAAAGAGGTCTCCGACAATATCGCGCATGATCTGCGCACCCCTTTGACACGGCTGCGCAACGGGGCCGAACAGGCGTTGCGTTCAGCCGCGACAGTCGAAGATAACCGGCTGGCGCTCGAAAAAGTCATTGAGGAGTCGGATACGATGATCCGCATCTTCGATGCGCTTTTGATGATTGCCCGCGCTGAGGCGGGTGCGGCCCCCGAAGGCATGGTCAGTTTCGATGTCGCGCCGGTCGTGCAGGATGTCGGCGAACTCTATGAGCCGGTCGCTGAGGATCGCGGCGTGCAACTCGAAATCCAAGCGGAGCCAGGCCTCTTTGTCGCGGGCAGCCGCGAGCTGATCGGTCAGGCTGTTGCCAATCTTATCGACAATGCGCTGAAATATGGTTGTCTCGCCAATGGGACGCGGGACGGAAAATCCACAGTCCCGGAAATTAAAATCACCGCTATGCGCCATGGTCCCACGATCGCCATCAGTGTCGCGGATCGCGGCCCAGGTATCGGGATTGCCGACCGCCAGCGCGTGCTTGATCGTTTTGTCCGGCTTGAAAACTCCCGCTCGCGGCCGGGGTCGGGTTTGGGACTGTCGCTCGCGGCGGCGGTCGCGCGGCTGCATAATGGAACGCTGCGCGTCGAAGATAATGAGCCCGGCTTGCGGATCGTGATTGAAGTGCCCGCTAGTGCTGAAGCCGCCGCGCTTCCCGTGCCAATGCCAGCCCTGGCCGCGCCTGGAACAGCGGCATGAGCGGCGTGCCGGAAGGGCACGCCGAACGCTCCGCGCCACTTTGGCAGCAGATTTCCAAAGCGCCAAGCTTGGCTGATCCGAAGCAAGCGGAGCGCAAAGCCGCCGACTTGCTGCGATCCCTCGAACAAGAGACGATCGCAACACAAGCGGCGGAGCCAAATGTCCGTGCTTTGCTTCTGGGCATCGCGGATCATTCGTCTTATCTTTGGCGGCTCATCTCCAATGACGGGCAGCGGCTCGCTAGGCTTCTTGCTGCGAGCCCTGATGCGAGCTTGCATCTTTGCCTCTCCACGCTGGAACAAGCCTGCGAGGCAACCGGAAGCGAGGCCGCTCTCATGCGGCTTTTGCGTTTGGCGAAGCAGGAGATCGCGCTTTTGATCGCACTCGCCGATTTGGGCGGGGTTTGGGATCTCGTCGCAGTAATGGAAGCGCTTTCCAAGGCGGCCGATCTTTTCGCTTCCCTCGCGCTCCGTTTCGTTCTGCGTCAGACAGCACGAAGCGGAAAGTTAAAGCTCGATGATCCCGCCGCGCCGGAGCAGGGCTGCGGCCTCGTTATCATGGCGCTCGGTAAACTTGGGGCGCGTGAACTCAATTATTCAAGCGACATCGATCTCATGGTTTTGTTCGATCCGGCATCCCCCGCCGTGCCGGATGGAGCTGACCCTGGGCCTCTGTTCGTCCGCCTGACCAAAAGCCTTGTGCGGATTTTGCAAGACCGGACAGCGGATGGCTATGTCGCGCGTGTCGATCTCCGGCTGCGTCCGGATCCCGGTTCGACAGCGGTCGCGGTCGCGTTGCCCGCGGCGCTTTTGTACTATGAAATGTATGGCCAGAACTGGGAGCGCGCGGCGCTGATCAAAGCACGGCCAATCGCGGGTGACATTGCCCTGGGCCAGGGTTTCTTGCAGGAGCTGACGCCTTTCATCTGGCGCAAATATTTCGACTATGCGGCGATCGCCGACATTCACGCGATGAAGCGTCAAACCCATGCGGTGCGCGGCCATGCGGAGATCGCTGTCGCTGGTCACGACATTAAACTCGGACGTGGCGGCATTCGCGAGATTGAGTTCTTCGTTCAGACGCAGCAATTGATTTTCGGCGGCAAGAGGCCGGATCTGCGCGGAGCGCGCACGCTGGATATGCTGCAAAAACTCTTCGAGGATGGCTGGATTACACGCGAGGCTGTTGATGATCTCAGTGCCGCCTATATTGCCCTGCGCCAGATCGAACATCGCTTACAGATGATCGCAGACGAGCAGACCCATCGGCTGCCATCCGAACAAGATAAATTGCGGCGCTTCGCGCGGTTTTGCGGATTTGCCCGCGCCGATCAGTTCAGCCGCGCTTTGAAAGGTATTCTCACACGCGTTGTTTTTCACTATGCGCTTCTTTTCGAGCACGCACCTGATCTCAGTGTCGAATTGGGAAGTCTTGTCTTTACCGGCGTCACCGATGACCCGGAGACGATTGAAACTCTCGCACGGCTTGGCTTCAAAGACCCGGCTTTGGCGATTGAGACGGTGCGCGGCTGGCATTTCGGCCGGCGCGCGGCAGTCCAGACCGCGCGGGCGCGCGAAGTGCTCACCGAACTTGTGCCCGAACTGATCCAAGCCTTTGCGCAATCCGGTGTGCCCGATACGGCGCTCGCGACTTTCGATCAGGCCTTGGCGCATATGCCCGCGGCGATCGAACTCTTTCTCATTCTGAAATCCAACCCAGGCCTGCAAGCGCTGTTTGGCGATATTTTGGGGTCAGCGCCGCGCCTGGCGGCTGTCATCGAACAAAGGCCGCATGTCCTCGATGCCGCGCTCGATCTGAGACGTCTCTCAGCGCCCCTCGATGAAAAATCTCTTCGAGAGCGCGCGGCTTTTGCCTTGTACGTCAGGCCGGATATGGAAGTGTTTCTCGATGCTGCGCGGGATTTCGCGCAGGAAGAAATCTTCCTGATCAGTCTGCGCCTTCTCACCATGTTGATCGATGCGCGGACGGCGGCAAAGGCCTATTCCGGTCTTGCCGCATGCGTCGTGCACGCTTCACTCCGTCAAGTCGAGCAGCAAATCGCGGCCGAGCATGGCTCTGTGCCCGGCGGCGGCTGCGTCATCGTCGCTTTGGGTAAGCTCGGATCGCGCGAGATGACGGCCGTCTCCGATCTCGATTTGATGCTGATCTATGATTTCGATGCGGCGAATCCGGTCTCGGACGGCGCGCGGCCTTTGCACGCCACGCAATATTATGCGCGCATTGTTCAAAGGCTCGTGTCGGCTCTGACAGTTCCGACGCGGCGGGGCCGCCTCTACGAGGTCGATATGCGCTTGCGTCCATCTGGACGCAAAGGCCCCGTCGCGGTGCAGATGAGCGGCTTTCTCGCCTACCAGACAACGGAAGCCGAAACCTGGGAACATATGGCGCTGACGCGCGCCCGCGTCATCGCAGGCGATGAGACATTAAGCGCAGAAGTGCAGGCAGCGATCCGTGGCATTATCGCCTTGCCGCGCGGCTCTGGCGTGCAGCGTGATGTGCTGGCGATGCGAATCCTTGTTGCGCGTGAAAAGGTCGAAGCCGGTCCCTGGAACCTTAAGCTGACCGCTGGCGGTCTGATGGATATCGAGTTTCTGGCGCAATATCTCTTGCTGCGTCACGCCCATCAAGAGCCTAATTTCTATGCTGTTTCAACCGCTGAATTGATCGATCAAGCAGCAGCGTTCGGTTTTTTGGCGGTTGAGACCGCCCAGGATTTGCTCCGGGCACATGACTTATACACCAGGGTCATGCAAGTTTTGCGGGTGACGCTCCCGGCTGAGACCGTGCCGGCAGCGGCGAGCCAGGCGGTCAAGCGGCGTCTCGCAGCCGCGGCTGAGCTGCCTGATTTTCCGCAGCTCGTCCGCGAACTCGACGAAACGCGGGGGCAAGTACGCCGCATCTTTACGCGTCTTCTGACAACGGATTGAGCACGACCTCAGCGTCTAAACCTGCTTAATATAACTGACACATTTGGCAGATTCCGGATCAATATCCGCATTCCAGAAATGACCTATGAGCCGCTATTCGAACCAGAAACGCGCAAAACGGGCGGGCAGCTCGAACGTGATCCCGCTTTTCAAGGGCGCTCCAGGACGAAACCCTATGAGTGACGTCAAGTCGCGAAAAGAGCAGATGAACGCGGCGATCGTCGGTTTGGACCCTGTGCTTTTTACCGCGCATCTCAATGGCTGGCTGGAGGCGACAGCCTTTTTGCGCAGTCAGGCCGAGGCTGCAAAAAATGGTGTACCGCCGCCGAGTGCGATCCCTCAGTTATCCAATGACGATTACGCGCAGCCCGCCATAAGCGCTGTAGCTGATGATGCGGTTTTCGCATTTTGCATCGTCGCGGCTCTCAACGCCGATAAGGACGCGGCGGAAAAACTGGAAGGCTTGTTATCGGAGCGGTTCGGTACAAGCTTTCCGGGCGCAAAGGCCATGGATTGCTGCAGGCGGGGCGTCGAGACTGGCGATGCGCTTGACCAGACCGTAGGTCTCTTCATCAAAGATATGCTTGCAGAAAAAGCCTTCGATCCGAGAGACATCTGGAATGCCGGCCTGCGGCTGCTTGAAAAAGCCCGCAAATCGAATTTCGTTCAGGAACTTATCGCTGTGCTGGCCAAATGGCACAGGGATCGCTGGACGCAAATCATCACGCAGCAGCTCTTCAATCTGACGCGGCCGAGGGCCATGGTGCCTCCGATTGAAGAGGTGCTGAGCGATAACTGCAATGATCAGTGCTTTATCGCGTGCCTGCTGATCGCAGCGACGGGAGCTGTCGATCTTGAACTCGACGAAACCTATCGCACGCATCTTCAGGCTCTCGCGAAACGAGGCTGAAGCGCTGATTCCGGCCTGAATTGAAATCATGGTTGCGTGTCCAAGATG
>Ga0116226_10005351_pt1 | contig 11450 bp, 9 predicted proteins | sample S1TSphfallax_FD_89692 | JGI IMG/M metagenome (GOLD analysis project Ga0116226, IMG submission 89692) | Host-associated microbial communities from peat moss isolated from Minnesota, USA - S1T2_Fa - Sphagnum fallax MG | ecosystem: Host-associated > Plants > Peat moss > Unclassified | place: USA... | reverse complement strand
GGGGATGATGTTCATCAACAACATCGACTGGACCGATCCGGAACTGCCCTTCGGCGGCATCAAGGATTCCGGCTATGGGCGCGAACTGGGCGACATGGGCATTCAGGAATTCGTCAACAAAAAACTGGTGCGGTTCGTTAAGCTCGACGCGCCGGTCTGATGATGTTCGTCAACATCGCCGTTCTGCCGGAAACCGCGCCGCACGAACGGCGGTTCGCAATGGTGCCTTCCGTCGCGGCAAAACTGCAAAAACTGGGCGGGCGGCTGCACATGCCGCCCGGCGCCGGCAGCGTCATCAACCTGGAGGATGCGGCGTTTCCCGACGTCCTGTTCGGCAAGGATGTCGAGGCGCTGGTGGCGCAGGCTGATGTCGTGCTCGCCGTGCAGGCGCCGGACGCGGCAACCATCGCCGCCATGCAAGAGGGCGCGATTCTGATCTGCTTTCTGGATGAGCACGCCGAGCCGAAACTTTTGAAAACGTTGCTGGCGCGCAAGATTACCTGCTTTGCGATGCAAAACATTCCGCGCATCAGCCGCGCGCAGGCGATGGACGCGCTGTCCAGCCAGGCCGCGCTTTCCGGCTATTTTTCGGTCATGCTGGGTGCGGGTCTGCTCAAGCGCGTGCTGCCGAAAATCACCTCCGCCGCCGGCGCCATCGGCCCGGCGAAAGTGCTTATTCTCAAAAGTTTTTTGCGGAGCTTTTTTTCAAAAAAGCGACCGCTTGCTTAACTCATCACAACGAAGGCCCAGATCATTGGCCAAAGCGATGAACCGCTCGGTCGCCAACGTCGTGTTCTCAAACTTCGGCGACGTGCCGAAGACATCCAAGAGCACGATCACCGGCGAGCTGAAGCCGACCGAGGCCGCGGATGCCGGCGTGTTCATGCGCTACGCCGCGAAAGTCATCATCGTGCCGGGCTATGGCTTGGCCGCCGCGCAGGGCCAGCAGAAACTCTTCGAATTCGTCAAGCTTCTGCAATCAGACGGCGTCAATGTGCGCTTCGCCATCCACCCCGTCGCCGGCCGGATGCCCGGCCAGATGGACGTGCTGCTCGCGGAAGCCGGCGTGCCGTATGACATGATCTTTCAGCTCGAAGACATTAACGATGATTTCGCCACCACCGACGTCGCCATGGTGATCGGCGCGAACGATGTGGTCAACCCCGCGGCGCGGACGGATAAATCCTCGCCGATCTATGGCATGCCGATCCTGAATGTTGACAAAGCAAAACAGGTCTATGTGCAGAAGCGCGGCGCGGGCAAGGGGTATGCCGGCATTCAGAACGAACTTTTCTACAGCCCGAACTGCAACATGGTCTATGGCGACGCCGCCGCCAGCCTGGCGAAAATGATCGATTCCGTGCGCGGCCTCGGCAAAGCCGCCGCCTGAAACATAAAAGGAAACCCAATGAACACCGCGACCAAAATCAAAGCCGAAGCGCCGAAGATGACGATCCCGTCAACCATGATCGCCGCCACGGTGACGGCTTTCGGCAAGCCGCTCGAACTGCGCGAATGGCCGGTGCCAACGCCCGGCGCCAATGAAATCCTGGTGAAAACCGAAGCCTGCGGCGTCTGCCATACGGATTTGCACGCCGCCGACGGTGATTGGCCGCTCAAGCCGACGCCGCCATTCATTCCCGGACACGAGGCCATTGGCATCGTCGTGGCGATGGGCGATCAAGTAACCTCGGTCAAACTCGGCGAGCGCGTCGGCGTGCCATGGCTGTATTCCGCCTGCGGCCATTGCGAATATTGCCTGACCGCGTGGGAGACGGTTTGCGGCTCGGCGAAGTTCGGCGGCTATACGCAGAATGGCGGCTTCGCGCCCTACCTCATCGCCAATCCGGATTATGTCGCGCACATTCCTGCTGGTTTAAGCGCCAGGCAGGCGGCGCCGCTGATCTGTGCCGGCATCACGACCTATAAGGGGATCAAGGAGACCGAAACGAAGGCCGGGCAATGGATCGCCATTTCCGGCTGCGGCGGCCTCGGCCATCTTGGCATTCAATACGCCAAGGCGATGGGCCTGCTGGTCTGCGCCGTGGATATCGACGATGACAAACTGGCGCTGGCGAAGACACTCGGCGCCGATGCGGTGGTGAATGCGCGGCATGACGATGCCGTCGCCAACGTGCAAAGCGCCACCGATGGCGGTGCCCACGGCGTGCTGATCACCGCCCCGTCGCTGCCGGCGTTCAAACAAGGGGTCGAGATGACCCGCAAGCACGGCACCTGCGTCCTGGTCGGCCTGCCGCCTGGTGAATTTCCGTTGCCGCTGTTCGATGTCGTCGCCAATTGCATCACCATCCGCGGCTCGTTCGTCGGCAATCGCCAGGACATGGCCGAGGCGCTCGATTTCGCGGCGCGCGGCAAGGTGACGGCGGATATCGAAATGCAACCGCTCGCCGCCATCAACGACGTCTTCAAGCGCCTGGCCGAAGGTAAGGTCGCTGGCCGCGTTGTGCTGAATTTTTCGGAACGCTAATTGCAATAAGAAGCTCGGTCAGCTTACGTCCGCCCATTTTGCGGCGGGGCTGGTTCAGTTCTTGCTCTAAAAAAAGCCCTTTTCTGCCAAGGCGTGCCATTCGAAAATCAACGATAGCCGGCGGGTGTCCTTCACAGGCGACAATTTCGGCACACGCGGCACATGGAGTTCTCGGAAGACGGTGAAAGCAGCGATGTACCGCGCCAGGTTTTTGCGCAAGCGACGATGCAACTTTAAGAAAGCAGCGCTTTTTGAAAAAAAACGCGTAAAAACCTTTGCTCCTTGGGGCTTTGGGCCGGACAGAGCTGAGCGCATCGCATTCGGCAACCGCGCCATAAATATTCACGGTCAGTTAATTACTCCAACGCCATAATACAATCAACGGGGGCATTTGAGGCAATTCCCCGAAAGGGAAGTCATGACAACGGTATATTCTGGATTTCTGATAGGAGCGTTCACCGACGCGCCTAAAAAATTGCCTGCGCCAGCGAGCATTTCGAGCGGCAATTTGCGCAAATGAGCGAGATGGAGGCCTGGTATCGCGGGCTGCTTGAAGCGGCGCCGGACGCGATGGTCGTCGTGAACGAGGCCAGCGAAATCGTGCTGCTCAACCGCCACGCGGAAACCAAGTTCGGTTATAGCCGCGATGAATTAATCGGGCAGAACGTCCAAAATATCATCCCCTATGGCTTCGCGGAGCGCCTGATTTCCGACGGCACGCGGACCGCCGCTGAAGCCCTGGCCCAGCAAATTGGCACCGGCTTCGAACTCACGGGGCACCGCAAAGATGGTACCGAGTTTCCGATGGAAATGATGCTGAGCCCGTTGCAGTCCAGCGGCGGGATTCTGATTATCGCGGCGATCCGCAATATCACCGGCCGCAAGGACGCCGAGCGGCATTTGGTGCAAATGGAAAGCCGGTACCGCAGCCTGCTGGAGGCTGCACCTGACGCGATGGTGGTGGTTGACGCCGGCGGCGAAATCGTGCTGCTCAACCATCAGGCCGAACGGCAATTCGGCTACAGCCGTGACGAGTTGATCGGTCAGAGCGTCAGAAATATCATTCCGGAGGGTTTCGCGGAACGCCTGCTCGCCGATGGCACAAGGACCGCGGCCGAGGCGCTGGTGCAGCAGATCGGCACCGGCCTCGAACTCATCGGCCTTCGCAAGGACGGCAGCGCATTCCCGATCGAGCTGATGCTGAGCCCGCTTGAATCGCCTGAGGGAATCCTGGTGACCGCGGCGATCCGCGACATCACATTGCGCCGGGAAAGTGTGGAAGCCCTGCGCTCGAGCGTGGCTTTGTTCCAAGGTTTCATCGAATCGGCTCCTGACGCCATGGTGATCGCCGACCGGGATGGCAGCATCGTTCTTGTGAACGCGGCAATGGAGCGTCTTTTCGGCTATCATCGCGACGAACTGATCGGCAAGGAAATCGAGGTTCTGATGCCGGCACGATATCGCGAAATCCATCTGAAACACATGCAATACTTCGTCGTAAATCCGCGCCCGCGGTCGATGGGAGAAGGCCGCCAGTTATTCGGCCTTCGAAAGGACGCCAGCGAGTTTCCGATGGAACTCAATCTAAGTCCGTTGGAGACCGCTTCCGGCCTGCACATTGCCAGCGCGATCCGCGACGTTTCCGCCCGCAAGATGATGGAGGAGGCGGCCAAACAAAAAGTCACCCTGGAACGCAAGGCGGACGAGTTGACGCGTGCGAATGACGAGCTGAAACTTTTTGCCTTCGTCGCCGCGCACGACCTGCAAGAGCCGGCGCGTATGGTTGCCAGCTACACCCAGTTGCTCGCCAGGCGCTATGCCGGCCGCCTGGACGCCGACGCCGACGAATTCATCGCCTACGCGGTTGAAGGCGCGCAGCGCATGCAGTCCTTGATCCGCGATCTGCTCGCGTATTGCCGGGTCGAAACAGCGGGCGAGGCGTTCTGCGAAACCTCCAGCGAAGCCGCCTTGGAGCTGGCGGTGCTGCATTTGCAAAACGCGATCGGTGATGCTGGCGCCGTCATCTCCCATGACAAACTGCCCACCGTCGTGGCGGACCCGACGCAGTTGCTGCAACTGTTTCAAAATCTGATCGGTAACGCGATAAAATACCATGGCTCGGACCCGCCAAAAGTTCACATTTCAGCGCGCCTCTCCTACGCGCTGAAATGGATCTTCTCCGTGCAGGATAACGGCATCGGGATTGAGGCCAAATTCTACGACAAGATTTTCGGCATGTTCCAGCGCTTGCACGGCCGTGAGGATTTCTCCGGCACCGGTATCGGCCTGACGATTTGTAAAAAAATCATCGAGCGCCATGGCGGCCGGATCTGGCTCGAATCCGAGGCCGGCAAAGGAACGACCTTCTATTTCACAATACCTGACAGGCCGTAAAAATGACCCGCAAAATTGGCGAAGTCCTCAATCGCAAAAAAATCCTGGTGGTTGAGGATAATCCTGGTGACGTGAGGCTGATCCGCGAAGCCCTGCGAGACTCCAAGACCCCGAGTTCGGTACAGGTCGCGCGCGACGGGATGGAAGCGATGTCGATCCTGCAGCGGCAAGGCGAATTTGCCGCCGCGCCGCGCCCTGACCTTATCATGCTGGATCTTAACCTTCCCAAGAAAGGTGGCTGGGAAGTATTGCGGGAAATCAAACTTAACCGCGCTCTCAAAACGATTCCGGTCGTCGTGCTGACAGCGTCGGAAGCAGAGGACGACATCAGCCGAAGCTACGAGCTGCACGCCAACTGCTTTGTGACCAAGCCATCCAACCTCGATGAATTTCTCAACGTCGTCGGCACAATCTACGAGTTCTGGCTGGCTACCGTAACGCTGCAAAGGAACCGATATGACGGCTGAACCGCCTGCCATGCGGATCGTCTTGATCGAAGACAATCTGGGCGATGCACGCCTGATGCGCGAGATGTTCAGGGAATCGTTGAACTTTGCCTACCAACTAACGCAACAGGGCTCGATGGCAAAGGCCTTGCGCTTTCTCGCCGGCAACCCGGTGGACGTCATTCTGCTCGACCTCGGCTTACCCGATGCCGGCGGCATCGAGGCGGTCCGCATGGCGCGCGCCGCGGCGCCCAACGTGCCACTGGTGGTGATGACCGGCCGTGACGACGATGCACTGGCGGCGCAGGCCTTGCACGCCGGCGCGCAGGACTATCTCATCAAAGGCCAACTGGATCTGCGCGCGATGCTGCGCGCGATCCGCTATGCGATTGAGCGCAAGAGCATGGAAGACACGCTGTTTCTGGAAAAGGAACGCGCTCAGGTCACCCTCAACTCCATCGCCGATGCGGTCATCAGCACAAACACCTCCGGCGCCATCACATTCGTCAATCATGCGGCCGGCAGGCTCATCGGCCTGTCCGCTGGCCAATCCATCGGGCGGCCGCTCCGCGAGGTCTTGCGCATCCGCGATGCCGACGGCGCCGAAACGGCCATAAAGCCCCGCCCGGCCGCCTCCAAACCAGATCCGAAGCTCGACGCGACCGCCAATTCCATGCTGATCCGCGATGACGGCCAGGCGATCCCCATCGGCTACAACGTTTCAAGCATTCAGGACCGCGGCGGCAAAACCACCGGCGAGGTCATTGTGTTCCGCGATGTCAGCCTGACCCGCGCGATCACCCAGCAGATGACGCACTCCGCCCAGCACGACTTCCTGACCGGCCTGCCGAACCGCATGCTATTGAATGATCGCATCACGCAGGCGATCGCCCTGGAAGCTCGAAATCTCAGAAACGTCGCGATGCTCTGTCTCGACCTCGATGGCTTCAAGCACGTCAATGATTCGCTCGGCCACCCGATCGGCGACAAGCTCCTGCAATCGGTCGCCCGCCGCCTGGAAGGCTGTGTACGCGGTTCGGATACGGTCAGCCGGCAGGGCGGCGACGAATTCGTCGTGCTGCTCTCTGAAGTCGCCCACGCCGAGGATGTCGCCATCACCGCGAAACGATTGCTCGAGGCCGTGGCGCACACCCATTTGATCGAGGAACATGAGCTTCACATCACGACCAGCATCGGCATCAGCATCTACCCCGACGACGGCACCGAAGCCGAGACGCTGCTGAAAAACGCCGACACTGCCATGTATCAGGCCAAGGAAGGCGGCCGGCAAACCTATCGTTTTTTTGAACCAGCGATGAATCTGCGCGCCGTCGAGCGCCAGTCCATCGAGGAAAGCCTGAGGCGCGCGCTGGAGCGTGGCGAATTCGCGTTGCATTATCAGCCGAAAATCGACCTTTTGACCGGCGCCATCACCAGCGCGGAGGCCTTGCTGCGCTGGACGCACCCGGTTCGGGGCCCGGTCCCGCCGGTGGATTTCATTGCGATCGCGGAGAATTGTGGCCTGATTGCCCCCATCGGCCAGTGGGTGCTCCGGGAAGCCTGCCGGCAAGCGCAGTGCTGGGCCGCCGCCGGCCTGCCTTTGGTAACGATGGCGGTGAACATCTCGGGCAAGGAGTTTCAAAACGACAACTTCGTCGATGACGTCTTCGCGATCCTCAAAGAAACCGGCCTGGACCCAAGATCCCTCGAGTTAGAACTGACCGAGAGCGTTCTCATGAAGTCCGCCGCCTCGACGCAAGCCACCTTGAGGGCCCTGCGCGACCAGGGCATCCGCCTGGCGATCGACGATTTCGGCACCGGCTACTCCAGCCTGAGCTACCTCACGACATTTCCGATCGATACGCTGAAAATCGACCAGTCCTTCGTGCGCCAGATCAGCCTCATCCCGGCCGAAACCACCATCGTGACCGCGGTCATCGGCATTGCCCGGAACCTGAACCTTCGCGTGGTCGCCGAGGGTGTGGAAACCGCGGAGGAGCTGGAGTTTTTGCAAACCAAGGAATGCGACGAAGCGCAAGGCTATTATTTCAGCCGCCCGATCCCCCCAGGCCAATTTGCCTATCTCCTGCATAACGGCGTCACCGTGCAATAGTGCGTGATCGGTTGCGGCTGAGAGTTAGAAAAAAAGCAAGCCGTTACTTTTTAAAAAAAAGTAACCAAAAAACTTTTGAGGCTCTCGAGGCTTTTGAGGCTTTTGAGCGGCGATGGTCTGGCCGCTCAAAAGCCTCGGGAGACTCAAAAGTTTTTGCGTGCTTTTTTCAAGAGCTCGGCCTTCTCTACGTCCTCAATTTGCACATGATCTTCATCTTTACATAGGCTTTTAGTCAGACACCCGAAGGCGCGATCAGTGCTTTCGATAGATTTCAACAACGGTTAGGATCGAGCGATTGAGACACGACCCTGCCACTACCGAAATTCCGCTGACCGAATGCGACCGCGAGCCGATTCATATCCCTGGCAGCATTCAGCCGCACGGCTTCCTGTTCAGCCTGACAGCCGGCATGAAAATCGGTTCCCTGAGCGCGAATGCCGCGCAACATCTTGGCCGGCCCGCGGCGTCACTGCTCGGCATGGCTGTTGACGAACTGCTCGATTCCGCATCGGCCGCCATCGTGGCGAAATTCGTGCCGCAGGGCGAGCCAAGCACACGGCTGAACGACGTGCGCATCTGCGGCACGGCGCCGCTATGGGAGGCATTTCTTCATACCGGCGTCACTGGTGCGCTGCTTGAAGTCAAACTTCCCGGACCCTCCGTCAGGCCATCGGTCAACAGCATTCTGGCGAGCTATGACGGCGCCAGCAGGCGGATGCGAAAAGCCTCCGACGTGTTGGGCATCTGCCAATGCCTGGCCGACGAGGTGCAGCACCTGACCGGCTACGACCGCGTGAACGTGTACCGCTTCACCGCCAAATGGAACGGTGAAGTCATCGCCGAGGCAAATGCCGGCCTGATGCCAGCTTTTTTGGGGCTGTTCTTCCCGGCGGCGGACATCCCGGCGCAGGCCCGGGCTTTGTACACGATCAACCCCGAGCGGCACATCCCCGATATTCATTACATCCCGGTCCCGCTGGTCTCCGCCACGGCGGAGCCCGTCGATCTCAGCCACGCGATGCTGCGCAGCGTGTCGCCGGTACATCTCGAATATCTGCGCAACATGGCGGTTGGCGCGTCGATGTCGGTCTCGATTCTGCGCGATGGCGAACTATGGGGGCTGGTCGCGTGCCACCACCATGAAGCCCGTTACGTGTTATATGAGTTGCGTCAGGCCGCCGTATTGCTGGCGCATCTGGCGGCCTGGCAAATGGCGGTGGCTGAGGATACCGAGATCACGCGCCGCAACGTGGGGGTGAAAACCATCGAGGCCGCACTCCTGCATGACACCACATCAGACACGCATTATCGCGACGCGCTGCTGACCCACGGCGACGGCCTGCTGAAAATGCTGCATGCGTCGGGCTTTGCCTTCAGCCTCGGCGACAATGTCAGCTTGCTCGGCGATACGCCGGCGGAGACCGATTTGGCCGGGCTGATCGACCACCTGGTCGGCCACCTGATTGCGACGGGGGCAGGGATTTTTGCGACCGATCATCTGCGCCGCTTTTACGCGCCGGCCGCGGCTTGGCCGAACACCGCCGGCATGATCGCGGTGCTGCTGGGCGGCTCGCCCCGTAGCATGATGATCTGGTTCCGCCCTGCGATCACGCAGACGGTAACCTGGGCCGGTGCGCCGGCGAAAACCACGGCGGCTTGCGCACCGGGCGCCGAAGCGGGCCTGCGTTTGTCACCGCGCAAATCCTTCGCCGCCTGGACCGAGACGGTCACCGGCCGGGCGCGGCCCTGGGCGCCGCATGAAATGGCGGCGGCGAACGGGCTGCGCGACGTGATCGTCGATCTCGTCCTGCGCCGCACCGCGGCGCTCGAGCAGATGAACAGCGAATTGCGTCGCAGCAACGACGACCTGGAATCCTTCGCTTACGTGGCCGCGCATGATCTGAAAGAGCCGCTGCGCCGGATTGAGACGTTTGGCACGCTCCTGGAACGTGTGTTTCGTCTCCGTAACCTGGAGACCGCGGATGTAAAACCCTGGTTTGAAGGGATTCAAGCGTCTTCGCGGCGGTTGCGTACCTTGATTGATGACCTGGCCGAGTATTCCAGGCTCGGCCACCATGCCGATCCGTTCACCGCGGTGGCGCTGGATAAATTGGTTGCGGAGGTGCGGAGCGACCTGGCGACGCTGATTGACGAAACAGCAGCCGGGCTGGAAGCAGACAAGCTGCCTGTTTTGGTCTGTGATCAAAGCCAGATGCGGCAGGTGCTGCAGAACATCGTGCAGAACGCCATCAAATACCGCCATAAGGACCGCCCGCCGCGGATTCACGTCTCAGCAACGGTGCGGCCGGCGGATACGCCGTTTGATGCGCCGATGCTTGAATTGCTGATCCAGGATAACGCCATCGGCATCGAAGCGCGGCATTGCGAGCAGGTATTTGAGCCATTCAAACGGCTGCATAGCAGCGATGCTTATGACGGTAGCGGCATCGGCCTCGCGATCTGCCGCAAGATTGTCGAGCGTCATCACGGCACGATTACCGTTTCCAGCGTGATCGGCGAAGGATCGATATTCATGCTCTGTCTGCCAATGCGGCCATCCAATGAACCGGACAAAATTGCATGAGCGATGAGCCACCTGCTACGCCCGCCATCCCGGTTCTGCTGGTCGCCGAAGATGATAAATACGACCGGATGTTTCTGCAGCAGGCCGTTGCCGAAGCCGGCCTGGCCGTTGACTTGAAATTCGTCGCCGATGGCGAGCAACTGCTCGATTATTTGCACCGGCGCAATGACTTTGCACATATCGACGTGCCCATGAGCAACGTCCTGGTATTGATGGACCTGAACATGCCGCGGCTGAATGGCGACGATGCCTTAAAGCAAATCCGCGCTGACCGCGGACTGGACTGCACGCCAGTGGTGATTTTCTCTACCTCCAGCGATGAGAAGCAGATCGCGCAATCCTACGAGAACGGCGCCAACGCCTTCATCACTAAACCGGCTGACTTCAATGATTTTGTCGCGGTCATAAGGAAGCTTGGGCTGTTTTGGTTTGGCGCCGCGCGGCTTCCTTTGTTAAAAAGGTAGCGACGATGGCCTCGAGTCAGGGGAGAAACATATTAGGCGTGTATCCTTTGGACAGTATCGGCTTGTAGGTGCTGGGGTGGTGCGCGGCTAGTGTTGGGTGAAGTGGCGGCCGAAGATACTTCTAGTAGATTAATACTTAACCTGCTAACGAAGACTCATGGCGAAAATCTTCTTTTGTCTCATATTTAGCTCAACTGTGCGGGCCGCCTGCCCTAAATTAATCTGCGCATGACAGTCTTTACCCGTGCCGGATGCTTTTTGTCCGGCACGATGTTGCTAACTAACCTAGGAGAACGGCGGGTCGAAACGCTCGTTCCCGGCGACGAACTGGTGGCGATCCGGGCAGACGGGCCGGCGCTGCAGCGGATATCCCGCATCACCGCCATCCATCGCAGGTTGCCGGGCGAGGAGGCGCTCTACCGCATTGGCGCCAATGCTTTTGCGCCGCAGATGCCGATGCGCGATCTGACGCTGTTCGGCGAGCATGCCATTTACGCCGATGGTGCGCTGTTTGAGCTGCGGGATCTTTGCAACGACATGACGATTATCCGGGAGGTGCCGCGAGTTTTGACCGGCTACGTGGTCGAACTTGATGCGCATGATCTGGTGCTGGCGGAAGGACTGCCGGTGGAGAGCAGTCCGGGCGCATCCGGCCAGGCGGTCGAAGCGGCCGGACCGAACATCATCGCGCTGTATCCGGCATGGGCGCCGGCGGAACGGCAAGGGTGCTGCCTACCGGTCAGCCGTGACGGCACGTTGTTGCTTGCCCTGCGGCGGATGCTGGCGCATCGCGCCGGAGTGCGACGGCAGGTTTCGGCGAAATGACGCGGCGCCAGACGTCGGCAAGTCGTCGCCAAAACAGCAAATCGCTGGATCGAGTAACGCGCCGTCCGACGATCTGCGTGAACGCGAGACCAGCACCGCCGCCACCTCCTCGCTGATCAATATTTTCGCGATTTAT
>Ga0116226_10005348_pt1 | contig 11454 bp, 13 predicted proteins | sample S1TSphfallax_FD_89692 | JGI IMG/M metagenome (GOLD analysis project Ga0116226, IMG submission 89692) | Host-associated microbial communities from peat moss isolated from Minnesota, USA - S1T2_Fa - Sphagnum fallax MG | ecosystem: Host-associated > Plants > Peat moss > Unclassified | place: USA... | reverse complement strand
CTATTTTATTTTCTTTTTGAGACTTGATTTTTGTTGATAGAATTTTATAGTTGACCTACATGATCTATATTTACTAATTTTTTTGAATTGTCACTTGTTCCTATATTTCTCAACATTATAACATTAGGACCTAAAAAATTTAAATAGAGTTGAAGTTGTTCTTCTATTTTTGAGGACATACTTAGAAAGAATTTAAAATAAAAATGAATTGCTCATTTGATTTCAACCTCAGTTTAAATTTGGACTTCTGTTGAATTTTTTGGAAGGAATGCAAAGTGCTTGGTAAGAATTTGCAAGGGTCCCTCCTTTGGATTCTTTGGAGGACTAAAAATGTGCTTTCTTTTAGGGCTCAAAAATTTCATGTCCTTCGGTGATTTTTGTGCATTGTATCCTTGTTAAATAAAAAATATGTGGCATGAAAATCAGAATAGAATATCTTGTGTATGATGTATGGGAATTGTGTTGATTTATTGTTTGCTTTGCATGGCATGATTTAAAACAACACTTGGCTCTTTTGATAAAACACTTATATATATATAAATTTGATTTAAAAATTATGATGGATGTGGTGGAAACCAAGGATTGGATCAATGGCCACCTTGTCCAAATTTTGATGGGAGCAATCAAACAAAGAAATCACTACCTTGAGGCTTACCATGAGGAATTTGTTGTATTATGGGTGCAATCACAAAAACACAACCACTACTCTTGGAACTAGTTTGTAAAATTGTGTAGATGGAAACAAATCATGTGGAAATTTATTGGAAATCTTTTCACGTTATATCATTTAGTATCTTTCAATTGAAGTTGATGTAAATCTTGAAGTGTTTCAAAGAATTTTTGCATGTCTAAAATGACTTTATTAACATTGTAACCAATTTTAACAATGTTTTTGTAACATAACATCAATTCACACAAGTTTTTTGAGGTTTTTGAAGCTAATTTTTATGCTTTCAATGCATTATTATTTATCATCAATTTTGGTTCTTTAATACCATTTTTTTGAAAAATATTACCATAATTTCAAAATCAATTAATCTAAAATCACTATGGATGGAATAGAAAATTGAATTTTTTAATTTAAAAAATATTTTAAAATAATTATCATGATTTGAAATTTTAACTCGAAATTATTTAGACTTGTACTTGTAAAGTTAGTCGGAATTTGATTAATGTGTAAGGAAATAGTTATAATATAAATATGGACAATGAACAAAATCTTCTAATGTTTCTTTAACAACCACACCACAAAAGGTTGTGGATGTGCATCATGTTTGCACATTTGCACATTTACAAAACATGATGTTAGAGGTTGATAATAAATTAGTTAAATTTAAAAAGAGAAATGAAAAATGTTTGTAATTTTGTACTTTTAAAACACATAATTTGTGGTTATCATGGGAAAAGTTGGATTTAAGTTGTTGGTTTGGTAAGTTTGTGATTAGTTGACCCACCACCATGTCTATTGTCTTGTACATCTACGACATGCTTTTTGCGGTTTTCATGGGAGAAGTTAGGATTGGATTCATAGTTCAATTAGTGCATGACAAGTTCATTTGCTAGGTCCATATTTATGATCTCATTAAGGTCCAAACATGTATTTTGTTATTGTTGTGGGAAAAATTGGGGTTCTTTGTTTTTAATAAGGACCATAAATTGAACATTTGATTAGTTAGTAAAACCTTTTTTTTATTGTTGTTAGAGGAAAGCACGAGCAAATGTGAGTTAACAAATAAAGGATCAAGCTTGGACTTTCAATTTGTTGTATACATGCATGCAACATTATTGTAAATGATTTTTTAAGGCAAAATGTTATTTAGAAGTGCAAATTAAATATGTTTCTTGTCTTATTTTTACCTCCCCTTATCACCTTCACATGTTTTAAGGGTTAATAAGGTTTAAGTTACTTAGAAATGAACCACATTGTTGTTTGCATAGGGCCCATTTTGGTATATTACTTCCATTCTTTTGTTAATGACATGAAAAATATATAAGGTGTAACTTATTGAAATAAATTATAATTATTTAAATGTAAAGAAGGTGTTAGAAATGGATTATGAAAATATATCTAAAGTATGCTTAACTTGATTGTCAATTGACAAAAAATCTAGCTTTTCCAAAGTACCATAGTACTTTGGTAACTTTGACACTAATTATATTATTTTTAAAAATGTTGAAAATTTCAAAAGATAGGTTTTCTAAATAATTTTTTTTTTGAAGGAAAATAAAAAATGTTTTGGAATATTCAAAAAAGTTATTTTCCAACATCAAATCTTTAAAATTAATTAAATACTTGAAAAAGATGTTTTGAAACCAAAGTTATACTACATGACATTTACAAAGGGGTTTTAAAAAGAAATCTTGGTAGCATCTTTTGAAGAGCATTTTAAGCTTTACCATGTTTTAAACCAAAGTTGTACAAGGAAAGATTCATTGTTATTTTTCATGTCATGATTAAATAGAAATGTTATTTTCAAAGTGATATCCTATTAAGTTACCAATGAATTATGTAAAACCTATAACCATTTATCATATATTATTATGATTTATGAAATTCACCATAATTTCGTCCTAGTCCACACTACTCACCCCATATTAAGTATAATCATGAAATGTTTTGTCAACACCCACATAGACAACCTTTTTCTTCAACACATTCAAAATAGATGTTTTGGTATGCATTTTAAAGACCTATTGTCCAAATAAGCTTGGGCGAGTCCTCATTAAACCTACATCAAAGATGAATGCAATCATGTATAAAATATTATTCCAATTTTGTTATGTGTCTATTAGGTAGATAATGAAGACTAGGGCAAACACTAAACATTAACAAATTAATTGTATCTAAATCATTAATGCAAAAAATATGCATGTTTGCAAGTTGGATGCGCATAAATAAATTATTGTTCAATTTTTTCTTGTTTCTAATTTATGATGATTATGTTAAATATGATTGAGTTTAGTATTTTTGTAAATTAAAGTTGTGGCACAATGGGTGGGAGCTCTAGGGTTCAATTGTTTTCCAATGGAGATCTTTGTCATGGATGGTTCTTATCTAGGAAGGAAGAATAATCATTCCTAAAGAATGGTTGTATAGTTCCTCAAAGGAAATGTGGTTGCCTAGGGCAAATGGGCCCTTGAAGTTCCCCATAAAAACATGGTTACTTGGGGTAAATGGGACCAAAACATGAATTTTTTTTATAGTAGCATAAGATTTTAAAAGAAAGATGGTTTTTTCGGGCACATGGGCTCAAGTTCTTTAAACAAACATGTTTTCCCCATGTTCATCCATTGCCTAGGGCAAACCATGTTCCTAATGGAACGTAGGGCCCACTTACAAGTTCCCTAGGGAAAATATTAGGCTCCAATTCTCTTGCTCCTTAGACAACTTGGCTCAAACTATTTTTTTCTTTTAACATGTTGGCCAAGGAAGTCAATTCCACAAGGATTTGGGAACTTTCCTTCAAGAAGTGTAACCAAGTGCCCCAAGGAAAACACATGTTTGAATTTTGTTCTCCCTTGTGAATTATTTTTCTTTGACAACTTGGCCCAAGAAGTGTGGCCAAGTTGTTCATCCTAATGTTGTCCTCTTCCCAAATGGCTTTTTCTGAGGTTTCATCCAAGGAGGTTGTCTAAATAAAATATTGGTTGTTGGCAAATTTGAACTTGTGACTTACCACTTATATTAAATTCTTTAGATGACTTCTTTAAAGCTTTCATTCAAGAAAATCATTTGAATAAAATAATGGCTATTAAGAAAAAGATTTGAACCTAAAACCTTAGATTCATAAAGCTAATTCTTAACCACTATATCATGCATCTTTACTTCAAAAATATGGGATACCAATTACCCTTAAATCATTTTCATAATTTGGATCCAATAGAAATTGATGAAATACTTTCAAAATGGGCATTTTTTTAACAAAAATGTTGAACCATTGCTCATTGCCAAAGATTAGCCTATACAAATCTTATGGAATAACAACATAAGGTCACAATTACAATGGCTTGAAAGGCATTCAACATCAAATTCGTACCAAGTGAGAGTTCAATGGGTGATTTGAGGCACACATCTTGAATACAATTGGTTGCAACATTGTGTTGTGGATATAGTTAGAAGTCCATGACATTTTCTTGGTGTAGCATACAAAATATAGATTAAATTTATGTTCAATTTTGTGTTGGGTAAAGCCTTAGGATGAACATTGAGGTCATTATTATTGTAAAGGCTATACAAAGTGATAGTGGAATGTGGAATTGATTTTAATAATGCCCTCATCTAAAACCTTTAACCATGATAATGGAGGAGACCAAAAAATGAAATCAAACAAACTACTATATGTATAATCAACTACGAAAATGACCCTATATGATTTTATGAACCCATCTTGTAAATAATTGGAACATTACAATGTGGAAGAAATAAGAAGTACAAACCAATGTTGTGTGGTTCTTGGGTTCTAGAAAAAACCTTTGATTATGGTTCAAAATCTTATAAGGTTGGTTTTGGCTATAAGGTTATTTCAAAATAGAACAATTCCTAGTTCTAGGGTAGGTTTTGGTTAACCCTTAATTAGGTTCCAAAATTCGAAACATCATTGGAAAGAATCCAAATAAGGAATTTTTATTTCCAAAAATAGGTTAGATAGTTACAAAGCTTTGAGAAGGCAAAATGAAATAATCTAACCTACTTTTACTAATTTAAACTACATTACTAATGGATTAACACCATTTCTTATGACAATTGGTTTCATGTTTTATCATTTCATATGCTTGTATGCCAATTTTCAAATGGGTCATCTTGAGACTTTTGAATTTAGCCCACAAGTTCACTCCCAACTAGCGGTCCCCAAATTTGCCCTTTCAAATCCATGACCTCAAAAATCCACAATGGACACTTTCTTTGCTCCAACATAGCCCACAAATATGCCCCAATTCAACCTAGAAAAATTACCTTAAACACCCAATAATACATACCCATAATTTGCCTTATTTGTGCATTTTAAACATGTTGTTCCAAAATTAGAAAAATACCCCAAAACGCCCCTAAATTTTGCCTTAACGTTGCCAAATTCAAAATGCCAAAAAATCCACGCAAAGTGGCATAACAAGGAAGAAATTAAAAAAACTTGAAACCTAGCAATTTTTTTGGATTCATCACATTCAATTGTAGGGTTTGAGGTTTGGGTAGCCTTCAAAAAATAACCTTGTTCCACACATTGCTCCAAAGACCTATGACAACCAAAACAACAAGTTGATTGTATCAACTTTGATGAACATGAACATCACACTTGGAAATATTTTTTTTTGGAAAGATGCAATAAACAAGAAACAAAACTTACTTAAACCCTATAGTTGTTTTCATCCATATCCAGAAACTCAAGTGAGAACATTGTAGGTTTATGCAAATAATTATAATATTGAAAAAAAAATCTATTTCAATATGAGATTCCATAGTCCCCAAGTTTTGTCAATCTATAAACCGAACATAAGGAAAAGGCACCTTGTTGGTTCTCCACCATGCCAATGGATATTTGCATTCCTCTTCATTGATTTTCTTGGTTTTGAAATGGGTTAGTTGTTCTTTCACCACTTATAATGCCAAATCATCATCACTTTCTATGACATCATACAACTTGTAGATTGGGAACTTTGAGATGCATAACTACCTAGGCCTTTTTCATTTCCAATAATCGAGTTTAGGATTTTGTATTCAAAGAAAGAACGAGAACAATACCTTTCTATCATATTTGCTTGTAACTTGAAAAAACTTTTGCTTGCCAACATATTGAATGACCAACCCCAACTTTTTGTAATGGGGATCTAATATCAATGCCAACATCATAGTAATGACATTCTTCATTTTGCACTTTAAAATTCGCGAATTTACGTGGTAAAGCACCTTGTCAAAACATTCCTGGGGTCGAGCATTCTATGCCAATGGGCTCTCTTTCCACTGATTTGTCCATCCAAGATATAAGCCTAATAATGTAAGCCTAACATGCCCACGAATGTTTACCAAATGTTCACCGGTTGATCTATAAAATTCGTTAAAATTCGTGCTTCTTTGGGCTTCCATAACATTCTTGCACCAAGAATTTCATAACTATGGCCAACATGTTATGAACTTGGCTAGGTTGAAAAGAAAACATGAATAAAAGAAGGGTATTAAAACTACTATTAATTGTTTCTACATGTGTTATCATAGGATTTGGAATTCATTATCAAAATCTTGGGTCTCATCCAAATCAAGTGTGTGACAACCCATTCGCATTGGCATGTTAATGAAATTGTTGAAGCAAGAACATTACAAATTAGTCGATAACCTTGGCTTGGTTCAACACACATTGTTGAACCATGGGACCCAAAGTATTTGTGACAACTTGGGCTATAGCCCAAACTTGTGGATTTAACACATGGCCTTGAAATTCGAATTATTGTTGTCATCCATAACATAATGCAATAGTGTGTTTGAATTTCAAAGTCTTTTGAAACAAAATGATTTTGAAAGTAAACCTAGTTTTGATTCAAATCTTGAGCTTTTTCTGGGAACGTCATTGCTAACCCGCCGCAAAATTGGCACAATCGATTGAAAAAAGATGCCAATCTTGTCCCACATCTCATTGAAAGACATTGTGTTCTTATATAAATTGATGATCTACTTGATGTGCTGGTCATTATTGTACTACCTGATCAAGTTGTGCTATTTGCCCTTGATTTCGTTGATATCCTCTTCGGACCATAAGCAATCAAGATGGGGCCGATACATGTTTAACATGTTCGAAATGAAGTGTCACAGTGCCACCTTGATGAGTTCATGCGGCACAACAAGCGGTGCGTCGAGCTTACTTGCGTTGTTATTGTCGACTCATTCGACCTTGATGCAATTGCATTTGGCGACAACGAACATGGCGAATTGGGTAATTTGCAACAGCACGTCCCTCTAGTTGTTTTCGTCTTGGCCCACGTAACATTCCTGGCTGAACGGCCTCTAATTTTTAACATGCTCGATGATGTGTTGGTGCTTAATGCACCAATCGCCATCAACATAGAACTTGTTTTCAATGTCCTCTTCGTCGTCATCAATTTCGATGATGCCCTTGACTTGGAACATATTCGATCAACAGGTCTTTGAAAAACTCGATCTTGATATTTTGCTGGACAATGATGAGCAATCAGTTCTGCAAATGGATGATAGTTTTGCTGATCTCATTGATCGCCGGCGTGACAACAAATGTGATCGTCCACCACGTGGTGGATGGTGACTTGAAGTGCGCATGGGCATCTGTGTGCTCGACGATTTGGCGTCGGTGCGAGATGTAGAACTTGAGCATGCCGTTGGGGTGCGCCCACCCGTTCGTGTTTTTTGGGCACATATCACCATTCATATCCATGATGAGCTTTTCATGGCAATGCAAGTGCACTCACCACTTGTAGACGACCTCGATCCACTGCCCATCTTGAAGCAAGGCAACTACATTCTTGATGATAATGTCAATCTGATGCGATAAGCACCAGACACGTAGCACCAGGAATTCGGTGGTTTGCTCGAGGCGAATCAAGACACCACGATGGCATTTGATCATTGTGTTTTCGCCATTAATCGACATGGACACAAGCTTGGCACGCCAATTTGTCGTTGTGCCGTTCAACACATTTAGGAAACGGGCTATTAGGTTGAAAATATTTTTTTGTAGTGTGCCATTCGAACATTGGGATGTCGACCAGGTGTAGATTGGATAGGATGCTGCTGACACAAATGTTAATGTGCATGTCGAAGAACGAGCTACTATGATGCATGCTGCCATCCCTGGCAATCGAGAACGCGTAGACCGAAATGTGCAGCAACAAATTCGCAATCTTGTTCAAGTTGGTGGCAACCAGAATGCAAACATATTGGCCGATGTTATGGTCGTTGATGCCACCCAACTACTACATTTTAAGGTGGTCCTTGGTGTGACGGATCGTGGCAACGGTCTATTGGAACGACATGCCACACTTGACGTAATCGATCACCATGAAGAAGCGTGTGCTGTTTGGGACGTTGACCATGTACATCTTGTTGTTTTCATCGAGCTTAAAGAGTTTTATCGCGTTGCGTTTCAAAGGGATATTCTTCTCCACCTTCTTGTGGATTCGCTCCATGTTCATGTGGTGGTCCTCCTTGTCCTTGTTGTCGAACTCATCAACGTTGGCGATGATTTAATCGTTGTCATGGTAGAACAACTCTTTGATGATGACATCGATGATTGGCAATGAGATAATGAAACAAATGGTGTCATGGCTGGTGTCGATGTACATGTGCATCCTATTTGTGGGCTTGACCTTGCCTTCAAAATATGCCTTTTTGTCATCAACATAAAACTCATTGTATTCCTCCCATGTTCCGGTTACTTTAGGTGCGATAGATAGTGTTGCTTGATGAATGGCGTTTTGAAGATATGAATATTGTTGCTTAGTTTGTGCTTGGGACTTGCCGGCTCAACATCCCGGCCGTGGTACACGCAAAACAAGAAGTGCATGCCCGTCACGATCGACATATTGCCTTTCTTTTTGAGTTCAACAATTTGGAGCTCAAACTCAAGCGCATGCTTGCGTTGGAACGGCGTAGTGCACTTGGTCGACTTAGACATGGCAATAGCATGAACTGGTCTACCTTTGGTCTGAGACCTCCACGTACTCACACATGTTGTTGCAGCCTTTTTGGTGCGCCCGAAAGTACAAAAATGTTCCCAAAGCCTAGAGAATACATGTGGTGGCGCAACACACACTTCCTATGGCCATGTTGCTGCCTATGACACACATTGCATGCATATGTCTTATTTTGTGCGTCGACATTGCCCTTATTTGGTGCACTTTATGTGTTTTAAAATAGAATGCAGAAATTTATGATGCATGATTTAAACCCAATGATGAACAAAACAAGTTCAATTGACATAGTCTTGTGGTGAATGAAGTTTGTTTTAGGTGGCAATGAATTTTTTTCAAACATTGACAAAATGTTTTTGGGCAAGAATTAATTTTTTTTGAATTACTAGATGTGTGCGAATGGTTGGACACATCCAATTGGATAGACAAATCTAGATGAACATTGAATTGATGATGAATGCAATTTGTGTGTGTCTTGTCAACTTTGACAACCTTGGGGCACACCATTATGTAAACATGTTTTGTGCCATTCTTGTTGGCCCTTCCCACTTTTCTTGGTCCACATGATAGTTTTTTGTGAAATAGATTGTGTTTCCTTGATGGAAATAATGTTTAGATTAATAGAAACTTTAGAATCATGAGTGGCATATTGATGACATTTAAACATAACATACACCCAACATGATTCCACAAATGGTTGTGCCAAACCCAACCCTTCACAGGAAACAACATAAGTTTGGATCATGGTTGAAAGATTACACCTCTCTCTTTGATGTATTCAATAGCTTGAACATTGAGGGCCATGTTGCATAAGTACATCATTTACTTACAAAACAATTGCACTCCTAAAAGTTTGTTTAAAATAAACCAGCTATTACATATGACAAGGCTCCCATAATTCATTAAAAAATGTGCACTGAGAACAATGTGTCCACTCTTGGTTTAAACATCTATAGATCAAAAGATAGAGTAGAAGAATTACAAGACTCAAGGGTTGAGAAAACATTTTAAAAAAAAATATTTTCTGTAATCCTAGGCTTGATTTCATTGACAAAAGTTCACCTTGATGAAAAAATTAAGACGAGTATTTTATTTCAAGAATAACCTCCTAAAAAATGGAGCTTTTACATAAGACAATGCCATCAACTTTTTAGCTATGAATAATGCCAAATCCTTTTCAAATTATTTTTGTTAAAGATTGTCCTTAGTGTAAGAGATAACATTACCAAAAGAAGAGGAAATGGTAGATGGGGTGAGGCCAAACCTTTTTTTTTAAGGTCATTTCTCTCCTTTTGGTCCATCTTTTCTCATTCAATCCATTCAATTGACACTTGCCAATGCATGATCTCAAAATGCTTTCATAGTGTAAAAATATCCCATTTGCTATTCTGCAAGTTATGATGATGTTTTTTTTCAATCTTGAAACTAGGGCAACAAGATAATTGATAACACATTTAATTGTTTAGGAAGGTTGGAATTGGAGTTTACTTTTAAAGAAATTGTGTTAATAGTTGCAAAGAAAGTTCAAGATGTGACAATGTGTGTTTTAGTCTTCCACAAAATCTTTTTGTTTAGCTAGTATAGTCCATTGTTGTGTAACATCCTTAGTTGTGAAATTTTCTATTAGGGTGGTACTTGTAATTGCACCATAAATTGATATAGAATCATAGTAGTCAACCTCCAATTCAAGTTCATTTTTGTAGGTCACCTCTTTAAGGCGAACTAACAAGTCCTTCATGGATTTAAACTTTTAAAAAAAAGGAAAAAATAATTCAAAATAGGCAAATCATAAACATCATAATGAAGAAGAAGATTCAAAGTAGGGTAATCATAATCAAAATGAAAACCCAAAACAAGTTGATAAAAAATAACATCATGATTAAGAAGAGAATTCAAAGTAGGGTGATCACAAACAACATCATGATCCAGAAAAATACCAATAGCAAGGAAATCACAAAAAAAATCATGATCATGAATAGGACCAAAAACATGGCAATCACAAGTAACATTACAATTAGGAAGACGACCATAATAGGGTGATCATGAATAACATCACTATCATCATGACCAAGAAGAGGACCCAAAGTAGGGAAATCACGAACGTCATGATTAACAAGAAAACCCATAGCAAGGTGATCACATCACAAAAAAATCACAACATCCAAAAGGAGACCAAGACCAAAGTGATCACTAAGAACATGATGCCATTATGGTCAAGAAGAGGACCAAAACCAAGGCAATCATGAAGAGCTTCACGATCAAGAACATTACCTAGAACAAGGCGATCACAAAGAACATCATGATCAAGAAGAAAAGCAAGAGTAGGGCGATCATGAAGAGCATCACAATGAGGAGGAGGACCAAGAGCAAGGTAATCATGAAAAACATCATAATCACAAACACCACAACCACAACAACTGCCATTGCCAAACACCAAAAAAGAAAAAGTCAAGTTCATGATTAGGAATAGTAGCATAATCAAGAAGAGGACCAACATCAGGGTAGTGAAAGACATAGTCACAATTAGGAAGAGGACCAAGCTAGTGAACAACATGCCTTGAAAAAAAATTGTGTAGTCATCGCCATTTGCAACATGTGTGAGCTTGTGAACATGAAGCAAGCTTCAAGAAACTTGAAGCAAGCCAACAAGTGATGATGATGAACATGTTGAGCACAAACCATAAACCCTAAAAAATGGCCGAAACTGGAACTGATGTTTTTCAAAAAATCTGATTTGATTTTGGTTTTGTGCTATTTGTGGATCCAGATTGCATTCCAGTAACCTCTTCAAACTGGGGGGGTGGG
>Ga0116226_10005347_pt1 | contig 11455 bp, 9 predicted proteins | sample S1TSphfallax_FD_89692 | JGI IMG/M metagenome (GOLD analysis project Ga0116226, IMG submission 89692) | Host-associated microbial communities from peat moss isolated from Minnesota, USA - S1T2_Fa - Sphagnum fallax MG | ecosystem: Host-associated > Plants > Peat moss > Unclassified | place: USA... | reverse complement strand
TCCAACTGACCAAAGCGCAGACCAAGGTGGTGGCGCTCAAATTGGTCGATCTGCGCCGCAATTTATTGAGCTATTACTCGCTGCCGGAGGATGCCACCGCTTTGTTTGTCCAGCATAAGGTCGTATTGATGTTCGGCAACTATGGCACCCAGCAGGTCGCGTCGCTGCGCAAGGCGGGCGCAGATGTCGGTTATGTGATGCCGGACGAGGGCGCGCTGGCTTGGCTCGATTGCTGGGCGATGACGCGCTCGGCGGCCAATCAAAAGCTGGCTGAGGCCTGGATAGACTATATGTTGGAGCCCGGTGTGAGCGGCTTGTTGACGCAACGCCAGGGCCTCGCCAACACCTTGACCGACAGCCCGGCGGGCGAGGCGCAGGCGCACCTTCTCTGGTTGCAGCCGGTGGAGGATAGTCGCGTGCGCGAACAGCTGTGGCGCAAGATTGCCTCGGGCGACCGGCCGGAGGCGTTTTGATGCTGCGTCCGGGACTGACCTTCAAACTGACGGTGTTGCTTGCCAGCATCGGTATCCTGGCATCCGGACTGACGGGCTATTCCACCTATCGCGCGAACCGGACCATGTTGGTCCAACAGGCTGAGCGCAATCTGCTGACCTCGACGCAGGTGTTAAGTGAACGCTTATCCACCGAGATCGCCGATAGTGCGGCGGATGTCCTGGTGCTGGCGAATCTGCCTTTGACGCCGCAAGTGGCGCGCGATGGAGACGGGACGGGCGCGAATCCCGGCATCGAACAACTGGCCCAGACCTTCTCGGGTTTTATGAAGTTCCACCCGGAATATTTGCAGATCCGTCTGATTGCGAAAGACAACTATGGCGTGGAATTGATACGCTACGACCGCGCGGGCGACCAGACCGTGCGCGTGCAGGGTTCCGCCCTGCAGGAGAAGGGGGTGTTTCCGTATGTGTTTGACACGCTGACCTTGCCGCCCGGGCATATTTACGTCTCTCCGATCACGGTCAATCACGAACTCGGTGCCCACTCGGCGGAAGGCCGGCCGACCCTGCGACTGGCCACGCCTGTTGCCACTGCGGATGGCAGTGTGGTCGGTGTGGTGGTGATAGACGTGGATCTCGCGAGTCTGCTGAAATTCCTGCAAGTCGATATTCCGGGCAACTATCAGGTTTACCTTGCGAACGAATGGGGTGATTTGCTGATTGATCCGGACCCGACGCAGACTTTCGGTTTCGACAAAGGCCGGCGCATCCTGATGCAAGACAGCTTTGCGGCGACGCGGCCGCTGTTCGAGAAAGGCGCTCCCAACGTGGTCTTGAATGGATTCGACCAGCCGCAGCAGGCGGCCGATCACGTGTATGCGTTTATTCGTCGGCCGTTCGGAGTCTCCGAAGGCAACCGCTTCGTGGTGCTAGGTTTGTCCGTGCCGCTGCAGGACGTGTTGGTCGATGCCAAACTGCTGGGATCCAGCATTGTGCGCATGGTGTTGATTTTCAGCGTGCTGGCGATCGTGTTGGCGATTGCGTTTGCGCGTGCGCTGACACAACCGCTGCAAATATTGGCGCAGGCGGCCATGCAGTTCTTCTCGGATGGACCGCAGCCGCGTTTGCCGCTCGGCCGTACCGACGAGATCGGTATCCTGGCGCGCTGCTTCGAGCGCATGCGCGGCGAGATCAAGGTTCAGATGGCGACGCTCTATGACAAGCAGGACGAATTAGTGCATCTGGCCAGCCACGACACGCTGACAAATCTGCCAAATCGGAAATTGTTCATGGAGCGCTTGGACGCGGCCATAGGCGAGACCACCGTCGATGGGCCGCAGCTCGCCGTGTTATTCGTGGATCTGGATCGGTTCAAGCTGATTAACGACCAGTTCGGACACGCCGTCGGTGACGCCGTTTTGGTGGCGGTGGCGCGCCGGCTGCAGCATGTGTTGCGCAGCGGCGATCTGGTGGCGCGATTGGGCGGGGACGAATTTATCGTGCTGATGAAAGGGCTCCAATCCAATGAGGCGGTGTTGGGGATAGCCGCCAAAATCAAGCGGGCCCTCGATGAGGACATCGTCGTCAATGACCAGCATATGAAAGTCGGTGCGAGTATTGGCATCAGTCAATATCCGCAAGACGGTACTTGCGCCGAAGCCCTGTTGTCGAGCGCGGACGCGGCCATGTATGCAGCCAAGTCAGACTCGCATGTGGTGTTCCTGCGCTATCAGGATCTGCTGGAATCGCAAAGGCTGCGATCCATGCTGAGCAAGGTGAACGAACTTGAGCGGGACAAGAGCGGTGATACCGAGCACGCCGGCGGTGAGGTCGGCGGTGCCTGAGGGCGAGCAGGCTGACGGGGTCTGGCTGCACATTGATGTCCGGATTCGGCGAGTCGCGGCGCCGGCTTTCGCGTACAGTGAGGCGCATTCAGACTGATCGCCCCGCTTGGGGTGCCGCCTCTCCGGACATCTCCGCGCGATGAATTTCCTCGAACTTTGTTTGCTGGCCGCCATTTGGGGCGCTTCGTTTCTGTTTATGCGTATCGCGACGCCGGCTTTCGGCCCGTTTGCGCTGATTGTCCTGCGCGTCGGTATCGCGGCCCTGGTGCTGCTGCCCGCGGTACGCCACGCCGCTGCGCGCCTTCAATGGCGCGACCACGTGGGCGCGCTGGCACTGGTTGGCCTGACCAACAGTGCGATCCCGTTCTGTCTGTTTTCCTATTCGACGCTGTATCTGAACGCCGGTCTGGATTCCATCCTGAACGCCATGACGCCGCTTTGGACCGGCCTGATCGCGGTCGCCTGGTTTCAGGTCGGGATGTCGCGTCGGCAGGGCGCAGGCCTGCTGCTGGGGATAATCGGCGTGACGACTTTGGTGTGGGATCAATTATCCAGTCATGCGCTTGGGGTCGCGCCCGCACTGGGCGCGGCGCTGCTGGCAACGCTGTGCTACGGTTTTGCGGCCAACTATTCGCGCCGTCATCTGGTGGGCGTGCCGCCTGCCATGGTGGCATTCGGCAGCCAGTTTTTTTCGGCGGTGGTTTTACTGCCGTTCGCTTGGGCCTCCTGGCCGACCCAGGCGATCGGCATGCCAATCTGGCTGTGCGTGGCGGGTTTGGCTATCGTCTGTACCGGTCTGGCCTATGTCCTGTATTACCGCTTGATTGCCCATGTTGGCGCGGCTTACGCGGCCTCGGTGACCTTTCTGGTGCCGATATTCGGCATGCTGTGGGGCGCGCTGTTCCTGGGCGAGCGGATCTCGCCGCGCGAAATCGCCGCCTGCCTCATTATTCTGTTCGGGATCGCTTTGGCGGGCGGCAAGCTGAGCGCCTGGCGCGGCTGGTTTGTGCGCGGCAGATCGTGACAGGCCGGGCCAACACCCTAAGCCGTGCAGGGCAATTAGTCTGGATCGACAATGCGGCTCAGATTGAGCCGCACGCGCTGCAGTAGCGCAATCAATTGTTGGGCCTGGGCCGCATCCAGACTTGCCAAGGCTTCCGCGGTGACGGTGTCGCCCACGCGGCGCGCCTGTCCCAGTGCCTGTTCCGCCTTGCGCGTCATCCTGACCTGGCGCGCGCGTCTATCGTGCGGATCGGGCTGCCGCTCGATCCAGCCGCTTTCTTCCATTCTGTCCAATAAACGGCCCGCCGAAATTGGCGCCACCTCGAGCAACTCGGCCAGGCGTGCCTGATTGACCATGCCATAGTGAGCCAAGTAGGCCAGCGCGCGACACTGGGCACGGCTCAAGTCCAAAGAGGATCTGGCAAGAGCATCGAAGCGTTTGCCGCATAAACGGCCAACGTCCGAAATCAGAAAGCCGAAGCGCTGTGCGAAAGGGGATTCCATCAGGCGATTATACGGAACATGGTCTGTCCGCAATGTATAGCGCGAGCCCTGGTTTGCGGCAAATGGAAGGCCGCCGCCACACCTAGGGACGATGCGGATGGCGCAACGCTAACCGAGTTATATAATAAGCATGCTTATTATATTTTCGGGTTGCCATGGCTTCCGTCACACCTCAATCGGCCGCAGGGCAATCTGCTCCAGCCTTGAAGCGCGGCATGATTACCCTGTCCATCATGCTGGCGACGCTGATCCAGACCTTGGACAGCACCATCGCGAATGTCGCCCTACCCCATATGCAGGGCACCTTATCGGCGTCCCAGGATGAAATCACCTGGGTTTTGACGTCCTATATTGTCGCCGCCGCCATCGCGACCCCGCTTACGGGCTGGCTGTCGGACCGCATGGGCGTCAAGCAGTTGCTGGCCGTGTCGATTGCGGGCTTCACCCTGGCTTCGGCGCTGTGCGGGATCTCCGAAACACTCACCCAAATCGTGGCTTCGCGTCTGCTACAGGGTATTTTCGGCGCGTCGCTGGTGCCCTTGTCGCAGTCCATCCTGCTCGATATCAATCCGCGCGAGAAGCAGGGGCAGGCGATGGCGGTGTGGGGCATGGGGGTGATGGTCGGACCTATTCTGGGGCCGACGCTGGGCGGTTGGCTTACCGATAGCTACAACTGGCGCTGGGTGTTTTTTATCAATGTGCCGATCGGCGCATTTGCCTTGTTCGGCGTCAGCACCTTTTTACCGAATCGCGCGCCGCGCAGGGAGGCGCAGTTTGACGCCTTTGGCTTTGCCACCCTGAGCCTTGCGATCGGCGCGCTTCAGGCGTTGCTGGATCGAGGCGAGCAACTCGATTGGTTCGGCTCGCTGGAAATACGCATCGAAGCCCTGCTCGCACTGATCAGTTTCCTGTTTTTCCTGGTCCATACGGCGACTGCCGGCAAACGTTCGTTCTTTAACGCCGCTTTGTTGAGGGATCGTAATTTCTCGACCGGTATCTGTTTTATTTTCATGATCGGTGCTGTGATGTACGCCACGCGTGCGCTGTTGCCACCCATGTTGCAGAACTTGATGGGCTATCCGGTTGCGACTACCGGCCTGGTGACGGCGCCAAGTGGGGCGGGCACCATGCTGGCGATGCTGTGCGCGGGGCGCCTGCTCAAATGGGTGGATGCGCGATGGCTGCTGCTATCGGGTTTTCTGATCTCGGCCTTCGCGCTGTGGCAGATGATGCAGTACACCATCGTGTTGTCGGTCTCGGATATTGTCTGGCCCGGGGTGATACAGGGTTTCGGCTTGGGGCTGGTGTTCGTGCCGCTGAGCGCACTGACGTTTTCGACCCTGACCCCGGCATTGCGCGCCGATGGCACGTCCATCTACAGTTTATTGCGCAACCTCGGCAGCAGTATCGGCATCTCCATTGTGCAGACGCTGATGACACGCAACACGCAAGTGGCCCACGCCAGCCTGGCTAGCCACATCAACGTGTTCAACCCCTTGTTGCGCGATACGCTCAATCGCGGCAGCCTCACCGATATCGCCGTGCTGGATCAGGGCATCACGCAACAGGCGGCGATGATCGCCTATCTGAACGATTTCAAGCTGATGTTCGTCGCCACCCTGCTGGTGGTGCCGATGTTGGTGTTGATCCGCCCCGCGCGGGCGGGTGGCGCAGATGCCGCCAGTGTGGCCCATGCCGCGATGGATTGAGCGGGGGTGCGTTCAATCCGCCGCATCCAGCAGGCGGTGCTCGGCCGATGCCGCGCGACGACCGGTTGCCGCGCCGAGCAGGCTCACGATCAGGCCCAACAGGGCCATCGTGAGACTCAGTATCAAAACCAGGGAGCCGGCGCCGCTGTGCTCTGCAAACAGGCCAACCAATGCGCCGGCGATAGGCTGGGTCAGGTTGTTGAGCAGTATCACCACGCCCATCGTCTTGCCATAATCGGCCGGGGGAATGATGCGTTGACGCGCACTGCGTATATAGACGCTGAACATCTTGTCGAACCCGACGATCAGGAGAAAGCCCAGGGTGTAGCCGCCGATACGCGGACTGAGTCCAGCCAGCACACCGCCGCCGCATATCGCCAGAAACGACACCAGCCCAAGCAGGCGGCTGGACCACACGAAGCGCGCAATGGCGAGCAGGATCGCCACCGTCGCGATAGCCCCGCCTGTCTGCAGCGCCGCGTAGTAGCCCGCACTTTGGTGATACACGCCCGTCACCAAGGCGGCCGAGGTCGCGAGCGTGACGCCGATCACCAGATTCTCGCCTGCAGCGAGCAGTACCAGGTGTTTCAGCCCCGGCAGATGCCACACCTGCCGGCAGGCGATACGAAACGGCTCGCTCCAGTGCGCGGGAATCGCGCCTGGCGTGATGATTTCGGCAATCCCGCCTCGGCGCCAAAGCCACAGCGCCGTATCCGCCAGCACAAACAGCAGCGCAGTCACGGCAACCACCGCTTGCCAAGGCATCGCCTGCAGCAGCAGGGCAGCCAGCACGGGACCCAACACCACGCCCATTTGGTCAGCCAGTTGTGTGTGCGACAGCACTTTTTCGAAACGCTGTCCCGCGAACAGTTTGGGCAACATCACCTCGCGCGCGACCAGGCCCTGGCTGGTCAGAACACCGCATATGGCCGACAGCGCAATCAGCCAACCTATGCCGCCCAGGCTTTGGTAACCGGCGATGCCGGCCAGGCAGACCAGGGCGCGCAGGCGTTGGCTTGCCCCCAGCAACGAGAGTGGCGAGCGCCGGTCGCATAGCGCGCCGCACAGCGGGAAAGCCAGATAGCGCGGCAAGGCTTCGAGGGCGAAGGCGATACCCGACCATGACACCGCGCCGGTGACGCGAAACACCATGAGTGGGACCAGAAACAGCAGGATTTGATCGGCGAGTCGTGCCAGAAACAGCGAAACGAAGAAGGCGGGGTGGCTAAGGCGCAAGTGACTCCTTCGGCGGCGTGTGCCATAGTGCCGTGAATCGTGGCCCGGCCTGCGCAAAGGTCGATTATACGTCTGTCAGGACAGAGACGCGGCTACCCAAAGTCTGATCTTGAGGTGAACAGACGGTCCACCGATAATAGCGAAGTGTCAGACGGTGCCGAGGCTGTCCCGCGGCACGCGGAATCCTTGAGGAGAGAAAAAGCCATGGATGCATTGATGGTGATCGACGTGCAGCAAGCGATGTTTGCCGATCCGGACAATCTACCGCATGATGGCGACGCCGTGGTGGCGCGTATTCGCCACTTGATTGCGCGTGCGCGAGCGGCCGGCAAGCCAGTGTTTTTCGTGCAACACGACGGCGGTCCGGGCGACGCTTTCGATCGCAACGGACCGGGCTTTGCCTATCACCCCGAGCTGGCCCCGCAGGCGAGCGATCCCTTGGTGGTCAAACGCTATTGCAGTGGGTTTCAGGAAACTGATCTGCAGGCACTGTTGGCGCAGGCAGGTGTGCGAGAACTGGCGATCTGCGGCATGCAAACCGAATATTGTGTGGATACGACGCTGCGTGCCGCCTTCGAGCGCGGCTATCGCGTCACGTTGGTGGCCGATGGCCACAGCACCTTCGATACGGCCGAGCTGCCGGCACGCGACATCATTCGCCATCACAACCGAACTTTGCAGGGATCGTTTGCGACCTTGGTACAGGCCGAGGCGCTAAGCTTTGCTTAAGGCCTGATGCGGCAAGCGCGGTGCGCCATTGCAGCGCACCGCCGGAGCGAAGACTTACTTGTCGTCGCTGCCCTTCAGTTGCGGCAAGGCGCCACCAGCCGCCGGGGTCAGCAGACCCACCTTGGAATAGGTCATGAGCTTGTCGCGGGTATCGACGATATCGAGGTTGCGCATCGTCAATTGACCGATCCGATCCTGGGGCGAGAAGACCGACTCACCCTTTTCCATGGTCAGGCGTTCGGGCTTGTAGGTCAGGTTCGGCGACGTGGTGTTGAGGATCGAGTAGTCGTTGCCGCGGCGCAGTTCGATCGTGACTTCGCCGGTGATCGCGCGGGCCACCCAGCGCTGTGCGGTTTCGCGCAGCATGATGGCTTGCGGATCGAACCAGCGGCCTTGGTACAGGAAGCGGCCCAGGCGTCGACCATGATCGCGGTATTGCTCGATCGTGTCTTCGTTATGAATACCCGTGACCAGGCGTTCATAGGCGATGAAGAGCAGGGCCAGGCCCGGGGCTTCATAGATGCCGCGGCTCTTGGCTTCGATAATGCGGTTTTCGATCTGATCGCTCATACCCAGACCATGGCGCCCGCCAATGCGGTTGGCTTCCAGCAACAGCGACACGCTGTCGGGGAAGGTCACGCCGTTCAGCGCGACCGGCACGCCTTCTTCGAAGCGCACCGTGACTTCTTCGCGCTTGACTTCGACCTCATCGCGCCAGAAGGCGACGCCCATGATGGGCTGCACGATCTTGATGCCGGAGTTCAAGTGCTCCAGATCTTTGGCTTCGTGGGTCGCGCCCAGCATATTGGAATCGGTCGAATACGCCTTTTCCGCGCTCATCTTGTAGGCGAAGCCGGCCTGACGCATATATTCGGACATCTCGGCACGGCCGCCGAGCTCGTCGATAAAAGCCTGGTCCAGCCAGGGCTTATAGATCTTCAGATCGGGATTGGCGAGCAAACCGTAGCGGTAGAAGCGCTCGATATCGTTGCCCTTGAAGGTGCTGCCGTCGCCCCAGATGTTGACGTCGTCTTCCTTCATCGCCGTGACCAGCATGGTGCCGGTGACAGCGCGCCCGATCGGGGTGGTATTGAAATAGGTGACGCCGGCAGTCGAAATATGGAATGCGCCGCATTGCAGCGCTGCGATACCTTCGGCCACCAATTGCGCGCGGCAATCGATCAGGCGGGCTTTTTCCGCGCCGTATTGCATCGCGCGGCGCGGGATTTCGTCGTAATCGGGCTCGTCGGGCTGACCCAGATTGGCCGTGTAGGCGTACGGAACCGCGCCTTTTTCCCGCATCCAGTGCAGTGCGGCGCTTGTGTCGAGGCCGCCGGAAAAGGCGATGCCGACCTTCTGGCCGGACGGAATCTGCTGGAGGATAGTTGCCATGATGATGTAGAGCCGCTCAGAGGAGACGAAAAAAGCCGACTGAAAACGTCGAGAACGTGTTGCGCAGCCGGCAAGACACTGCGGAGTATAGCGCCGGCCGGGCGCGCCCAGACCGAGCCGGGCGCCGCGCACGATGCGGCGCGGCCGCCGGGACGGGGCTGGCGGCGAGCGATTGGCCCGTGCCTGGCCGGCCATGCCGGGCGGACCGCTATTATACGACGCCGCGGTGCTCGCGGCCGCTGGCCGCGCAACAGCTGTCTCGGTTTATAGATAGTCGACGTCGTCCAGCAGCAGATCCTCGTAAAACGCACCAAAGCGACCGGCCGGATCCAGCAGGTGTATCTCCAGCACCCAGCGTAGCGGCGCCGGGGTCCCTTCGAACTCGGCCAGCGCGCCCGTGTGCAACGCGGCATGCGGAAAATCCGATAGACGATGGCCCGGCAAACTGGGGTTGAGGATCCAGCCCATGGTGCGCGCGCGGTCGGAGGCAAAACGATATAAATCGGCGCCGCTTAAACCCCGATCGCGCCAAACCTGGCGGGTTTCATGGAATAGAGTCTGTGCGTCGCGGGCGCAGCGTGCGTATTCGGGTACATCGCCGACCGTGAAGGTGGCACCGATATCGCCTTCCCAAGCATCGAACCTGGGTGCCATGTCGAGAAAGAAAATGTCGTCGGCTTGCAAGATCACACCGGGTTCCGATGCGACCTTCATCGGCTTGGTGGTGTTGCGCCCGAAACGAACCCGGGTCGGGTGCCAGGACAGGGTCAGGCCGGCGTCCACCAAGGTTTGCTTGGCGAGTTCGACGGCGTCTTCTTCGATCATGCCCGGGCGTATCAGGCTGGCGATCTGGTGCAATGCGACGCGGGCCAGTTGGCGGACGCGCAGCATGCCGTCGACAGAAAAATTAGCGCCGACGCGTTCGGCGTCTCGTATCACTTGAGTCTGCATGGTGTAACTCCGAGTTCAGTTGCGTTGAGTGGATGGCATGGTTAGGGTGGGCCCGTGCAGAAGTATGGCGATCGATCGGTGCAGGCCCTAGCGCATCCAGGCCGGGTTTTCGGTCATACTGGCGGCGAATTCGGCCATCCCGCTTGCCGCGCGTATGCGATGCGGCGACCATGGCATCAACCTGATCGCAACTTGCGATGATGTGGCTGGAGTGCGGCTTGAAAGAAATCGGCTTACTGGTATTTCCCGGTGTTCAGGCGCTCGATGTTTCGGGGCCGTTGGACGTGTTCGCTGAGGCCAATCGTTTTCTACCCGCCGCTCAGCACTACCAACTGCGCGTGCTCGGCACGGTGCCGACGGCCATTACCTGCTCGAACGGGATGCGCATTGAGCCGCATCAGGGCTACGCGCAGATTGCTGAACCGGCTTTTGATTTGTTGTTGGTTGCGGGCGGCCCGGATTTGCCGCAACACAGTCCTGACCCGCTGCTGGCGTCGTGGTTGATGCGCGCCTGCGCGGGGGCGGCGCGCTACGGCTCCATCTGTAATGGCGCCTTTCTTTTAGGCGCGGCGGGTCTGCTTGATGGGCGTACCGTCACCACGCACTGGAGCGATGCCGCCAAGCTGGCGCAGCGCTTTCGGCGGACTCAGGTCGAATTCGACCGGATCTATGTGAAGGACGGCCCGCTGTACACGTCGGCGGGCGTGACGGCGGGTATCGATCTGTCGCTGGCGCTGGTGGCGGAAGACCATGGGCGCGAGTTGGCGCTGAATGTGGCCAAGCGGCTCGTGGTATTCATGCAGCGCAGCGGGGGGCAGTCGCAGTTCAGCCCGTATCTGGCGCCGTATGTCGCGGATGCATCACCGGTGGCGGCGGCGCAGGATTATGTGCTGCGCCATATCGGTGACGATTTATCGGTGCAGGTGCTGGCCGGCGTGGTGGCCATGAGCGTGCGTCACTTCGCGCGCGTGTTTGCGCGCGAGGTGGGCATCAGCCCGGCTGAATTCGTCGCGCGTGCGCGCGTCGACGCGGCCCGGCGCCAACTCGAACATTCTTCTGCGCCGCTGAAGACGATTGCCTACGCGTGTGGTTTTCGCAACCCCGAGCAGATGCGCGCGGCGTTTACCCGTTACGTGGGTATCAGCGCGAGTCAGTATCGCGCCAACTTCAATCGCGACGGGGCACAGGTGGCCGAAGCGCAAGGTCTGGATAGCTCGGGCCCGTAAGGTGCGGTAAGTGATAGGGAGGCTGGGAGAGATGCAAAGAGGCGCATGCGCTAGCACGCGCTGCACAAGCTCCCTATGATGCCCTCTGTCTTTGCAAACCACTCAATACCCATCATGCACGATATCAAGCGCCGCCACTGGCTGCGTACGCTCGCCGGCAGCGGCGTGGCACTGACGCTGGCCCGCCCCGCTCAACAACTACTCGGCGCGACGGTCTCGGCGGCCCCAGCGAGTTGCCGCTTGACGCCCGAGGAAGAGGAGGGTCCGTTCTACATCCCCAACGAGGCGCTGCGCAGTGATCTACGTGAAGGGTTGCCCGGGGTGCTGCTCGATTTGCGTCTGCAGATCATCGATAGCACCCATTGCGGGCCGCTGTCCGGTTGCGCGGTCGAGATCTGGTCGTGTGA
>Ga0116226_10005346_pt1 | contig 11457 bp, 6 predicted proteins | sample S1TSphfallax_FD_89692 | JGI IMG/M metagenome (GOLD analysis project Ga0116226, IMG submission 89692) | Host-associated microbial communities from peat moss isolated from Minnesota, USA - S1T2_Fa - Sphagnum fallax MG | ecosystem: Host-associated > Plants > Peat moss > Unclassified | place: USA... | reverse complement strand
AGTCCACCGTTATGTATCAGCCACAAAGTCAACCAGGACAATTTTTTCCTTGGGCGGTACCTACGGCTTTGGGCGGTGGTTGGGACGCACAAAAGCGTTGTACAGCAATTGCCAATCGTTTAGAACTTTATCGTCCAGATGGCTTACAAGAACTCCAGACATCTGTGGAAAATAACGAAAACATTGTCTGCGTCACAACTGAAGCTAATCCAGCCTGTAGAATTGTGCTGACAGTACCGCGTGGGAAAGACCCATACATTATCCGCAATAGCATTTTTCAGAACTTGACTACTGCTGATAGCGGACAGCAGACTATAGCCGTTAATACTTATGGCGATCGCAGTAGTGGAGGAAACGAATTATATAATTTAGGACACACACTTCTAGGCAGTGGCAATAATCAAGTTAGTTCATCTAGAGGTGGGATTAATCTGAAACCTTTCCTTGATCGCCAAGATGGCGGTACTGCAAATAACCTCCGCAATGGAGTAGCAATTCGTCGTCAGTCTCAACCAAACTCTGTTCGCTTGAATCCTGGCAATTTTCGATAATTAACAAATTGAAATAAGAAGTTTGACTCTGTGAAAACTAGTCTCTGGTTTAGTTATATCGACCAGAGGCTACTTTACAACATTTATAAAAACTATAATAATTCTACTGAGATTTTATAATACCAATACGCTTGGGTTAAGGCTAAAGCCAATGCTTACATTAACCAATCGTTTGATTAGTGACTTGCAAACAATAAATAGTTAGATGATTTATCTCTTGGAAATTCCTTAATCAAAGTTTTTATTCCGCGATATAGCGGTTCTCAATTGCATGGAATACAGACCTAACCCCTAGCTCCTTCCCTTCAAGGGAAGGGGAGTAAGATTCAAAGCCTCTCTCCTTTTAGGAGAGAGGAATGGAAGTGAGGTCAAAGTGTATTGCATCTAAATGAGAAGCGCTATAATCGACCGACTTACTAGGCTTAAACGGGAAGCTAGGTAGTCAAAAAAATATCTGTATGCTGCATAAAAATTATACGTCTGCATGATAAATACGTTATATAAGCGAAATATTACAAGGGAAGGCAGAGGGTAAGCGTTCAGGGGGAGTAAAGAAGTATGAATGAAAACTTTAGTCCTGGGTCATTGCCCAGTTTAAAAGAAAAATTGTATCGATATATGTAGCATGAGATACAAAGCGAAGCCACTGCGGTGGACGGATTTCCCCAAGATCAAAACGGGGTTCCCTCTGTCTCCTGAATCCAACTGTGTGAAGGCATCTATGTATACATACAAATACTTCATTCCAGAGAATCTACGGTAACAATAACCAAAGCGATCGCGGTATTTTAATTTCAATCAACCTCATCTTATCAGGTTAAAAAACTCTAAAAGGATGATGCATACTGAATTTAAAAACTCCAGATGCTACTCGCTCCTAGCTTCCGGGTAGTTCGGAAAAACTCTAAAGAACGCCGAATGTGTTCTCCTTTAGAGAATGAGAATCCACCCTAGAGGTCTTAAGCTAAAAACCTCTTGCTTTGGGCTTTGGTGAAGACTTTTGCAGTGTCTAGGTTTTGATGATGGAATTTTTAAATAATTTTTTCTCTACTAGCCAGTTTATTCCCCACGGACATTGCTATCTCTGGAAACCAGGATTGGTGTGGTTGCATCTGGTTTCAGATGTGTTAACTGGACTTGCTTACTATTCAATTCCAGTGATGCTAGTTTATTTTGTCCGTAAACGGCAAGATGTGCCTTTCGGCTGGATATTTCTGATGTTTGGCACATTCATTGTTGCTTGTGGCACAACCCATTTGATGGATGTATGGACACTCTGGCATCCTACCTATTGGCTATCAGGGTTACTCAAAGCTGTTACCGCTTTTGTCTCCGTATTGACGGCTATAGAACTTGTGCCATTAATACCCCAGGCATTGAGTCTACCAAGTCCTGCCCAGCTAGAGGTTGCAAACTGCCAATTGGCAAAAGAAATTGCTGAACGCATACGGACAGAGGAGGTGTTGAGGGAAAGCAAACAACGCTGGCAATTAGCTTTGCGCGCCAATAATGATGGAATTTGGGACTGGAATGTTAAAACCAATGAAGTTTTCTTCTCGTCCCGATGGAAGGAAATGCTCGGTTATGAAGACCACGAAATTTCTAACCATTTAGATGAAAGGATGACACGGGTGCATCCAGATGATCTGGACTGGGTGACACAAGCAATTCAAGATCACTTTGCTCAGAAAACACCATTTTATATTACTGAGCATCGAGTTTTATGTAAAGACGGTACTTACAAATGGATTTTGGATCGAGGTCAAGCACTGTGGGATGAAAATGATAACGTAGTGCGGATGACAGGTACACAAAAAGATATCACTGAGCGTAAACAAGCAGAGGAGGCACTAAGTAGTCTACTTAATCAACTAGAAAACATGGTTGAGCAACGAACAGCAGAGTTAACAAGAATTAATCAATCACTACAAGCAGAAATTACTGAGCGCCAGCGAATAGAAGAAGCATTGCGGGAAAGTGAACAGCGATTCCGCGCTACATTTCATCAAGCTGCTGTTGGCATCGCCCATGTAGCAATAGATGGAAGGTGGTTGTTAGTTAACCAGAGACTTGGCGATATTCTCGGTTATACACCCGAAGAACTACAATTTCTAACTTTCCAAGATATTACTCACCCAGATGATGTTAATGCCGACCTAGAATATGTTGACCAAATTTTAGCAGATAATATTCAAACCTATTCGATGGAAAAGCGCTATTTCCACAAAGATAGTTCCATAGTTTGGGTTAATCTCACTGTGTCTTTAATGCGCGAACCTAGTGGGGAGCCAAAATATTTTATTTCTGTGGTTGAAGATATTAGCGAACGGCAAGCCGCACAGCGCCATCGCCAGGAGTGGGAGGAGCAAATTCAAGCATCACTCTTAGAAAAAGAGGTGTTATTAAAAGAAATTTATCATCGGGTAAAAAATAATTTACAGGTTATTTCTAGTCTACTAAGCTTGCAATCTGTTTATGTCAAAGACGAACACGATTTGGTAATATTCAAACAAAGCCAGCAAAGGATTGCATCAATGGCTCTAGTTCACGAAAAATTGTATCAGTCTCCAGACTTGGCAAAGATTAATTTTGGGGAATATATTAGAGATTTGGTAGCAAGTTTATTTACTGCATACGAAGTCAATGAAGATACGATCGCTCTGACCGTAAAAATCGACGATCATGTATTTCTCGGCTTGGATACAGCAATTCCTTGTAGCTTAATTATCCATGAGCTTGTATGCAACTCATTGAAATATGCATTTCCATTGGGTAGAAATGGTACAATCTGTATCGAAATTAGCCAAAATCAAAATCATCAAATTACACTTGTAGTTAGTGATGACGGAATTGGTTTACCAGCAAATTTTAATTTCAAAAATCTAGCTTCTTTAGGTTGGCAGTTAGTAGACGCTTTAACCAATCAACTTTCAGGAAATATCAACATCAAAGGTGCTATGGGAGTAGAGTGTCAGTTAACATTTACATTAATATAAAAAAACTCAAATATGACAAACGCAAAAATCCTAGTTGTGGAAGATGAAGCTATTGTTGCTAAAGATTTACAATATCGACTTATAAGCTTTGGTTATACGGTTCCTGTTATCGCTTCTTCAGGAGAAGAAGCAATTAATCAAGCAGTAAAAATATCCCCAGATTTAGTGTTAATGGATATTAAGCTCAAGGGGACAATGGATGGCATAGAAGCTGCCCAAGAAATCCATAGGCATTTGGATATTCCCATAATTTATTTGACTGCTTATGCTGATGAAAACACATTAGCACGAGCCAAGATAACTGAGCCATTTAGCTACTTACTCAAACCTTTTAAAGAAAGAGAACTACAAACGAATATTGAAATAACTCTGCATAAACATGGTTTAGAAAAGCAGTTAAAAGCAAATAGAAAATGGCTGGATGCACTTTTAAAAAGCATCGGCGATGGTGTGATTGCTAGTGATCTGCAAAAATTGGTAACTTTTATGAATCCAGTTGCGGAAAATCTCACTGGATGGAAACAGGAAGAAGCTTGTGGCAAAAATTCATCAGAAGTATTCAATATTGCCAATGCAGAAACTCATATCCCGATTGAAAGTCCGATCATCAAAGTTCTTCAAGATGGTATTATTGTCAGTCTACCACCAGAAACGATTCTCATTACTAGAGAAGGTAGAGAAATACCAATTGATGACAGTGCCGCACCAATTAAAGATGATAAAGATAATATTACGGGTGTTGTATTAGTTTTTCGAGATATTACTGAGCATAAACGAGCAATCGAGGCACATCAAAGGCAAATTGAGCAAGAGCAACTTATGGTGCAATGGGAGGAGATAAATCAACTCAAAAATGACTTTTTGAATTTAGTTTCCCACGAACTGCGATCGCCTCTGAGTAACATCAAGTTAATGGTTCAAATGATACAAATATCTACTGATACTGAAGAAACTCAACGCTATCTACAGCTAATGGAAGCAGAGTGCGATCGGGAGCTTGGATTAATTAACGATCTACTAGACTTACAACGCCTGGAAAGCTCATCCTATCCAGTTATTACACCTGATGCGTTGCTCTTACAACAGTGGTTAACTTGGGTGATTGAGCCGTTTCAAATCCGTGTTCAAGAACATCAGCAAACTCTACAACTGAATCTCCCTTCAAATCTCCCGCCTCTGTTATCAGATGGCATTAGCTTAGAACGAATCCTAGTAGAATTGCTCAATAATGCCTGTAAATACACACCTGCGGGTGGTGAAATTATCCTAAGTGTAAACCACAACTCCTTAGAAACGCCTGCAAAAACCATTATTACTACTAGTAATTCAGCAGAAATTCCTGCGACAGAGTTACCACGAATCTTTGAGAAATTTTATCGTCTCCCCAATGCAGATATCTGGAATCAAGGTGGTTCGGGATTAGGTTTACCCATAGTACAGAAATTAGTCGAACAACTGCAAGGAAACATTCAAGTAGAAAGCAGTAACGGATGGACAACATTCACCCTGACATTAACTGATTTATAGAGTTTGGCTAGGCTGTTGACTTTGATTAAATTAGGACTTACGTAAGAACTCTCTGAAACTCTTATTTCTCCGTGTCCTCTGCGTCCTCTGTGGTTCGATATTCCGTTACCTGTGCGTAAATCCTATAAATTTCGGGTTTTTTGGTTCATGTTATTTTTGTGACATATATTTTGCATGACTTTTTAACTCCTAAAAAGGCATAGAGTTTGGCTTCTATTCGATATGCGTAAATCCTATGAGATAATTAAAGCAAATTATTAAATCCAGAAAAATGTCATTAACTATATCTTCCACACCTCAAGGTTTTAGTACATTTATTACTAATTTAGGAATACGCGATACAACTGATGATTTTGTATTTATTAAATCATCAGTTCCTTGTGTTGCTGATGGAGTTTTCACTCAAAGTCTTTTCGCCGGGCCGAGTGTTACTATTAGCCGCGATAACTTAAAAGATTCACAAGCACAAGGAATTGTCGTTATATCTAAGAATGCAAATGTCGCTAATGGTTCTATTGGCATCGCTGATCCCCAAGAGGTTTTGCAATTAGTTGCAACTGAAACTGGAATTGCTGCACATAATATTGTGATAGCTTCTACAGGCGTAATTGGTAGACGTTACCCGATTGACAAAATCCGATCAGGTTTATTAGGATTGGGGAAAAAATTGACTGCCGCTGATTTTAATGCCGCAGCCCGTGGTATTATGACCACCGATACAGTATCGAAACTAGCTACACGGCAAATAGGCAACGCCAAGCTGGTAGGAATTGCTAAAGGTGTTGGCATGATTGAGCCTAATATGGCTACCCTCCTAACTTTCTTTTTTACTGATGCTGCAATTTCTGCAAATAGTCTTCGTTCTATTTTTCGCTCTACTATAGATAAAACCTTTAACTGCCTGAGTGTAGACACTGACACTTCTACTAGTGACTCTGCGGTGATTCTAGCTAATGGTTTAGCAGGTGAAGTTTCAGAAGCAGATTTTGCCAGTGCATTGCAAGAAGTTGCACAAGAATTGGTGCTGAAAATTGCCAGAGATGCAGAAGGTGCTACCAAAATTATTGAGGTGACTGTAGATTCAGCGATTAATTATACACAAGCTAAAAAAGTAGCTAAAGCAATTGTCAACTCACCATTAGTAAAAACCGCCGTCTATGGAGCAGATCCGAATTGGGGACGAGTTGCTATGGCTATAGGCAAATGTGAAAATGAACAGCAGATAAATCCAGAACGTGTTGTTATAAGTTTTGATAAAGTGAAAGTTTATCCTAATAGCTTAACTCATGAAAATCTAGAACAATTACGGCAAATTATGTCCAAAGACCAAGTAGATATTCATGTTAGCCTTAATATTGGCGAAGCTTCTGCAACTGTATGGGGTTGCGATCTTTCAGAGGGTTATATAGAAATAAATGGCAAATACTCAACTTGATTAACAGTAAAAATTCAGGAGTCAGAATAGTTAAATAATTACGAATTACGTTAGCGACGCGAAAAGCGAGTCCGCGTACTCCTATGGAGAAGCGAGCTACGCTTTTAGCGTCTCGTAGAGAGCGTCATTACCAATTACGAATTGTTTAAGCTCTCAGCTATACTCGAAAATCCACCCCGCCAGCAAAGAGAGAAACTAACTTTGGCATTAACCAAAAGTGCAATTAGATACTTTAATTGCAAGCAATTGCACTGAGATGATATTAGTCCTCATCTAGAGATGGATAAATGGCAGAGGTATATCAAGAGCTAATTGCTTTGTCAAAAAAGTTGACGCAGGTAGTTACTATGTAATATACTCTATTACATAGATAATGAGTTAGATTAAAAAAACTTCCTAATACGCCACGGCGTAAATAGAGCAACCATTTAAAATCCCTAAAGACCTTATTCCATAATACTTTTGACTTCCGCCTTGCGGTACTAGCCAGTACAATACGGTGGAAATAAAATTACCATTGATACGCAAGTAGTTAATATTACGAGAAAAAATTTTAAAATCTCATACTTAACATCAAATAATTCTATTAACGCTGCATAACTAAACAAATATGGATTCTGACTATTTTAGAAGCAATGAAGGCACTCCTGTAAATAATACCCGGCAAAGCTTGCTTACTAGCGGTTGGCGACCGTTTAACCGGGAATTAGATTGGGGTTTTTTATGGCAGTTGTTGTATAGTGACTCCCGCGAATTAACTCAAAAAAGTTTGAATTTAGCGAGTAATGTTGCTGATATTTTGGGACGAAATAATTATGCTTGGTGGGCTAATTTATTAAGTATTGTATCTGATAATACCCGCTACGAAGTCGAAAAATTTTGGAATTACATCACGCCAGATCCTCACTCACCAGATCATCGCTACAAAGACGTTTTGAGTACGGAAACACCCATTGTGCAATTTGTCAGTCGTAGTAGCATTCCTATTGATTATGTTCTCAACCGACTGCAAGAAATTACTGTACTGCGAGTTTTGGGTGTGTTGGGCAATCCCGATATTATTACTCAGTATTATTCAGAAAGAGATTTTTACTTTCCTATAGATAAATTTGTTAGTTGGGAACGTTTAGACGTTATTAATACTGTTTATGCTTACTGGGCAAAACATGACATTTGGTTGCAAATTGATCCCTACGATCGCGGGCGACGACAATATAGTTTAATGGCGAGAAATCTCGCACCACTAATTAACAAAGCAACTTATGACTTAGCAGTGATGCTGAGTGGATATCAAAGTCGTGTAGGCAAAGTTCATAGCCAATTTAGCATTCGCACATTTCCGACAGATATACAAAACTTTACTGATTCTGTACAGCAAGCGATTCTTAATCAAAACCAGTTAGCAGTTGTTGTACATGGCCAACCAGGTACAGGTAAAACAGTCTGGACGCAGGCAGTAGCAAAAGAAATTCTTGTACCTTTAGGATATGTAATTTTTATTTTAGATCATGATGCGATCGCTAATTTTGTCCCCCCAACTTACATAGAGCGGATTTGTATTGTTATTAACGAAGCTGATAATCTAGCGCAAAATCGCGCTTCCGAGGTAGCGCAATACAATAACAAAACCGAACACATTCTCAGTTTACTGGATGGCACTTTGTATCAAAGTGTCATTGATGAGTCTGGTATTCAGATACAGCAACGGTTAGTTATATTGATGACTTGTAACACTACTGAAAGATTAGATCCAGCTATGTTACGTAAGGGCAGGGTGGATTTAATATATGAGTTTACACAACTATTTATTTGAATTGGGTAATACCATTTCACCCAAACGTTAATGCATCATCTGACTTTTCACGGTATCTGGAAAAACTCTCTCTTTAGGATGCGGAATGTGGGTTTTATTACTTAGGATGGTTTCGAGTTAAATAAAGTTGTATTTAAAATTACAGGTAATGAAAAACTAGATTTGTGGGGAATTAATTTTCCCCCGCTATCAAGGAGTAATAATGGTTTTAAGTCAATATCAACGTGCTGTAGGCGTATTTACTCATCGTCGAGATGCAGAACAAGCACTACATGAGTTGAGAGATTCTGGCTTGGCGATGGAAAAAGTATCTGTAGTTGTACAGAATGCAGATCGCAATCATGAAATTGCCGAGGATGAAATTAAAGAGCGCACTGGTGATAAAGCCGACGAAGGTGCAACAGTAGGAGGGCTTTCAGGGGGCGCTGTTGGTGGGTTGACTGGTTTATTAGTCGGTCTTGGTACTTTAGCAATCCCTGGAGTTGGGCCAATAATGCTGGCTGGCGCAGCTGCAACTGCTTTAGTTACAACCCTTGTCGGTGCAAGTATTGGTGCTGCTACTGGGACTTTTGCTGGTGCGCTAATTGGTTGGGGAATATCAGAAGAGCAAGCTAGAGCATATAACGAGCGAGTAGAGCATGGGCACTATTTTATAATCGTAGATTGTACATCTTTTGAAATTGCTCAAGTAGAAGCAATTTTACACCGTTGGGGTATTGAAGAGTTTGGCATTTACGAGCCTCTCAATAGTGAGCAATTACCTACAAATTATCTGACCACCACGACTTCTGCAACTGCCACTCCTAATAAAAGTGGGATTTTGAGCAAGTATGCTATTAGTTGTTTTGATAACATAGATAATGCTAAAGCCACAATTAACGATATGGATGTCGCAGGTTTTTCAGCAAATCAGATGTCTTTAATTTGTAAAGACTTTTCTCAATTGATTGGATTAACTGATATTAACTTAAGTGAGCGCTTTGATGCTATGAGGCTAGGAATAGCAGATGAATGGGCACGCTTTTACAACGAGCAAATTGCTCAAGGCAATTACATACTCATCGTTAGTGGCACAGATAAAGAGCTTGAGCAGGTTAGCTTGATTTTGGGTAATTATGGGGTTCAAGAATGTCAAATTTATGACCCCATGTTAATCCGTTCTTGAAAACTAGTACCGGAAAATTTAACAATTTTGATTTTTTAAATATACGTAGGGTGCGTTATGCCTCTGCCTAACGCACCATCATAAGGCTTTGGTGCCTTACGCTACTTAGATTTTTTTCTCCAAATCAAACCGGATTTCTATATTCGGTTCTAGGTAGATGCCCTTTCCACTGCGTTGTGTGAAGAAAGTAACTCCCACGATTTAGTTGAAAAAAGTATAGGATATCGAACTACCTATTTTTTTTAAGTTCGTGCATACTTCTCACAACCTTTGTTACTAAATTTCTGGGTGTAAATCTGACGCTTTCAGTCAATATCTTATTTCTCATCCCAGGTATAACAACAGTTTTATTTTTCATTAAGCTCTGATAACCAATCTTAGCAACGGTTTCCGTATCCATCATTCTGTTAACATTAGCAATCTTGGAATTTTCCATTGCAGCAGTTTGTTGGAATTCCGATGCTGTTGGCCCCGGACAAAGAACAGTCACGCTGACACCTGTACCCTCTAATTCATTAGCGATCGCTTCTGAAAAGGATAAGACATAGGCTTTAGTAGCAAAATAAACTGCCATTAGAGGCCCTGGTTGAAATGCTGCTGCTGAGGCCACATTTAAGATTTTTCCATAGTCTTGCTCGACCATATCCTTGAGAAATAACTTAGTTAAATGAGTCAGGCTGACCATATTTACCTGGAGCATTTTCAGTTCAATACTCAGGTCTGTTTCGCTAAATGCTCCATAAGTACCAAAGCCAGCATTATTAACCAACACATCAATCTTGATAGATGCTTGCTGTAGTTGTGTAAAAATTTCTTCTGGGGATGTTGGGATAGATAAATCCTTAACAAAAATTTTGACAAAAATACCAAATTTTTGCGGAAATTCTTTTATGATTTCATTAAGTTTTTGTTCATTCTTATCCACTAACACCAGATTATAACCATGACGAGCAAAAATCTGGGTTAATTGATAGCCTATCCCACTAGCCGCTCCTGTAATTAGAGCAGTTTTTTTTTGCCGAGTTTCGGATGTTTTATTCATGTTGCAAAAATGACTAACTTGAGTTAATTATTTTAATTTTTATAAATTTAGCTACAGGAGTATATAATATTTGCTGGAGCTAAATTTATGGTGAAAAAATGATGCTATCTACCTGAAATGAGTATGCTTCAATCCAGCATATTAGGAGCAAATATAAAAATCTGTATCTATATAAACAAGAGCAAAATATTTAATATTTTTATCAATGCCACAGCATAATTCCGTTACTATAACTGACGTGCAAGCAGCACAAGAGCGAATTTTGGGAATTGCCCACCGCACGCCTGTGCTGACTTCTAGAATCGTTAACGATCGCACCAATAACCAAGTATTCTTTAAGTGCGAAAACTTTCAACGCACGGGGGCATTTAAATTTAGAGGGGCGTACAATGCCCTAGTTCAACTATCGGCAGCACAAAAACAAACAGGCGTTATCACCTATTCATCAGGAAATCATGGCCAAGCGATCGCTTTAGCTGGAAAACTCCTAAATATCCCTACCACTATTGTCATGCCTGATGATGCACCCACTGTCAAACAAACTGCTACTCGTGGTTATGGTGCAGAGATAATTTTATACAATCGCCAAGAAACAAACCGAGAAGAATTAACCCAAAATTTAGCACGTGAAGGTTCTTTGACACTCATTCCCCCTTACGATCATCCTTATGTAGTCGCGGGACAGGGGACAACTGCTTTAGAACTAATCCAAGAAGTTGGTCAATTAGACTTATTATTAGTTTGTTGTGGGGGTGGCGGATTACTTTCAGGTTGTGCGATCGCAGCCAAAGCACTTTTACCCAATTGTAAAGTAATCGGGGTAGAACCAGCACTTGCCGACGATGCGACCCGCTCTTTTCACAGCAAAACCCTGCAAACTATCAAGAATTCTGATACCATCGCCGATGGTGCGCGGACTCCTAGCCTT
>Ga0116226_10005345_pt1 | contig 11457 bp, 5 predicted proteins | sample S1TSphfallax_FD_89692 | JGI IMG/M metagenome (GOLD analysis project Ga0116226, IMG submission 89692) | Host-associated microbial communities from peat moss isolated from Minnesota, USA - S1T2_Fa - Sphagnum fallax MG | ecosystem: Host-associated > Plants > Peat moss > Unclassified | place: USA... | reverse complement strand
GGCAGTTGATAGAATTTGAGGTTGAAATTGTTGTACAAAGAGTTGTTGCAAGTAATGGTAGACCCTCAAATTAAAGAGGCCTAGTATGTAGCTACGAACTATCAAACATAGTTGATTTGTGCACGTGCATCCCATTGAAACTCTTTACCATCAGAATCCATGTTCTGAACATTCTTGTATTTGATGTTTGATCCTGTGCACAATCACATGTCTCTTCATCAAATGCATTGGGCTCCTACATGCATTGTGTAGGCAAACTTTTAGGCAACATCATGTGTTTTGCAACCCATGTAACATATTAAAACACTCTCTTTTCGTGTTCCTCAGGATTGCAATAGAATACTAACCAAGTTGGTGTACAGATCCAACTCCGCAACCATGTGCAAGGTATGTTTTGAAAGATTTGATTTGAAACTTGGTAACAAATGCAATTGTTGCACATGTATTGTTTGCATTTGTACTTGTGTGATATCTTATTGCTTGTGAGAAAAGGACAATAAAAGGCGGGAATAGATTGTGTTTGTGTTCTTGACATCAATGGTCTCTTAGGACTTCTTGTTCGTAACTTTAAAAATTCATAAATAAATGGTAGTTGTTTCAAAAAGTTATCTATACAAGAAATGAAGTAAATGGACATTTGAAGTACTCTTCAAAATTAACAACCAAGCAAAAAACTAAAATAATAGATTCTTTTTTGTGTTCTAATAAAAAAAACCCCTTGGGTGACATTCTTGAATTTTTTTTCTTGTGCACTCATTGTTCACATTAAAAATTAAAAATTTTAAATCTAATTGAAGTTTTAAATAATACATGACTTTGGTAACCTTCTCATAAAGAAATTGGAGTGAAAAGTTTTCCTTAAGTGAATTTTATGTCATCCTAAAGTTTGATGGGTTTAAGAAATTTGGAATGTGAGTGCAATCATAATCAAATGAGCTAACAATGATAAAGGATTCCATCACAAATGGGCTCCTTTTGAACATTTTGACTTTTTCATTAAAAAAATAAAATTGTAGGATTTTTTTTACAACATATTTTTAAGACATTCCCTTGATAAATTACATTACTTGTGTTAACTCTTTTTGAGTAAATAATTTTTTTTTAATTTTACAAATTTTGTTAGATTTTACATTTTGTTTTGAAAAATAATCATAACTTTAAATTGTGCTAAAATATGATAATTATTTTAAACTTTAATTTTTTGTATCATAAACCAAAACTTTGTTCATATCTCATACACATTATGACCCATTTACATCTAGCAAATGACTCTTGAAATTTGAGATTTTTGAAATTATATTTTGAATTTCTAAAAATTTCAAGTACCACAATTTCTTAATTATGTGTGTTTTTCATATGTGAATGGTAGGTTATCATCATCTCAATTTTTTTCTCATCAATTTTTTTTATTAAAAGAATTTTTAACCTAATGTTTTATAAATTTGATTTTGGAGTGTTAAAGTTCAAAAAGTCCTTTACTATAACCAAAATTAAATTTATTAAATTAAAAATTTTCTTAATATAAATCATTTAGGAACAAAATTCTTGATCATTATGACATTAAAATGGCATTACATAAAATAAGTTTAATAAAATTGATAGTTTTTTTGGTTGTCTAACATGGTTTTTGGCTTGTTTAACTATGATCACACCCATGTGATGTTCCTAGTGGGTCCACTCACAAATGCATGTGCTCATGTTTTTAAAAATATTGTATCCAATATCTTGATAGAATGTTTTAAAATATAGAAAATGCATTTTTTAATATGACTTGAAATTGTGATCATTTTTTTAAATGAAACATGAAATCTACAAGGAATTTGCACACTTTTAACAATTCAAATTTATCCCAAAATGATTAACAATTTTTTTTAATGTATTAGGGCAACTTTTAATATTTTTTATGACAAGTTTCAAAATTTTCATTCAAAAATTTATTTGCATGAAAAAGTCATTTTTGGGTAAAAAAGACATGCAATCCTTATCTAAAATACCACCATTGGCTCCTTTTATTTTTATTGTACCCGTAAGTGTAATGACAAACTAAGTTGATTTCGACAATAGTCACACATTAGTTGCAAACATATGGTTGTGATGGAAAATATTTCTTCTAGCATTTTTCTCAACTTTTGGAAAAACTCCACTATATGGTTAAATGCATATTGTTCACTGATGGAATGGCCAACCTTGGCACCTCCGCTTGTTGAATTTCCACCTAAACTTAACAAATTTGCATTTGGAAAACCAATGCTCTTAGTGATTGAAACATAATTCAACAACTAGTATAATTGCCACTCTTCAATATGCATTTCGTCCAAGTGTGCTTAAACTCACAATAATCATCCCAACATCATTATAGATGTTGAAATAATCCCTTCCATGTCATGACTATGGATTACACATATGCTACATATCACACCAATTGTTTAAAAATTTGATGAAATCATCTGGCTCAATGGTGCCCACTACTCCAAACTACTAACATGGTCAATTGGTGGATCCATAAACCTCAACATCCCACAACAATATGATTACACCAATAGAAAGTGTGTTTAAATCTTAGTCAAAAAACTCCCCTTTCAATGATGTTCATGGTGACATGGTAGGTTAGGTTTTAGTCAAAGAAAATTCTTAATCTAATGACCATTCATTTCAATCTAGTTTAACAACTTGTGTAATATGAACAAGGAAATTTGGAAGCTTGGATGAACAAGGAAATTTGGAAGCTTGGATGAACAATATTACAAAACACAACTCCATTCCACTATGCATTTCACCCAACATCCACCCAACATTGAATGGAAAGGGTGGGCTTGCCGCCTTTCCACTCAATGTTGGGTGGATTTGGGTGGAACAAATAACAAAATGGGGACGTGTTTTGTAATAGTGGAAGGTTATAAAAACTTTTGTTCTTTGTCATTGTTTTTCTTTTGTCAAGTTGTAGTGTTGAAAGTTATGAGTTGAAAACTTGTGAAATTACAAGAAGAAATCTTGCTTACAATATCAACTTATCGAATTAAACAATAATTAATTTGTTTGTGATGAAGTGCATAAAACTATTTGTGTGGTTAAGAAGTTTTTTTATTTTTCATTTTCCATGGTGCAAATGTAGTCCCCAAACTTGAAGGCATTCAAACACATGTTACAAGTGTTTAACATGTTCTTTTGTTATATAACTAAAAATGATCACATCATTTATGTAACAATATGCAAAAGACAATCCTTTAAGGATTCAACCATCACATGTTGAAATTCAACTCAGTGGATTTTTCACTCCAAGAGGTAAGCATTTCAAATGGTATAAACTATCCTTGCCATTGTCATCCACACCCCAAAATGCAATCTTCATTCAATCTTCCATCTCCAATGGGAGTTGGTGATATCCAAGGTATTGAACACATTAACTTCACTTAAAGAATTAAATAACTCTTTTGGTGTTGGCATTGGGTAATGATTAAACTTGGTCTTCTTGTTTATTGGTTGGTAGTCACCACACATGCACTTTTCTATCTAATTGTCAAAAATATCCTTTGTAGAGTTGATAGTTGCAAATGCAAATTCTCCATTTGAGAGATCAAGCAAACCAACTACAAGGAGTTAATCACCACATTTTTACTCTTTTTACTTTTGATATTTTCAACTTATAAGGACATCAACAAATCGTGGTCATCCTCTAATTGAAATTGAATTAGTTTTCCTTTGTAACCTTTTAAATTTATGAACTTAAAAACAAAAACAAAATGGTATGAACAAATGGTGTGATATTTAACTAAGGGGACAATTATGCATGATTGGGTGAATGTTTACAAATGCCAAGCATCATGTTATTAGATTACTTTGTGATTGTAGTACAATAAGTTATATGAAGCAATATACATTGTTGCAACACACTAGTGCCACTCAAGGTACCCCATGTTTAAGAACCTTGACACCTCCATCATGCCTTATAACCGTACAACATGTTACAAAATCTTAACTAAAAAGGGATGTTACACATATAGGGGTATAAGCCAACACCATTTATAGGGCACTTGCATCCACCAAGTATGTTTCATAAGGCCAAACAAACATGGATTCACCATGATCATGACAAATGTGGTTTACTAATCATCAACCCAATCTTACCACCATAAATAAACAATCGAGCTAGCTAATCATCACTTTTGGATACAACATGCAATTGAATTTCAAATATTGACACATGTGGGATTTATGATTCCATTCAACACCCATCTTTGTAAGCTTTGATTGAAAACTCACAACAAAGCATTGAAGCATAATTGAAAAATATTGGTGGCACAATATTCCACATTATTGATGGTGTGACACTCCATTCAAGAATTCAAGTAATGAAAAGACAAAAATGGGGTAGGTCTTCATTTTTATATGTGTTAATGCCACCTTGATGAAATTAATTCAAATCTTGTTCACTCCACCAAGTTGTGTCTACAAAATGATTCCAATACCCCCAAAATCACACTAATCCAATAGTGTATTAATGGACTATAACCACACATGTAGGTTGTGGGCCCTACATGGCACACAAAAATATTAAAGATCAAAGAAGGTAGATCAAGGGGTAGAATGCAATTAAAGTAACTACCAATGTAAACTAATGAATGTATGTCCATTTATCTTGCACATAACTATTGGCTTGATGAATGTATGTGCAATCATCTTGCATTGTGTAACTTAAAGCCTAATCTACTATATGTCCATTTATCAAAGCAAGTAGTGGACTGGTCATGAGGATCCCAAGTCCAACACTCCCCTTCAATCCACTACATGATTATTTACAAACTTTTAATTACAACTTAATGGCACACAAGATTTTGATTTACATTGACACCTTACATGTAATCTTTGAGAGCCTAGGAAACTATGCAAAGATGTTATAGAAACTATGTAACTACTACTATTTTAATAAAGTTATTGTATTTCAACTTATTCACATGTCCCAAGTTCTAACCAACTTTTCAACTCATGAGACCAAACCTTGTTCATTGTTTTAGTAAACACATCAACATTTTGATCATTGGACTTCACATACTCTAGAATGCAATTCCCTTTCTTAATGTGGTCACAAATAAAATGACAAGCCATTTCAATGCGTTTGGTGCATGCATGTAAGACATGATTATTTGCCATATTTATGCAGTTATGGTTGCCATAGAATATTGTCATTAGTTTCAAAAGTGGAAAGCCCATTTCTTCCAACAAATGATGCAACCATAGTGATTTTTCATAGCCTTTGCGAAGGCATGATATTTCACTTTAAAATTGGATTACACCACATCATCTTGAAGTTTGTTTTCCATGATGTGGGTCCACTACCTATGTTAAACAAATAACCAAAAGTAGGTTTACACTAATCCAACTCCTTGAGATAATCACTATCAATGAAATTGATTAGTACAATATTTCCCCTTCATTGGTGATGAAGTGCAAAATCCAAAAACCCCTTAAAGTTGCAAAAAATGAAGATCATTGCTTCCAAATGAGCCTCATGAAAAATAGTAATGATTCTAATCACAACACCAATAGAGTATGCAATGTTAAGGTGAATGTTGATGACATGAAGAAGCTTGCTCACATCCATTCAATAATATGTGATGGTGGAAGCCACAAGTAGCAATGAATCCATTTCAAGAAACAACTTGGTATTAAGATCCATGCATGGGGATTGGATTGGGAAAGTGATCAGTCAAGTCCATATCAATGAAACATTTTAGAAAATATTAGTGGTGGGATAACATCACACCATGAAAAGTGTTAAAAAAATCCACATCGAGATACAAAAACAAAAGGCCAAGTAAATATAGGGCAAATTTCTCACAAAGTTGTTGGAGCCATTCAAAATTTTAAGTGAAATTTCATGTGATCATTAAATCATCAAAATGAAGAATTAATAGGAGAATGAAATTAGTAGCAAATCATCACATACAAGCTAGGTTTTGAAAAACAAAGGATGAATCCAATGGATTGGAGGTATGTGTCAATCCATTTGTTCCATGCATGAAGAAATTGATGTAAACCATACGTAACTTTGTGTAGATGGCACACTTTGTGTTTAGAACCTACTTTGATCAAACAAAGGGGTTGCTATCGCTTCCTAAATATTGCCATTCAAGAAAGCTGATTTGACATCCATATGGTGCACATGCCACCCTTTTTGTGCTGCAATGGCAACAAAAGTGCGCATTGTTGACCATTTGATGACTGTTGCAAATGTTTCCTAGTAGTCAATCCAACATCTTGTTGATCACCATGAACAACAAGATGAACCTTGTCCGTTGGGGGGGGGTGTTGGGAGGGCCACTCTTTAGTTTGTAGACTCGTTTCATTCAGATGGGTTTATGGCTAGGTGGAAGATCAACTAATGACCAAGTTTGGTGGTCACGAATGGAGGCCGTTTCTTGTTCCATGGCATTGACCCAAGAAGGGTCACATGTTGCATCTTGATAGAAAAGTGGTTCATCCAAGGTAACCACATATGAAATGATGTCATCAAAGAACTCCACACGAGCAACATATTTCAACAATTGAGAGTTGGGGAAACATAGACAAGTTGAATGACAGAGGTTAAACAATTTAGTTGTTAATGTAACTTTTGGATAATTGAAAGATGTTGGTCATGAAATGGTGTAAAAATCAATTATTGGGGGAAACAAAGGTGTTAGTGGAAGCCCAAATGCAGGGGGGGAAAGGTGGGCATAGATTTTTCAAATGTTGATGGGGGTGCAAACACATTTGATGGAGGCGTGAAGATTGGGTCAATGATTTCAATAGTTGTCGATACATTTGTTAAAACCTCAAGAGATAGATCAAGGGTTGTGGAAAAATCTGCTAGTGTATGCTAGTAATGGTTATCTATAAATTTTACATCATTAATAATAGTAATCATGTGGGAAGCAAGATTGTAAAAGTGGAACCCTTTGGTTTCATTGAAGTATCTAAAAAATTTGCATTTTTTGTTGTGCGCATCAAGCTTGACACACTTATCCTTGGGGATGTGAATGAAAACCACATAACCATACACTTGAAGATGGTGCAACTTTGGGGGTTTGCCAAAGAGGTGTTGGTATGGGCTCACATTGTAATTAACATGGGTTGGAAAATAATTTTTGAGGTAATTGATGGTGTTCACAACCTTTTGACCATAGGAACCGTGGCATTTGAGCTTCAAACAACATAGCTCATGCCTTTCCAATAAATGTTTTATTTTTACATCAACTAACCCCATTTTGATGGGGTGTATATGCTTGTGTGAGCTCTCGATACATACTAGCTAAGTTCAACACTTCAATCAAAGCCAAAGCAAGAAAATCCCCATTGTAATCATTCCAAAAGATTTGAATCTTGGTGTTGAAAACCAATTCAACACAAGCTTTGAAATGTTGAAAGTATTGCAAAGTTTCAAATTTATTTTGCATAGAATAAATCCATGTGAACCTACAAAATCATTAGTGAATGTGACAAAAAATAGATTGCTACCCAAAGAAATAGGATGAATCTCACCAAAAATATCATAATGAATTAAAACCAATGGCTTAGTAGCTCAAGGGCAAATAATTTCCTTTGGAATTGGTTCATGAACTTGTTTGTTAAGTTAACATTTGTCGCAAATGTCATGTGGTCCTAAGATTAAGGGGATGCTTTTGGCTATATGATGTGACCCCATCAATCTAACACTATGTTGATTTAAGTGCACAAGACAATGATGCCAAAGGTGCGCCACGAAAGGTGAAGGAATTACACATACCTTGAATCTTGGATGAGTCATGATGTATTGGTAAAGACCTATCTTTGAGTTATGTATTCCTCAACCTACAATCTTATTAGGGCCTTGATAGATGACACATCTTTTATCATCAAACTTTAAAATTAACCCCATGTCAATTATGGACCCTCTTGAAAGTAAATTGAAGGCAAGTTTAGACATAAAGTAGACATCATTGATGTCTATTTCACCTTGAGATCCAAAATTTATAATGCATTTTCCTTCAATAAGAAGAATTTGATTTCTTGATGTTTGGACCATAGTTATAAATAGAATACATTGGACATTTAGGCTAAAAAAGACATTGACATCCATAGAAACATGACATGAACAACCTAAGTCCATAATCCATGAACCATTTTGTTCTAAATCTAACCCACTAAGTGCCACATCAAAGATGTTTATTGGATCATTTGTCTTAAAAGTTGTTTCCTTAATCTTTTCAATCATGATTAAGTGATATTGAAATGTGGGACAAACTTGTCCATGTCCACTTGCATATGATGTTCATGGGCACATTTGGCCATTTCTTGTGCAAGTTCTAAACATGTGTGCATGACATGTTCAATGGAGCCACAAAATTACAACATTAAGGATGTTTGATTTGGGGGGTGATGTGAAGTTTGATATGGGGGTTGATTGCTAGACTAAAAGCTTTGGTAAAGAGGTTTAGAACTAAATTGTTGTTGCCCATAGGGTGCAATTGAGTTGTGCTACATCCTCATAGTTAACACATCCATGTTTGTCCATGGGCATGATGTTAGTGGAACTTTGGTGAAATTGCGAATGTGTCTTTGCTTGAAAAAGTTTAGTGCTCATGTCCTTTGAGGTTGGAATTATTGTTAGCCCACTCATTTGTTAGTACACTAATTTATAGCTTGCAAGAAGAGTCCCTAACATGCGTTCCACCATATTAGATTTAAATATGTTATGTCCAACTCCTTTGAGTTGTAGCTTGAGTTCTTGAATCTTCTTGATGTATTCCATCATTGACCCTCCTTCATGTAACTTAATTCAGTTCAATTTATCGTAGAGCATGAGACAAGAAACATTATTAATAGTTTTAGAAACAAGTCTTGAATGTGTTCCAAGAAACTCATGGGTCAGAGATTTATGAGAGAAAGTTAAAAATATTTTCTCGACAAGACATGTTGATGGAATAGAAAGTTTGACATGACCTTGAATTATTTCATCATCTTTTCCTACAACTAGAAGATTGGTCCTAATTAGGTCCACCTACTTCCATGTATTTTCTTTCATAAGAAGTACTTAAAAACAAGACTTCCATGTCTAACAATTGTCACCTGTTAGCTTTTGGGCATCAAGGAGGATGTCTCTTGTCTTCATGATGTTACTAAGTCTTTAATTCCAATACAACATACTCAACTATATATAAAAAACAAGTTAACAAAAAATACAAAACCCTTAAAACAAAAAAAAAACCCCCTTATAATCACATTGATAACTTAAAATTTTTTTGGCAACAACATGTTCAACCACTCAATTTTATTTAAAAATAATCTTAATATCATTTCTTAATGTTGACTTAAAACACAATTCATAACAATTAGGCATAATTCAAGAAAAATTGTCCTTTTGTTGCTTTGATACCATAATGGACAAGGATTATGATCACACATGTAGGTTGTGGGTCGTACATGGAACAATAAAATACTCAAGATCAAAGAAAGCAGATCAAAGGGGTAGTGTCCAACTAAAGTAACTACCAATGTGAACGAATGAATGTATATGTAGCCGTTTAGCTTGCATGTAACTATTGGCTTAATGAGTGTCCATGCAATCATCTTTCATTATGTAACTTAATGCCTAATGTACTTCACATACATTTATCAAAACAAGCAGTGGATTGGGTGAGGACCCAAGTCCAACATGTACAAGGACATGGTGAATTTCCTTTTTCATGTAGCACTTGGATGTCTGGCTCAGAGGGGCTTTTGTGCATTTTAATATCATTGCCTTAAGATTGTTGAGGGCAACATTAATGAAAAAAGATGTTAGTCACATTGTGATGCACATGACCTTCATGATGTTGTTTGGTCCTAGAAATTAAGTTATTTTGTTTATCCTTTTTCTTCCCCTCACAACCTTTCAAAGTCCAAGTAACTAGGTCTTCAATTGGGGTTCAATTTCCTATGGAGTTAGAAAATTTAAAAAATCAAGATATAGTAAACCCAATAGTATTGAAAACAATTGCCTCCAAACTTTTTCACCTTAAAACAAAAAAAAAAACAATTGCATTAAAAACAATAAAATCAAGAAACTAAAGAAAATAGTCTCCAGAGCTTCTCAAGCAACAAAAACAAAACAAGAAAGTGATCTTATGCATCTCTTTCCATGTTGCAACAAATAACACAAAAGTAAACTTGACACTTTTATGCAATTGAATCATAAAATCAAACAACAATTTGACAATTCATGAATCTTTCCCCAAATCCAAAAACATAGCCTAAACTAAACCACGACACTTGTTAAAACAAATCTCTGCCAAGTTCCACAAAATCTAGTGCAAAACATAAACTAATTTTCTGGAATTGCACCGAACTCAAAAAATGATTCTTGGTTTTCAAATCTACTCACCATCTTGAATGAATCCAAGCTCAAAACTAAGTAGAACAACTTGCATACACATTCCAAAACAAAAAATGCACATAATGTTTAATTAAACAAACAAACACATAATTTTTCACAAAGCTTTGGAGTTTCAAAAACCAAGAATTGGTTTTTAGTTTGAGGTTTTAGTGAATTTATGATAATACCAATTGAAATTCAAGGTTGATTTTTGTTTCATTCAGCATTGCTAAATCAAGAGATACCATTAATTGTAACATTTCATGTTGAGTGTGCTTCCATGAGCTTGAGACACAAAAGATTATATATGTATGTTGGTGTCCATGTTAGTGAATTACTTTTGAACAAGCCAAGCAACCTCTTTACAGTTCACTATGTTACATCATATCATTCACATAAAAAATTGTCATTGCCAATATCCACAGCCACTAAATAGAACATATCATAACCCAATAATCACTAATATTTGGGATTTTTTTGCTTCTCCAAGTTTCATTAGAGAACTTCTTGAGTGTTTTTTATGATACTAGATTGATAACAGATGAATAGGAAATCAAGAAGACAACAGAATAAGAAGATAAGGACAAAAACAACCAAACCACGGGAAAGACAAATAGGAAGTTGAAAACCTTTGACAAGCTGTAAGAACATGATCCCTCAAGGACAACAACTCTAATAACTGTTCTCAGAACTGAAGGAACTCCATTCAATCAAGAAAGCCAGAACAAGGTCAAAACTTCTCCTTGAACTGGACAACAGACCTCGACATAAGGACTTACAGAACCAAGAAGAAGAAGACACAAAAGAGACAAACTACAATGAAGGAACAGATGCATGCAGTTGAAACAACAGAGATAGTCCCTCACTTGTTCAAGGGATTATTATGTTACAGTCTCTCACTTGTTCAAGGGATCACCGTGTTACAGTCTCTCACTTGTTCAAGGGATCACCGTGTTACAGTCTCTCACTTCTTCAGGATCACCGTGTAACAGTCTCTCACTTGTTCAGGATCACCATGTTACAGTCTCTCACTTGTTCAAGGGATCACTGAGTTACAGTCTCTCACTTGTTCAAGGGATCACCGTGTT
>Ga0116226_10005344_pt1 | contig 11458 bp, 6 predicted proteins | sample S1TSphfallax_FD_89692 | JGI IMG/M metagenome (GOLD analysis project Ga0116226, IMG submission 89692) | Host-associated microbial communities from peat moss isolated from Minnesota, USA - S1T2_Fa - Sphagnum fallax MG | ecosystem: Host-associated > Plants > Peat moss > Unclassified | place: USA... | reverse complement strand
GTATGTTATGCTCTGTAAGAGTACCTCCAAATTCACTACAAGAATCTCAGAGGCCTTTACTATTACACCTTCATAGAGTGCCTCCTGTTTTTTAGGGGTATGATGTTGTAGCGTTTCCTACTTAGGAATTTCTGGGCATGTGTTGAGGCTTTTTAATGACATTCCTGGGAGAAAAAAGTGGCTACATGGTGACTTTTTATATGCTATTCTTGGGAGAAAATATGACTTTAAAAAGCTTCATTATAAAGTGTTGGTAAAGCCCTAGGGGAGGGCATTCTCAGGATAAGGGCCCTGTGCAAGGCAGAGCAGAGGCGGCCCCTTATTCTAAGGGTGACTTTCGATGAGGGTCCAAGGTCCAGGGACCAATGAATTCAAGCAATCTTATTGGTCAAAAGCTTTAAATTCGTCCCAAGGCCTTTAGATGAGGGTCCAAGACCAAAAAGTGGCAAATTGAGGCTAAACGTACATGGCACCTGTGTTGGAGGGAAAATCAATCTGTTCAGACCCAAAAACAGTGCTAAAAGGAGAGCTCCTGATTTGGAGAAGGAAGACAGAGGCTAGGGACGAAGGTATAGTCCAACTCAAGGATTCAATTTGCTTCAAATCAGTCCAAATTGGTTCCTAGGGAATTGGACCCTGGACCCTTGGCCTAAGAATGGCTTCCCCTGAGAGCTTTACTGTGCGCATAAAGCACATCTACTGAACATGCTAAATCTGAAAAGTCCCTAGTTCCTCCTCTGAGCAGAGAGTAACTTTGGTGGTTATAAGGTGTCCTCAGAGTACACTGTGAAAATGACAGCAGTGCAAAACTGGTGGAAAGTTGCTCGTCTCAGCAGAGGAACTGAACTTTGATGCTTATAAGGTACCTTCTGAGTACACGGAAAACCACAGCACTGTTTTGCATACATCAAAGGCCAGATTCAGTCAGGCCGCACGCACATTTCTCAGCAGGCATCTTGTCCATCTTCGAAATTCAGTTGATGTTTTACATAAGTTCTGGTTTCCAGGAAACCAAAGCACTCCGTATAGCAGAATCTGCCCTCAATAATTCTGCACCTACAACTTTCTGTGCCAATTGGGAACACCCTAGGTATCACATTGGGAACATCTGGGGAACACGCCAAAAAAATCTATGCCCTCCCCCTCCCACTGCCTGTTCAGCTGTCTCACTGGCTGCATGTAAATTATAATAACCCTAACAGAGTGGTTACCTGCTTACCTATTGATACTTAGTCATAGTTCTATTAATTAGTGAGGAGTGCACGAACAATTTTTTTTTCTTTCCTAGAATGAGCCATATCATTGGCCCACCACCAATATTTTCAGAACATGGGGCACTACCCAACATAGAAGCCTAAATATGCCTCTCTCCCCAAAAAAGAAGCATGTTTTGTCATGTGTCATGTGTTCCTAAGTCGATGCCTACAATTATTTTTATCATCACACTTACAACACATAACATAAAAATACCTTGAATGGTACACCACATTCAAACCTAAAACATAAAAATAACAAAAATCATGAATAAAAATAAACTGCATAACACAAAAAAGACTTGCAAACATGAAAACATTATGCTTTGAAATCTCAAATCACCAAAAGTGATTTGAGAACACACAAGTTGTGATTATATCCTATAACAAATATCTTGAACCTTGTTCACACTTGAATTGGTTCAAAATTAACTAATTAACTTAACTAATGCAATTTATTTCTAATTAACTAAGACCTAATTGAGCAATTAAATTAACACACCTAATAGCTATTGTGCACTCCTAAGTCAACACCAACAACTATTGATGTCACCATACTCACAACACATAACATAGACATACCTTGAATGGTACACCACATTCAAACTACCCCCTTATCTACAATTAAGGTCACCCTAAGTTAGACAACATTACAAAATTACTTGTTGGGAGTACACCATGGATGAACACTTTGGTGTCAAAACAAAAGGACCACTAGATCATGTGCAAATGTGAGCCCCATCGTTAGTTACTTAATTGTAATCTTTTAAATCCCTAGCCAAATGTGAATCACCATGAAAGAAAACCTTAGGTTAGTTCTACTATGTTAGAAACCTAGGTCTATTGGGTGCACCAAAGGTAAAACCATTTGCCAATTAGCACTTCCTCCAATGGTGGCATGAGACATCCCATATGCCAACCTTGAGAACAATTATCACAAATCAACATAATGGTTATTCCTAAATATTGCCCATACAACATACATCATAGGCTAGCAAGAACCATAATTAAAGATGGATCAATTTGGTCATCCACATTGGGAAGAGGACATGGCGCACAATTACGCACGTGATCCTTCCATGTTTGACCATCTCGACCTTTTAACAACAACACTCCAAAAGGTAAAACCTTTTGCACACATAGAATAACACATCATGTAGTCACATCCAAAGTAGTTGGTGTTGTCTATTGCAGGTAACCATAATTTCTTGGTTCAAACCTTTGAATCTAAGGCCAATAACCACCTCCATAGATAGTGGCATAACACAATGTATTTCAATATTAGCCAATTGCCAAATTCTCCATAGCCATGGGAATAACACATCAAAACAAGTTGGCTTGTTGTTCACATGCATGTATCCACACATTAAGATCATCCATGTTGATCATTGTCATTCATTATAAGAATTCTTGGCTTTTCAAGCAGTCCAACTTGATAGCCATGTTCATTTTGACTAAAAATTTGGTCAAATTGACTAAAGGCCCTTAGTGGCTAAAGTGACATGTCTCTTTTTATTGGTTTATTTGATTAAAATGACCTTTTTGACTACTTGGTCAATGTAACATTTAATCAAATATGACCAAAAGTGAACCTTTTTGGTCAAAGTGGACATGGGTGTAGTCAAATGAAACATATTGTTAATTAATATTTATAGTCAAATAGGAGAAATTATGTACACCTTTAGTCAAAAAATACAAAGGTGTAATCAAATAAGACATGGAGCTAAATGGGACATGTACAACCATAAATTTTGGAAAAAAAAATAGTACATATAATTGTTTACAAGTTGTAAGTAAGTCACATATAGATATGTAATTAGGAGGTAGGAAATTAAAATAAGGTAGATAGGTAGGAAATTAAAGTAGGGAAGGTAGATAAAAGGGTAGGTAAATAAATGATAGGCCTAGATTAGCATATACATCTATGTGAACCTACATGAACCTAGGTTATATTTTAAGTGAGCCTATGCTAGCTTAAGTAGGCCTTGGTTTGCATAGATTTGGTGGCTAGGTAATGTAAGGGTTATGGTATAGGTTATGTAAGGCCAATGTATGTAAGGCTATATATAATTAGGGCTTATCTAAGCCTACATAGCCTTTACATAGGACTACATAATCTGTATTTAAGCCTACATAACCCCCACATAGCCTTTACATATATAGGCCCACATGGCTTTTACAATATATAACCCAAATAATATTGGCCCCTACATATGCCTAGGTACCCCTATGTACCCCCTAGCTATACATATAGGCCTACATAACCTAAATAACCTAAATAATCATGCCCTACTTAGCCCCTATAAAGGCCCCTATGTAAGCTTAGTTAGGTAGCTATTACATAGACTTTACCTAAGCCTACATACTGTGCATAACCCCTATATAACCCTACATAGCTCTTCATTATGCCTAGACACAACCTTACATAGCCTTACATAACCCCTACATATTTTTTACCTAGCCCTACATAGCCTAACATAGCCCTTATGGGCAAAAGCATGGTTAGGTGTTTCAAAAATGGCATTTGAAAGTCCATAATCTACCACTAACGATTTGTTTTTATAGTTTTAACAATTATCAAAACATAAATCCTATAATTATCCCCTATGCTTTTAATCATAAATATTAATAATCCAATGTATGAATATCCCTAAACTTGTGATTGATCAAAAAATCCATGCAAAAGATTAAAAAATTTACTGTGAAATGGACTTTCAAGGATAAAATTTATAACAATCACGTCATTTTAAAAAAATTAAATTAAAAAATATATATGAAGAAAGTTTCAATGCACTTCACTAATTATTTTTTCATTTGATGATGCTTTTATTTTTTTACACTAATTTGACATTTTTATTGAGTCCACAATTTTCATTTTCTCTATGTGACAAGTGTAGTGTTGTAATTTCAAAAGTCCATTACAAGTCCATAATCTTTTTAGAATTCATCCAATTTGTTTATGATGATTCACATTAAAGTCTATGATAACATGAATAATTAAAAAATTGATAATGTTAATTTTGAATATGGCTTTAAATTTTACATTTGTATGTAATTTAGAATAATGACAAGTGTGACAGTCCAAACAATCATGCTTTCACCTTTATTTAGACCCTACTTAGGCTTATGTATAGCCTACATAACCCCTAAATAACCCTACATAGCCCTTACTAATTATGCCTAAACATCACCCCTACATATCCTTGCATAACCCTTAAGTAGCCCAAGGTAGCCCAAAAACATAAATACCTCCTACCTAGGCCTACATAGCCTTACATAGCCCTTGAGTAGGCCTAGGTAGCCCATACATACCTCTTACCTTTGCCTACATAGTTTACATAGCCCCTAGAAGTAGGCCTAGGACGCCCATACATACCTCCTACCTAGGCCTACATAGCCTAACATAGCCCTTGCTTAAACCTTACCTAGGCCTACATAACCTAGCATAACCCCTACTTAAGTTTACATCTAACTAGTACATAGTCTTGAATAATAGCTTAATATAACATAATCTAGGTTAGTATTTATGCATAGGCTAATATACTATGTAGCCCATGCTGGTATAGGTTATAGCCTAGGTTAATTAATATAGAGTACATAGCATAGGTAGCCTAGCCTAAGTATCCTAGTTAGTATGTTTGACCTTCCTACCTTCCTATGTCCCTATCTATCCTCCTATCTACCTTTGTAAGTAGTGTAAAAAAAATTGAACATGTTTATTACAATATGTTCACAAATATTTTCATCTTATGAAGGTGGTGGTGGGATGTTAAGGGCTTGACTCCTAGAAGTGGAGGTGAAGAAAACAAGTGCCCACATTTGCAATTTAGGCCACTACTTTAACTAGGTGGCCTAACTAATTATTCAAATGGGTAGCTTAAGCAAGGTGGCCTAGCAACCTAAACTCCGAGGTCGAATGGGCGGCCTAACCAACTACCCTACGTAGCTCAAGTGGGTGGCCTAAGTAGCTAGGTTGACAATTAGACAAGTTCTTTTAATAATATAAAATTATTCATTAGTTATTAGTGTAGGTAGGTAGGTACATAATTCAAAATTAATTACCAAAAAAATTGTTGCCCAAATTTTGAACAATAAGTCAAAATGACCTAATAAAAAAGACCTATTCAAAATGACCCAATTAAAATGGACGTGTTCAATATCACTTGTCTAAAATAATTGTTAGTCAAGTCGAACATTTGTCATTTTTTGGTTGTTTTTTACTAGTTTTTCAAGTCAAAAAAGTTGTGAATTCTTGTAATGATTGTATTTCATTGGATTGATCAAGCTAATAATTCGAGCTCACAACTAAATAATAAGAAATATGGTGAAAAAGATATTAAAAAGGCTTGCTGATTGAACCCATACCCCATAGTTAGCCATGGTAGTTGTAGGTCCCAATTTTGAGTATGGCCCTTGTAAAACCCATACTTCCACAAACTTCATTTCACCATTTGCACCCATTTATTTAGCTAACATGTTTGCTTCAAGATGGTCTCATGAAATCATGTGATGATCAATCAATGTTTTTTCACACACCTTTTGGAATTCCCCATAGAATTTCGTACTTTTGTCAATGATAACTTTAGCTAAAGCCCCAAACCTACTAAGTACCTTGTTCAAAAATGCACATGTGGCTCTTTCACTACTATAGTTCCACAATGGCACCAACTCCTTGACCATTAGGAGAAATGCCCAATCATAACTTAAACATATCAATTATGTTGAGGTGTTAAACTGAATGGACTAGAAAAATCAAAACTCCGTTAGTACCTAAGCCCCATAATTGGTAAGGGTTGTAGGTGAAGCGTAGGTGCATTGAAAGATACTCAAACTTGGTCACACACCATACACCTAGAAACAAACTACTAAACTTGCAATTGCATCCTTCACCACCAGTACTATGTATCGAACAAATTATATGTCTGTTAGACCCCAAAATGGCCCAACTTTTCATGAGCACATCTCACAATGTTTTCACATTGTTCTGGGCAAGGCACAACCTTCACTTGTCCATCTACCTACACTTGTCGGAAGGAATTACCTTCCCATTTGAACCACTTGGCCTTATGCACAACATGTTCCCTTTCTTTGGGGTTTTGATCCAATCGAAATTTGACCTATTTACAAATATGCAATGATAGATGTTTCCTCATAAATGTTTAGGGTACCATTGCCTTCTAACTCCATGTTGGCATCATGGGAATCCCCAACATCCACATTAATATGAAGTAAATCCCTTGAACACCCCAATAAGGTACAAAAGTATGCAAAGGCATGCCATCTTGGTATTGCTTCCAAATCCACATCACCATGCCAATGATTTCGAGTGGTATCATCCTCATTGGAACTTGGGTTCTAATTCAACCCATTAGCATTTTGATTAACCTTACTAAGTTTGTGAATTATATCAAAGTCATATTCCTACAAGATAAGTGCCCATTTGGCCAATTTTCTTATGAGTTGATTTGATTCCATAAGGTATTTCAAAGGCTAGTGATTGATAACCAAAACAAATGGGTTACCATGAAAATAATATCAGAATGATGAAATAACCTAAACAATTGCGAAACACTTTCTCTCATGTATGAATTGTACTTGGCCTTTGTTTTGTTGTTGGACTGACTAACATATGCCACCACAAACTCTTAACGATCATCATCAAGTTGGGTAAGCATAGCTCCCAACTTTATAATGTTCTAATTAATGTGTAATTGGAACAATCATCTTTAGACGGGTTGCTTCAAAATGGGAGTTGATGGAAATTTGGCCTTCAACTTTTGAAAGGCATGCTCTTATGCATCATCCCAAATGAATTCATGGTCAATCTATGTCAATTGGATTAAAGGTTTGGCTATGCTACTAAAACCTTTCACAAGCCTCTAGTAGTAATTACACAAAGTAAAAAAAAATTGTGACCAACCAACATTTATTGGTTGGGGAACTTGTGAAACGGTTTCAACCTCGGCCTTTTGAACCCCCAATCCACCTAGATAGATCATGTGGCTCATGTACTCGACCTAAGTATGAAAGAACTGGCACTTGCAGGGATGAAACTGATTAAGGTTATGTTTCTTAAGTCTTCCAAACATTTATTGCAAATGATGCATGTGATCTCATGGGGTTAAGCTAAAAACATTGATGTCATCAATGTGGCATTTGGTAAAACCAAGACTTGCCAACATTTTATCCACAATTCTTTGTAATTTTGCAAGGACATTCTTTAAACCAAATGGAAAAAACTTCCATTGGTTTAAACAATCTTTCCCATGAAGATCAATTCCCTAAAATATTGTCTTGACCTTGTCACCCTCCTTCAATGGTAGCTGATGGTAGCTAAACTTCAAATCCAAGGTACTGAAAACCTTGGTTTGACCAAAGGCGTAAAAAATCTTTTCCAATAAGGGCATGGCATATTTGTTTGAACGGGTTGGTTTTTTCATCATATGGTCATCCCCACACATGTGGGGTTTAATCCAATTACCCTAAATGTCTTTCTTGGTTGGCATCATTGTTGTTAAGGCATAGTCACCTTAAATAGTTACACCAAACCAACATTTAGCAACTATGTTGGTCGAGCTTGAACCAAAGCTCTTTCCACCTCACTAAGCTTGTAAGGTTGTTTGAACATTGGATTATCATCCTTTAATATGATCTGAACCTCTTGTCCCTTTAACTAACCCAATTCCTTCAAATTGAAGGCAATACATCCAATGAAATCGTGTAGTAACCGTCATGCTTCATGCACCTCACCTCCTATAACTACGAAGCCAATCGTTGGGTCCCCTAGTTATGCAATCACCTATACCTTGGGTTGGGATGATGGAACATTCCTAGCACCCAAGGTTAAAGGCATGGCCTATGATTATTATGCAAAATGTGAAGAGGTGCCATCATCTTTTGGCATCACCAATTTCCTATTCCACGCCCATAAATCTCCCTTGGCATCCTTGATGCCATAATTCCCAAAGATGTATTTGTCATGTTGTAACATCACCCCCTTTATGCACTGACATAGCTGACCCAACAAGAGGTGCAACAAGTAAAAGATGGGGTGGAGAGTGGGTGGGTGTAATGGGTCAAAACATCTTTGTTCTACCAAGACCCAACGAAAAATCCATGTGAGGCAGTTGAGATCCATAACTTGCCCCAAAATTCGCCTACAACCTCCTTTGGAAATGCCTTGTACATTTGTGGTGCCAATGTGGAACCCCATGGCCCATTCCCTTTCATCTACATCGGATTCTTCAATATTGGATGAATGGGAGTCCCAAATCATCCTTGGGACCCCATCCCTAAATGCACGAGAACATGGAAAATTATATACTATTGGTATGGTTGCATGTGGAAGGCCAATTGTTAATATGTAGAAATATCTAGATCAATTAATACCATAGGCCTTATAATAATTAATAGTTATTAATGGTAGACTTACTAGCCTTTATCCAAGGGGTGAAGCTAGTGGGATTAAATAGTTCATGTTGTGAGTGGTTGGGGGGTAGTCCAACCCAATGCAATCATCTAGGAGACTTTAGGAAGGGATTAAGATGAAGGCCTTATTTTCTAGGGGTCAATGTGGGCCTTGTGTGGTTTTGTGGAGAAGGAGGATTAAGGGAAGGGTGGGAAGACTTCTATGATGGGGGAAACTTTTGGTAATTGGAAAGGAAAAATGGAGAATTCATGGAAAAGTGTGTGAGTAATGGAGTAATGTGCTTGTATTTGTGTGTGATTTTAATGGAAAAATGGTTGAAGGACTTGATGTGTTGGTTGTATTTATATTCTATTAGAAAATGTGGACGATAGAATAGTTTGAGATTGTACAACTAAATTGCTCCCTTGAAATGGTATTTTTGCATTCCTTCTAAAATAGAAAATAAAGAGGCATACCATTTGGTAGCCTCTAGAGTAATAAGTTAATGGTTGCCACCAAAAGATAACATTTTGTATTTGATTGTAAAAAGCAACGGGAAAACACTAACATGTCACTTGCAAACTAAAAGGCACTATTATAAGCAGTAGAGATTGGCTACGAAAGAATGTAGTGTGTTGTAGACAATAAAGAAAAGGGGGGAGGTCTCTTGAGGTGTTGTAGGTGACAGATATAGCCACTAGAAGACCTATAGGCATGGTGGAGATGGGATAATAACTATAGAAGGTTTGCAAACCCCAACAGGGTAATATTCTGAAATGTTGAAGGTAATACAAACCCTTGGAGAATAGCCACTCTTGGATGTTGTTTTTTTCCCATGTTACCTTTCTCTATTTTCTTCTCGTACCTCCTTGGATTAATTTACTTACAAGATGATAGGTCTTTCTTGGATAATAGATCACCCTTACTTTCCTCCTTTGCTTTTTATATGATTTTTTACTTGTTATGTGGGTAATTGTAGTAAAATACATTAGTAGAAGGTAGTTTGTTCTATTGAGTATAAAGCATTGACCTAGTCCCTTCGATTTTACCTTCTAGGAGATGGTAATGATTAGGGGCCACCATTTCACCCCTTAACACCCACCCTTTTAACCACATGCTATGAAAAATTATGTTCGTCAAAACCACATTGCCTTGCAACTAAAACTGAAAAAAAATTCATATACAATTATTATGTAACTACCCCCTAAGTATTACAACTAGTATGCAACTATCCCTTTGGAAATACGAGGAATTAATAAATAGATTACCATGTCAAAAAATCAATCAATTGTAGTATAGTTGTAAATGAGTTGAAATGGGTTTTGTATACGATAATTTGTACATAATGTATATACATCCATAGTCAACCATGTTTGACTTTTGAAAGTTGCACTATAATTGCATGTGACAACTATTTTAGAACTATTATAAATGTGTCACTAACACAATTATGTTACAACTAAATTTTCTCCATTTTGAGGAATTTAAAATCTTATAGAAGCGCCTTTTCAAGCTATAAAAATCATCTTTGAAATGCAAAACCAAGGGACAAACCAAAAAAAAGTTGTAAAGTAAATACGTTTTTACAAATTACAAGATGTGTTTTTTTTCATTTTTTTCCTTTTGAACCCTCCTACTTTCAAACCTCATAACTTTCTTATTTTATATTCATTTTGAACGATTTTGAGTGATATAGGAACTCCACTTAAAGTTTTACAAATCATCTTTCAAAATGCAAAGTCAAGGGACTAGCAAAAAAAGAGATGTAAAGAGAATTCGTTTTTTCAAATTGCAAATTTTTTCATTTTTCTTCATTTTGACCCCTCATACTTTCAAACCTCATAACTTTCTTGTTTCTTATTCATTTTAAGCAATTTAAAGTGCTATAAAAAAGCCACCTAGATTTTTACAAGTCATGTTTCAACTCTAATAGTAATAGAGCAACATACAAGGATTTTTTTGGGTGTTCAAGAACCGGTCTTTGTAACATTTGGTGGTTTGTGTTTTTGAATTTTTTACCTTCTCTACTTTTGGGGGCCATAACTTTCTTAATCCTATTCCTTTTTTGACAATTTTTAATGCACCATATGTGCCAATAGGAGGGGTTCAAGTTTTGCTTGGACACCAAAAACAATAGAGCCTTCCCTTTGGATCTTGCTTGCCCTAAACGTTTAAGTGTTCAATCACCAACCAATTTACCTTGTGTTGTAACTCAATTTGCAACTAAAACAAAATTAGAGGATTTAACCCATATGCCTAGTCTTTGAATCCCATGTCACAAATTATGTAAAGAATGTGTCATTTTGTATGTTTTCACATGAAAATACACATGTCATTTTAGGATGAGCTTAAAAAAGTTTAACACTAAAGGAAAAATTTAAGAAATGTATTTACAAGACTATTGTTTAATTCAACTAGTATTGTATTTTCCTACCTATTTGCCTACCTACGTAAGTAAGTATGTAGTGTAGGTATGTTGGTCCTAGGACCCACCAACCTACTTATTTATGGCTATGTATTGACCTACCTCGCTATTAAAATGCATTATTTATTTATTTGATTTTTCAATTTTTTATTAATATGCCATGTGGCAATTTTTTTACTAGGCCACATGTCATAATATCAAACCATCAACAATCATAATAAACGATGGAAATCAATATTAATAAATAAATAAATCCAAAAATCTTCATAGTGCCACATTTCAAGTTTTAATGGATGGATGAAAATTACTAATGTCAACATGATGTTATGGTTGTAGTTGTAGTGGAGTTGCATAATAGTTGAAAATGAGTGG